>Ga0316188_10001559_pt1 | contig 10886 bp, 8 predicted proteins | sample Phiworburrow1_MG_FD_204933 | JGI IMG/M metagenome (GOLD analysis project Ga0316188, IMG submission 204933) | Coastal sediment microbial communities from Maine, United States - Phippsburg worm burrow 1 | ecosystem: Environmental > Aquatic > Marine > Coastal > Sediment | place: USA: Maine... | reverse complement strand
TCCCGGTTCCCGCCCTCGACACCGCCCGGCTCCGCTGGTCGAGATCGACCATCGCTGCGGGCACCCACTCGTAACGATCCGCCGGAAGACGCCCGCCTCGCCACACGGGCACGGTCACCGCCTCCTGCGACGTCAGCGTGGTCAATCGCGCGACCGCCCGAGCGGCGCGCCGGTCGGCCTCGGTCTGCCCACCCCACAGCCCGAGCTGGCTGCCATCGTCGGCACGCACCTCGTCGGGCGTCAGACGAACCAGTGAGATCCCACCGGTCAGCTCCTGGTCGCTCCCGCGAGGCAGGTTGATCCACGCATCGAGCTGCCAGCGGACCCGTTCGACCATCGCTGCCGCGGTGAGCCCTGCCGAGCGGTACCACGACCGTTCGGACCGTTCGCCGTGTTCCGACTCCAGCAACACCACCAAACGGGTACAGACCCGACCGTCGACCGCCAACGACTCGGCCACCTGGTCGGCCAACTGCTTGGCGACGAACACGACCGCACTCGCCTGCGCCACCGGATCGTCGAGCACCTGATCGAGGCGGCGTTGTGGGGCCGGATCGGTCGTACTCGCCGGACGGGTGTCGGCCCCCGCCGCCAACCGATGGGCGTGCACCCCGGGATGGCCGAACCGTCCGAGCACATCGACGGCGCTCAGCGCCGCGAGGTCACCGAGACGCCGCAGGCCGAGACGGGCGAAGAGCTCGATCAGCTCGGGATCGGACTCACCGAGTGTCTGCAGCCAGCCGATCGGCAGGTCGGCGCAGAACTCGGGGGACTCCCCTGCGCCGACGACCACCGGCCGCCCCCGCCTCACCGCCAGCCGAGCGGCGACACTCGACGGGAACCGCCCGTCGGCGATCCCGACACCAGGACGGTTCGATGCCGTGGTGGCATCGGCTCCCACCTCGACCAGGCGCTGCGCCAGCACGTCGTCACCACCGAAGTACCGCGACGGGCCGAGGGCTCGCAGGCTGATCCATCCCGGCTCGACGACGTCGAGGCGCGGTGAGATCTCCGCAACGGCGCGCACGACCGGTTCGAACTCGCGGGCGTCGCGATCGGGGTCGTGATCGAACAGTGTGATGTGCGGGCACCGCCGCTGGGCCTGACGACGACGTTGCCCGACGACGACCCCTTCGGATCCTGCGGCTGCCGTTCGGGCGATGACACGGTCGGCCGACATCGCCGCCGCGGGAACGTCGGCCTCGAATCCGGCAGCCGTCACCGGCCAGTCGGGGAACCACACCGTCACGATCCGCTGCGGCACGACCTGCTGCGGGTCGCGTCGTCCTGGAGCGTTCACGATCAGGCCGAGATGGCGAGCTGGCAACGACGATGACCGGGCAGGCGACGCCCAGAGGCGACGACGGCGACGCGACGTTCACGAAGGTGTCCGTGACCGTCACCGAGCCCCGACCACTGCGGCACGTCGGTGTCGAGCACCCCGTCGCACGTCATCGACCCGGGATCACCCAGCACGATCGTGACCACGTCACGTTGCCGGAGACGGACCGCGAGCTTGCGGACGGCGCTCGCGTGGAGCTGGGCCGGCACGCTGACGAGCAGAACGTCGAACCCGTCGGCGGCGGCCGCGACCACCTCGACCCAGCGGGCCGGGTCGCCACCGGTACCGATGGCCACGATCCGTTCGAGCGGCACACCGAGTTCGCTGGCCGCATCGAGCCCGATCGTGGGCAGGTCGACCACCGCCATCCATGCACCGGCGTCGATGGCCGCGGCCACCAGTGCGAGCGCCGTCGAGGTGGCAGCCGGACCCTGGCAGGCGACGGTGCGGCCCCGCACGAGCCCTCCTTCGGCGAACAATCCGGCGAGTTCGTCGCCGACCGGCATCGTGCGTTCCCGGGCCAACGCCACCGGTGCCACTCGTTCGGTCAACGCAGCCAGGTCGACAGCCAGTTCCATTCGCTCACGTTATCGAACATGCGTTCGTTCGCGCCACCCTGATGGGTCAGGTGGTCTGGACGAACTGCGTGAGCACCTCGTCCATCTCGGCGCCGCTCGCGGCGTAGGCGTCGGCGCCGAGCGCACGGGCGTGATCGAGGTCAGCCACGGCGAGGCCTCCAGCGACGACGAGGACGTCAGGATCGGCGACATGAGCCGCCGCGCACGCCTCGGCGAGCGACTCGAGGTTCTCCGACGACATCACCGAGAGGCCGACCGCCAGGAGATCCGGGGTCTGGCCGATCACATGGGCGAGCGATTCCGTCGGCACATCGACGCCGAAGTCCGACACTTCCCAGCCCCGCAAGCGCAGCAGGTCGCCGAGCATCGCGATGGGGAGGGCATGGAACTCCCCGGCGGGGGCGCCGAGTGCGATCACCCCACGGGAACGACCACGGCGACCGAATCGCGGCCCGATCCGTCCCAGGATGCGCATGGCGATGCCCGTCGCCCGATGTTCGATCGAGATGTCGAGTTCACCGGCCTCCCAACGACTGCCGATCGACACCATCGCCGGGGTCAGGACGTCGAGATAGATCTCGTCCAGTTCACTCCCGGAGGCCATCGCCGCCTCGACGACACTCCACGATCCGGGCGCATCACCGGCGACCAGCCGCGATTCGAGCCGACGCGACCAGGGTGCCCGACGGTTGCGCGCCCCACCCTTGCCGGACGGACCGGTCGTGGTCGCGGCCGCCTCGGCCTCCTCGCGGAAGCGATCCACGGCCGAGCGCTGCACCTGCCACACCCCACCGGACTTCGACGCCTCCATCACACCCAGACGCACGTACCGGTACGCGGTCATGTAGTGCACGCCGAGTTCATCGGCCGCTTCTTGGAGTGTGAGTACGCCGTCGATCATCGAATACCCGCGCCGGGCGAGCCGACGCTAGATGCAATCCACGGACGCGCGCCGAATCCAGCCACCACTCGATGGTGGGATCAGCTGTTCTTGGCGTTCCAGCGTTCGCGAGCCTGCCGGCCGCGATCGAGTAGGTGACCGGGCACCCGCTTGGCCGCTTCGGACAGCTCGCCACCCGAACCGTCACCGTCGCCGCTCGGCGCGGCGGCCGCAGCCTCTTCGGGCTGCAGATCCTCGAACGACGGTGGCTCGACCCCCGGCTTCCAGTACTGGTACAGGTCACGCACCAGATCGGACAGCCCCGCGGAGTCGCAGCCCTTCAGCAGGTCGACCGTGATGATGTTGGCGTACACGTGCACCGCTTCGACCTGACCCGTGGCGAACATGCGGCGGGCGAGCTCATCCGAGGGCGTCTTTCCCCACGCATCGTCGACGGAGCCGAAGTGCTCGTGGCCCATGCCCGACAACGTGCGATTGATCTCGAATCGGACCACTCCGCGTGACGAACTCGGCTTCTCGGTGACGGCGACCAGCTGACCCATGACGACGCAACGCTAGCGCCCCGAGGCATGTCGCGACCCCATCCGTCGATCAGACCGAGCTGTCGACGATCGACGCCAACTGCTCGGCGAGCGCCCGATCGACGTCGGTGCCCTTGACAGCGATGACCGCCCCCTGCCGGCGGCTGATCAACGCGATCGTGTACCCCGCGGCCGGCTCCGACCCGGGTGGCACGAACTCCGCAACGCCGACCGCGTCACCGGTCACGGCACCGACCGGTTCGATCGCATCGCGTCGGAACCAGTCGGCTTCGACGGTCGCCTCCGGCAGGTAGTGCACCTCCGCGACCGCGCCGCCGGCGGTGAACCTGCAGGCTTCGTCCCAAATCGACTCCACCGCGACCTGCGCCCCGAGTGCGGTGCCGATCACATCGGCGGTCGCCAAGTCGTTCAGCCGCTTGCAGGCGTTGATCACCGGTTGGTCGGGCAGCGGCGGCAACGTGTCGGGCGAATCGGGATCCGGCTGGGGATCGCCCACCAACTCGGTCACCGATGGAGCCGGTGCGTCCTCGCCGACTGCTGTGGCGTCACCGGATGCGAGCGTCGGCACCGGCCGCATTCCGCCGTCGGTGGCAGTCGCACCATCGTCGCGGAACACGCCGCAGCTCGAGGTCGAGAGCACGACGAGGCCGAGCACGAACGTTCCCATCGTTGCCGTCCGCCGCACCACGTCGTCAACGTACTGCTGCGACGACGTGCCGTGACGGCACTGTCGGCCTGGTTCGTCAAGATCTCGTCAAGGCGGCGGCGAGGACGGCGGGGAACTCGTCGGGGGTCGCCGACATCACCGTGGCGCCGAGCGCCGCGATGGCCGCGGCGTGCGCGTGATCGTGTGCGGGCGCACCCTCGTCGCTCAGCGCGAGCAACACGACGACGTGCACGCCCGAGGCGATCATGTCGCCGATGCGCCGATGCATGAGCTCCGCATTGCCCCCCTCGAACAGGTCGGTCACGAGGAACACGGTGCTCTCCCGCGGCCGTTCGATCAGCTGATGGCAGTATCCGAGTGCGTTGGCGATGTCGGTGCCGCCCCCGAGCTGCACCCCGAACAGCACCTCGACGGGGTCGTGGAGGAATGCGGTGAGGTCGGTGACCGACGTGTCGAACGCGATGAACGACGTCCGCAGCGCGGGGATCTGCGCGAGGACACCACCGAACAGCGATGCGTAGACGACGCTGTCGGCCATCGAGCCGGACTGGTCGACGGCGATCACCACGTCACGCGCCAGACTGCGCTGGCGGCGGCCATGGCCGACCAGACGCTCGGGAACGAGCGTGTGATGTTCGGGAATCCAATGGCGCAGGTTCGCCGAGATCGTCATCGGCCAGTCGATGTCGCCCGGACGAGGACGTCGCGTGCGAGCCGAGCGGGCGAGTGCGCCACGGACTGCCTGACGCGTCTGGTCGGTGAGCCGACGCTCGAGGTCGTCGAGCACCTTGGCGATCACCTGACGAGCGGTCGCTCTCGTCTCGTCGGGCAGGTGCCGGTTGAGCTCGACGAGCAACGTGACGAGATGGATGTCGGGCTCGAGGTCGCCGAGGAGTTCTGGTTCGAGGAGCAGCTGGCGCAGGTCGAGCCGCTCGACGGCGTCGCGCTGGAGGATCTGCACCACCGGCGTCGGGAAGTACCGGCGAATGTCGCCGAGCCAGCGCACCACGCCCGGCTTCGACCGGCCGAGGCCCCCCGAACGACCACCACGACGGAGCGCCCCGTCGACGCCGCCGCCACGATCGTCACGGTCGTACAGCGCTCCGAGGGCGGCGTCGACGCGAACGTCGTCGCCGTGGAGCCCGCCCGAACCATCCTGCCCGACACCCTCGGCGCCTTCGTCGCCCTCGCGGCCTTGGCCGGCCCCGGACTCGACGAGGGCGTCATCCCCGGCGGGGCCGAGCAGCAGCCGCCAGCGGCGACGGCGCTCGGCCTCCGAGACTCGCAACGGTGCGCTCACGAGACCGGCTCCGGTACGGAGGAGGCGGCGGCCGCGGCGGGCAACCCGAGCATGTGTCGGACCGTCACGAGCGCACTCGCCGACCGCGTCGGGTCGACGTCCGCACCGAACCCGATCGTCCGCTCGACACCGAGACCCATCAGCACCGCCATCAACTGACGGCGCTCCGCGGCCTCGAACGCGCCGAAGGTCCGGCGCAACAGCACGATGACCGCACCGAACGCATCACCCGTCAGCGACGACACCCACCCGTCGAGGACGGCGAGCAGTTCGGCATCGTGCACGAGAACCGAACCCGACCCGGCCAGGAACCCTTCCACGAACGCCGCACCCCGAGCCGGTGGCGTTCCACCGGACAACGCCTGCGACAGCCGCCGCTGCACCGCATCGACCGACCAGTTGCCCGAGTCGTGCAGCAAGCGAGTGGCCCGGCCCTGCACGAGCCCGTGGCCGGCGCCTGTGACGAGTTCGACGAGCACCGACGGCAGCGCCGTTCGGCGGGCCGGGTGGTCGAGGACGGCGAGCGCGCCGTGGAAGGCGCTCAGCCGTTCGGTCATCACTCCGGCGGCGTCGTCGTCGAGCGAACGAGTGGCGGCGCGCAACCCGGCGAGGATCCGCACGACGATGCCGTCGACGACGCGACGGAGCGACTCGGCGTCGGTCCCGCGGACGTCGCCGTAGCGCAGCGCCGCCGCCAATGCCGGCATGGCGTCGAGCAGTTGCCCGACATCGGGATCGGTCGCTGCGACCCGGGCGAGCCGGTCGATGCTCGGTTCCACGGCACCAGGCAGTTCGGAGAGCAAGGCCTGCTCGACGACACCGACGAGTTCGGCGATGCCGGTCGACGCCGTCGCCCGCTCGAGGAGACGGGCGGTGGCAGCGGACTCGAGCGTGGTGCCGTAGCCCGCACGCTCGATCAAGCGCACCGACAGGTCGGGATCCCAGCAGACCTCCCAGGTTTCGCGGAACGTGCCCGACGAGCCGCGCCCTTCGACCTCGACACCCCACCCGATCCCGAGCGCCACGAGCCGGTGGAGCAGATGCGACTTGCGCCGACCGATCGGCGTGCGCAAGTCGACCTCGACCGTGCGTACCTCGGCGCTCATCGCGATCCGGGCCGACTTCTGGAGCTTGGCGACGTCACGGGCGAGCGGAACCTGCGGTGCGGCATCGGGCACCTCCCCGATCGCGTGGCCGATCACGAGATCACGGCGGACCACGTCGAGGCCGCCGGTCACTGCGCCGGCCGCATCGAGAACCTCGGCGAGGCCGGCGCGGGGTCGGCCGCGCAGCGCTGCCAACGTGGTCGCCAGACGGGTCCCTGCGATCAGCTCGTCCGGCGATGCTGCGCCACCACGGCTGCGCACGAGTCGGGCCGCGTCGACGAAGAAGCGGACCACACCCTCCTCGCCAGGATGATCGAACACGTGGTGGTACCAGCCCGGGCTGTCGACGCCGGCGCCGTACCCCGAGCGCGCCGTCAGCCGCTCGTGGGTCCACGGCACCCAGGCGACGGCGACCTTGGCCTTCGGCATGGCGCGCAGTGTGGCGGCGTCGACCGAGACGGTCGGAACGGCGAGCGCACCCGACGCGTCGATGTCGAGTGCCGGCACGTGCCACGCGCCGCAGATCACGACGATGCGCTCGTGGCCGGCCCGTCGGGCTGCGCGGATCGCGCGCCGCATGTGGGCTTCACGCTGGACTTCGGCGGCTGCGGGCACGAAACCGTGGCGGGCGGCGGCCATCGCCTCGGCGACGGCTTCGAACGCCGGCGCGCCGTCGCCGCGATGCTCGATGACGTCCTCCCACCAGCGCTCAGGATCGGGGTCGCCGGCGGCCGCCGCGAGGTCGCCGATCGGATCGGGCGGCGCGGGCTCGCTCACGAGTTCCTCCGGTGCCTCGCGTGGATGCGCGAGCGTCACGGCGAGCGGGAGGTCGATGGCGTGCACGGTGACGTCGTGCGCATTGGCCCAGGCGATCGCCTGCCATTCGGGGCTGAACGACGCCAGCGGGGCGAACGCGGCGCGCGCTGGTTCGGCGACGACGTAGCCGAGCAGCGCGACCGGCGGGACGAGCCCGGTGTCACCGATCCACCGCAGTACCGGTTCGACGTCGGCGGGGAGCTCGACGAGCACCGCGTCGGGTTGCACGCTCTCGAGCATCGCGAGCACCGAACGGGCCGAGCCGGGGCCGTGGTGACGGATCCCGAGCAGGTGCACGGTCATCGGGTCACCGTCATCGGGTCAGGAGTCGAGGGCGCGGCACGCCTCGTAGAAGTCGTCCCAACCGTCGCGGTCGCGAACGACGGCCTCGAGATACTCCCGCCACGCGACGCTGTCGTGGACCGGATCGCTGACGACGGCGCCGACGATGCCGGCCGCGACGTCGGTGGGCCGGAGCCGTCCGTCGCCGAAGTGAGCAGCGAGCGCGATGCCGTTGGTGACCACGGAGATCGCCTCGGCGGTCGACAGGGTGCCGGTCGGCACCTTCAAGCTCGTCCGCTCGTCCTCCGTCAGTCCCGAACGAAGCTCACGGAACACGGTGACGACGCGGCGGATCTCGTCGGCGGCTGCCGGCACCTCGGGGAGGGCAAGCGCGACACCGAGTTCGTCGACACGACGGCGCACGATGTCGATCTCCTCGTCGACGGTGGCGGGGAGCGGGAGAACCACGGTGTTGAACCGCCGCCGCAGCGCACTGGACAGGTCGTTGACGCCGCGATCACGGTCGTTGGCAGTGGCGATGACGTTGAAGCCGCGAATCGCCGCGATCTCCGTGTCGAGCTCGGGTACCGGCAGCACCTTCTCGGACAGCACGGTCACCAGCGCGTCCTGCACCTCGGCCGGCATCCGGGTGAGTTCCTCGACGCGCACGATCGCCCCACGTTCCATGCCGCGGTAGACCGGACCCGGCACCAGTGCGGCGGTGCTCGGGCCTTCGGCGAGCAGGCGGGCATAGTTCCACCCGTACCGCAGTGTCTCCTCGGTGGTGCCCGCCGTCCCCTGGACGAGCAGGGTCGAGTCGCCGCTGATCGCGGCTGCCAGGTGCTCGCTCACCCATGTCTTGGCCGTCCCCGGCACCCCGAGCAACAGCAGTGCACGGTCGGTGGCGAGCGTGGCGACGGCGATCTCGACGAGCCGCTGCCGGCCGACGTACTTGGGGGTCACGATCGTGCCGTCGCTCAGCTCGCCGCCGAGCAGGTAGCGCACCACGGCCCAGGGCGAGAGCTTCCAGCCCGGCGGCCGTTCCCGGTCGTCGAGCCCGGCGAGCGCAACGAGTTCGTGCGCGTACTGGTCTTCGGCGTGCGGGCGCAGGATGTCGGCGGACTCGGCCCGTGACGAACTCATCGGCGACGACGTTACCGAAGGGCTGTCACACTCCATCGACGAGCGCGCTCGGGCCGCACTGCGTCGAATGCTGGCGCGGACGCGGTCCGATGGCATCCGGTTTACGGCTCCGTGCCGGTGGGCTAGCTTCACGAGCACCGCGGATTGATCGGGACATTCGCGGACACCGTGGGAGGTGGCGCACGCCATGACATCGAACTTCGGAGCCAGACGTGACCTCCTCGTCGCCAAATTGGGCCAGGTCAGTGAACTGGAACACGCGACGTGCTGCCTCTATCTCTTCGCTGCGGCCTCGATGAAGCTGCGACCGTCAGAGGGCTCGTGTACGTGGGCGCAGATCGAGCAGGCACGCGTCTGGAAGACCACGCTGTTGTCGATCGCGCGGCAGGAGATGGAGCACCTTGCGATCGTGTCGAATCTGCTGACGGCCATCGGCGAAGCGCCGTGGTATCGCCGTCCGGCGTTCCCGGTCGGCGACGACGAGTACCCCAACCACCTCGAGTTGCCGCTCACCGCGTTCAGCCTCGAGGCGGTCGGTCGGTTCCTCCTGATCGAACTGCCGGAGTCTCGCGACGACGACGAGCGCCGGCTGCGCGACGGGCTGTCGACCTCCACTCTGCCCGAAGACCACGAACTGCTCCGTCGGCTCGACCAGGCCAGTGACCCGAACCACGTTCTCGACACGCTTGCCGCGCTCTACCAGGAAATCGTCGACCTGTTCGACGAACTCGGCAATCCCGCCAAGGGCGGCGATCCGAAGGCGCTGTTCGTCGGGCCACCCGAGGCGCAGGTCGGCAACGCGGCGGTCTTTCCCACGTTCCCACCGGTCCCGGACAACGTGCGCAACTATGACGTGCTGGTGTCGATGGTGACCGACCTCGACTCCGCGCAACAGGCAATCCGGCAGATCCGGCTCGAAGGCGAAGGTGGTCCCTCGGCCGACGTCCCGTCAGGAGGCGACCACTTCGGTCGGTTCGTCGAGATGTACCTGCAGCTCTCCGAGGCCACGCGGCTGGACCCGGCGTTCACTCCCGGTCGCCCGGTCGTCGACAATCCGGTGACCCCACCAACCTCGCGAACCCGCGCGACACCGGCGAAGTCGGGCACGACGACGGTCACCCGACAGGACACGGCCGAGGCGATGGAGATCTATGCCATCGCCTACGACGTCGCACTCCGAATGCTGATCCACCTCTTCGCCTACACGCCCGAGGCTCATGACGAGTACGAGGCGCTTCAGGACACGGTCTTCTTCCCGATGATGACACTCGTCTTCAGACCGCTCGGGGACATACTCACCGAGATGCCCGCATTCGACGACGGCCGCCCCGGCAACGCCGGGCCGTCGTTCGTCACCGCCAGAGACATCGGCCTGCTCCCCCACCCTGGCGCGGCGTGGAAGGTGATGACCGAGCAACTGAGGGAGCTGCGCGACCGGATGGCAGACCTGGCTCACAGTGCAGAGTTCGATCCCGGGATCATGGAGCGACTGTCGTTCATGGCCGAGAACACGTGGCGCATGCACTCGAACTTCGCGGCGAAGACGGGCCTCGGGGTGGAATCATGAGCGGCGGATCGGTCTACATCCGTTTCAAGGGCTGGGCCACGGTCCGGCTTCCGACCGACCCCGACCCAGCCGACGAGAAGCGCGGAGCGAGCGGCTACACCTTCGCATTCGGCGACGAACCGGACCTCGATCGCAAGATACGGTTCCAGCCCCAGGACGAGCCCGAGTACCTCCGACCGGGAGCCCCGTACGAGTGGGGCGTCAAGGTCGTCGACTCGTTCTCCATCGACGGCGATGGCGTACGTCGAGCGATCGAGGGTGTCGGCGGCGCGCCGGTCGACCTGCTCGGGGGCCCGAAGCTGGAGAACCGGAACTGGCTGTTCACACTCCCCGGTTGGGAACCGGTGGTGCCCTTCGAAGTGCAGATCTCCCTCGACGGCCAGACCATTCGACGCCTCGCTCCGCTCGGCGACGGACACCAACCCGTGTACAAGATCGACACACCGACACTCATGGCCCAGGGTGCAACGGGCGTGAACATCGAGCCCGAGACCGTGGGCACAGCGACGGGGATCTGGGATGCCGTCGCCCGGCTCAGGGAACGCAAGGACATCCTCGAACAGCTGCTCGAGGCCGAAACCGACCCCGTCAAGCGACTGATCTTGAGCTGCAGGATCGACCAGGTCGACGGTGGCATCTCTG
>Ga0316188_10001558_pt1 | contig 10886 bp, 8 predicted proteins | sample Phiworburrow1_MG_FD_204933 | JGI IMG/M metagenome (GOLD analysis project Ga0316188, IMG submission 204933) | Coastal sediment microbial communities from Maine, United States - Phippsburg worm burrow 1 | ecosystem: Environmental > Aquatic > Marine > Coastal > Sediment | place: USA: Maine... | reverse complement strand
TGCTGCTGGCCGGGCAGAAGTCCGGCGATGTCTATGCCCTCAACCCCGACCCCGCAGGCGGCGACGGCGAGGTGGTATGGCACCGGCAGGTGAGCAACGCGGGTGTCGGGCCGGATCTCCACCGGACGACCACCAACGGCGGTGTGCACTGGGGCATGGCGCTGTCCGGGGAGCGGTTGCTGGTGGCGGCGGCGGACCCGGAGCGGGTGCGCCCTGAGTATATTCCCAAACCCGGACTGCACGCGCTGAACCTGGCCGACGGGGAGATTCTCTGGTTCCGGGGCGTCACCCGGGGCTGTGATATCCCGGAGGAAAACAAGCCGATGATCGGCCTGCAGAACATGCGCGCCGGCAAGAAGATAGAGCTCGAGGAGCAGTACCGCTGCTCCTTCTACTACGGCCTGTCGGCGGCGGTGCTCGCCACCCCCGACCTGGTGTTCAGCGCCGGGCTGGACGGCAAAATACGCGCTTTCGATATCGCCACCGGCGAGCTGCTGTGGCAGGCGGAAACCGCGAAGTCATTCGAAGCGACCAACGGCATCAGCGGCCACGGTGGCGCCATCGATGTCAGCGGCCAGGTGGTGGCCGACGGCTGGGTGTACGTGCAGTCGGGCTATTCCATGTTCGGCCAGTTGCCGGGGAACATGCTATTGGCCTATCGTGTCGGCACAGCCGCGAAATAAGTTCTTTCACAAACGAGGATAAGACCATGGACCAGCCAAAACGCGCATCTGACACCCCCTACCCGGTAGAAGTGGAGGCCGGCAAAGCCTATTTCTGGTGCGCCTGCGGGCTGAGCGGTAACCAGCCTTTCTGCGATGGCTCGCACAAGGACACCGGTTTTTCGCCGCTGCGTTACGACGCAGGGAAGGCGGGCAAGGTATTCTTCTGTGGCTGCAAGGCCACCGGCAAACAGCCCCTGTGTGACGGCAGCCACAGCAAGTAATCACCCCCTTGGAAAAATTTGCGAGCATCTACCAGCGAGCCTGCGAGCGCAAGGGCGGCGAGGCCGCACTCAAGCGGCTGCTGCCCAAGGTGCGAAGCTCCCGGGCATTGGCGAACACCGGCGACGACCGCTTCCTGTCCGAGATGACCCGCTGCGTGTTCCAGGCGGGCTTCGTCTGGCGCGTGGTCGATCACAAATGGGATGATTTCGAGGATGTGTTCTTCGGTTTCCCGCCGGAGAAAATCGTGCTGCTGAGTCCCGACCAGATCGATCGCATCAGCCAGAACCCGCGTATTATCCGCAATCGCCAGAAGGTCCTGAGCGTGCAGCACAATGCGCGTTTCATTCTCGAAGTGGCGAGGGAACATGGCAGCTTCGGCAGGTATGTCAGCCGCTGGCCCGAGGCGGATTTAATCGGCCTGTTTGCCTTCATGAAAAAACATGGCTCCAGGCTGGGTGGCATGACCGGGCAGCGGGTGCTGCGCAACCTGGGCAAGGACACATTTGTCACTACCTGGGATGTCATCCGCTGCCTGCAGCGGGCCGGGGCGGACATCACGGCCAACCCCACCAGCAAACGTGAAATGGGGCTGCTGCAGGACACTTTCAACCAATGGCACGAACAGTCCGCCCTGCCCTACAGCCATATCAGCCGCATCTGCGCGTACTCGCTCGACTAGAGCCACACCCCTTCGCTGGAGCCCCGGTACCCGCCGCGGTTTTGTGAGCCGTTTCACAACTGGGGCTAAAACCAGCCTCTAAAGACTCGCAGAAGCGGTTATCACCGGAGAATTGAGCCAAACTGGGCACATCGATCCCCAGCTTGCGGAGCCTGGGAAGGAGTGTCTTTATGGCAATGCAGTTAAATGAGCACCAGCGCAGGGGCAGCTCTGCTGTCTTTGAGGAAAAACCGACCATGGTTGCCTACAAGGGCGCGGAGCGCAGGCGCAGGCACCGTCGCAATCACACTGACCGCCGCCTGGAACTGCGCTTCGAGCTGGACAAATCCGACCGCAGGATCTGTGCGGGCCGCCGCGCCGGCGATAAAAATATCAAGTTCTGGTAGTTACTGCCGCACCAGCACGTGACTCGCAAACAGGGTCGCCGTCAGCAGCAGCATCGCGCCTCCCTGGTGCGCCGCCGCCAACGCCAAAGGCACATGTAACAGCAAGGTAGTGATCCCCAGGGTCACCTGCAGCGCCAACGCCAGCAGCAGCAATGTAACGGCCAGCTTCACCCTCCCTCCCACACCACTGCGATACACCAGTGCGGCAAATACCCCGATCAGCACCACCAGCAGGTAGGCGAACATACGGTGGTTGAACTGCACCGTCGTAATATCCTCGAACATATCCATCCAGGCGGGGGTGCCCGCGTACAGGCCCCGCGGAATGAAGGAGTCGCCCATCAGCGGCCAGGTGCTGTAGGCAAACCCGGCACGGGTACCGGCTACCAGGCCTCCGGAGAGAATCATCAGGTAGACCAGGCCCACCAGCGCGAGCGACCAGCGCGCATAGGGGCGCGGCCTGCCGGGCACGGCTTGCGCCGCGCCGAACAGCAGGTCGAAGGCGAGCCACAACATATAGGCATAGATAGCCGCGGCCACGCCCAGGTGGGCGGTCAACCGGTACTGGCTGACCCGGGGGTTGTCCACCAGTCCGCTCTTGACCATGTACCAGCCCAGCAGGCCCTGGCAGCCGCCGAGAAAAAACAACACCACCAGCTTCGGCGCCAGGCCGCGGCGGATCCGCCCGCGCCAGGCGAAATACAACAGCGGCAGCAGGAACATCACGCCGATGAGGCGGCCCAGCAGCCGGTGCAGGTACTCGAACATGAAAATCGACTTGAACTCCTCGACGCTCATGCCCCGGTTGACCTTCTGGTATTCGGGGAACTGGCGGTACTTGTCGAAGGTCTCCTGCCACGCCTGTTCTGACAGCGGGGGGACAATACCCACCAGGGGTTTCCACTCCACGATGGAGAGGCCGGAATGGGTCAGGCGGGTGACACCGCCGAGCAGGATCATGCCGAAGACGACAGCGGCACAGAACAACAACCAGGTTGCCACCTGGCGGTCATAGGGAGTTCTTTCAATTGGGGTCATGGACTTGTAACCACGGCTTGGTTGGCGCGAAATGATACACGATATTGCCCGGCCCGGCAGGCGGGCTATTTGGCCGAATGAATTCGGCCCTACATTGGATCGCCCTACCCTGCAGGGCCGAATTCATTCGGCCAACGGCGACATTGGATCGCCCTGCCCTGTAGGGCCGAATTCATTCGGCCAACGGCGACATTGGATCGCCCTGCCCTGCAGGGCCGAATTCATTCGGCCGCCGGCGCCGCTACCGGAACACCATCTCCGGCACCTGCTCGGGTACGACCAGTTTGCCGGCGGTGAGCTTGACGATTTCCTCCACACTCACCCCCGGCGCCCGCTCCCGCAGGATGAAACACCCGTCCTCGATATCCAGCAGGGCCAGGTCCGTCAGTACCCGCTTGATGCAGCCCTTGCCGGTCAGGGGCAGGGTGCACTCGTTCAGCAACTTGGACTCCCCGTGCTTGGAGGCGTGGGTCATCGTGACAATGATGTTGTCGGCGCCAGCCACCAGGTCCATCGCGCCCCCCATGCCCTTGATCAGTTTGCCAGGGATCATGTAGGAGGCGATATTGCCCTGGCAATCCACCTCGAATGCCCCCAGCACGGTCAGGTCGACGTGGCCGCCACGGATCATCGCGAAGGAGTCCGCGGAGGAAAAAATTGAAGCGCCCCTGGCCATGGTGACGGTCTGCTTGCCGGCATTGATCAGGTCCGGGTCCACCTCGTCCTCCCGCGGGAACGGACCCATGCCGAGCAGGCCGTTCTCCGATTGCAGCATGACTTCCACCCCCTCAGGGATGTAATTGGCTGCCAGGGTGGGAATGCCGATACCCAGGTTGATGTAGTAACCGTCCTGGAATTCCTGCGCCACGCGCTGCGCCAGTTGTTCGCGAGTCAAAGCCATTGCCTGTTGCCTCCTAAGCGCTGCGCACGGTGCGCTGTTCGATATTCTTTTCAAACGTGCCCTGGATCAGCCGGTTTACGTAGATACCAGGCAGGTGGATCTCATCGGGGTCGAGCTCGCCGACCTCCACGATCTCCTCCACTTCCACCACCGCGATCCGGCCAGCGGTAACCGCCATGGGGTTGAAGTTGCGCGCTGTCTTGCGGAACACCAGGTTGCCGTAACGGTCGGCCTTCCAGGCCTTGGCGATGGAGAAGTCCCCCTGGATGGCCTCCTCGAGGATGTAGTGACGGCCGTTGAATTCACGTACCTCCTTGCCCTCCCCCACCGGCGTGCCGTAACCGGTGGCGGTATAGAAGGCGGGGATGCCGGCTCCACCGGCGCGCATCTTCTCCGCCAGGGTACCCTGCGGGGTCAGCTCCACCTCCAGTTCACCGCTCATCATCTGCGCCTCGAACAGCGCATTCTCGCCCACGTAGGACGCCACCATCTTGCGGATCTGCTTGTCGACGAGCAGGATGCCGAGGCCGTACTTGTCGGTGCCACAGTTGTTCGATACGACGGTCAGGCCGCGGGTGCCCTTGCGCCGGATTTCCCTGATCAGGTTTTCGGGTATACCGCACAGCCCAAAGCCCCCGGCAATGACGGTCATATTGTCTTCCAGGCCGGCCATGGCTTCCTCATAGCTGCCCACCACCTTGTCGAATCCGGACATACTGTTCTCCTGTATCAGCTCGCCCGCCTGGCAAGCCGGTGTTTATTCTTTGCCTGGCTGACCGGGCGGGGCCGGCTCTGACCGCTCCCGCTCCATCAACCTGATCTCCAGCGGCTGGCTGGTATCCAGGTGGACGTCACGCTGGGGAAACGCCACCACGATACCCTTCTCATTCAGACGGCGATTGATATCCAGCATGACCGCACTGGACACCTGCAGGCGCTGATCCAGTTGCTCCAGGAAAAACCGTGCGCGGATCAACAGGCTGTTGTCACCGAATTGCTCGAAGGTCACCGTGGGCTCCGGATCCTTCAGGATCAGCGGGTGCCGACGGATGGCTTCGCTCACTTCCGCCATCGCGACGTCCAGGTCCGAGCCATAGGCGACACCCACCTCCAGCACCCAGCGCGTTACCTGGTCAGACAGTGACCAGTTCAGCAATTGCTGGGTGATGAATTCCTTGTTGGGCACGAGCAGTTCGCGCCGGTCGAAGTCCCTGATCGTGGTCGCCCGGATACGGATCTTGGTCACTTTACCCGAGGTAGTCCCCACCGTGACGGTATCACCCACCCTGATAGGCTGCTCAAACAGGATGATCAGGCCGCTGATGAAGTTGGCGACGATTTCCTGCAGGCCAAAGCCGATACCGACGCTCAGGGCAGCCACGGCCCACTGGATCTGTGACCAGCTGCCACCGATGGAGCTCAGGACGGTCGCAATCAGTATTGCGGTCGCCGCGTACTGGGATATCCGCGTGGCAGCATAGGCTGTACCCGGCTGCACTCCCACTTTCTTGCGCAGGAAAATCTCCAGCAGGCCCGGAACCCGGCTCAGGAAAACCCAGCCAAGCACCGAGATAATCAGGGCGGTGACCACGCGGCCCAGGGTTACCGGAACGACTACCTGCTGTCCATCCACCACGCTGGTCTGCTGCCACAACTGCACCGAGTCAAGAATTCCCAGTGCGGGCACGACCTCTGACCAGACCGCCATGATTCCGGCCAACATCCCGATCAGGGTCAATACATTGAGCAGCCTGGTTCCATCGTCATTGAGCAGCTCGGAGTCATTTTCCAGGGGCTCCTCCTGACCGCCGGGTTCGCCGTCAGCCGCGATGGCCTGGGCTGCCTCCATCTTCGCCGTGACCAACATCCGCCGCCGGGTCATCCGCAACCAGCGCAGCCCCGTTTCGTGGAACAGCAGGACCGCGGCGACAAGGCCGATGGTTCTCAGCATAATCAGGGCAAACTCCATCGCGGTATAGATATAGCCGAACAGCGCGCCGATGGTCGCCGCCACCGGCACCCATACCAGCAACAGGTGCAGAACCCTCCCTCGCCAGTTGCGCTCCCCGGTGGACTCACTGCCCAATACCATGGTGACCTTGCCCTGCATGAAATGCGGCATGCGCCGGAAGAAATAAGCGATCGACAGCAGCGTGCAAATAGTGCCCAACGCACCCAGGGCGCCGCCCACATGCTTCGGAAATAGTGACAGGGTAAAGATCACCAGCACTATCGCCGGTATCATGGTCTGTTCCAGCCTTGTGACCCGGTGACGCATATTGGCGGTGCGCGCCGGGGGCCAGCGGAAATGCCCTTCCACCAGGCCCTTCGGGACTAAAATAGCGCGCAGGAACTCAAGCCCCCAGAAATAGACGGCGCCCCGTGTAAGCGCCAGGTGCACGGCCGTGGCCAGCTCGGGCTCGAGCTCCATCTGTTCAAACATACTGCCGACAGACCACATCAGCAGCGGCCACTTGATGGACTGGACCAGGCTGAACCCGATCGCCGACAGGGTATTGGAGAACTGGTCAGCGCGCACAAAGCCCACCGAGCGCCCGGTGGCGACCAGGCGGGCCATCAACGCAGGGCCGCGGTAGATCAGCACCAGTACCAGCAGCAAGCCAAGTGCGAACTGGGGCTGCAGCAGCAGCTGGCGCGGCAGCTGGCCGACGACGGTGAGCCAGCGACCAGGCGCCAGCAAATGCTGCAACTGGTCGAGCAGCGCGCTCTCTCGCAACAGGGTGAAGGGCGCTCGCGATGGGATCCACAGCAATTGCTCGGAGGTGAATTTTCGGTAGGCTTCGGCTCCTTCGTAGTACTTGCGCAGGTCCAGTTCGAAATTTCCCAGGGTGGTCGCGTAGGTATTTTCCAGATCCAGTGCCTGTTTCACCAGGTCCCGGCGTTTGCGCGCCAGCTCCAGCAGGTCATCGCGAACCAGCTGCACGGTTGGTTCATCCAGTCCGGCCACCAGTCGATCGACATACTCGGGCGCCCTGGCCAGTTTGCGACGCTCATCCGCCAGCTCGAGCTGGCGGACGCTGGCATCGGTAATCTGCTTGCGCAACGCGGACAGCTGCTTTCTGAAGTCACGCTTATTGGGCAGCTGGGCTTCCTGCTCCCGCAGGATATCACCAACCTTCGTGTTCAGGCCGAGTATGCTGAGCTTGTGCTCGATATCCCTGAGATCAATCTCCAGCCGCTCCGCCTGATCGGCGATAGCCATGTCACTCTGGCGGGTCAGCTCGATCTCGCTGCTGAGCTCGCTGAAGGATGCACTGAGTCGTACGTTGTCGTCTGCCAGCTGCTGCACCAACTGGTGCTTGCCCTGGGCACTGGCCACCACTTTTTCCGCTTCCACCTGTGCCTGGGAGGCCTCCCCCTGGCGCAGCGCCCCGGCCCTGCGGTCCAGCGACTGCAGGGAGCGTTCCAGCTCACTGATATCATGGCCGACCTGGTCCTGTTGCGCTGCGAGTAACTGCAAACGCATCGGCTGGCTCAGCAGCTCCTCGTCCAGCGCGGCTTTTTCCGCGACCGCACTCGCCCTCTGCGCTTCGGCCAGCCAGCGGCTGGCTTCAGCATTGCTGCCCGCCTCCACGGTTGCGGGCAGCAACGCAAGCTGTGACTGCAACTTTGGCAACAGTTTGCCCAGCTCCGCCAGCCGCGCGCGGATCTCAACCGCCCGCTCCGGCATGCCGGCAACAGACGCCCTGATTTCGGCCAGCCGGTTTCTGCGAGCGCTGAGATCCGCGCTGCGCACCTGCATTGTCTGTTCGATATCCGCCAGCGATGCGCTGTCAGTTTCTCCCCAGGCCCCGTCGGATCCCAACTCGCGCTCCGCCAGCCCAGCCTCTATTGCGGCCGCCCTTTGTGCGGCGCCGGCACGGGCCTGGGCAAAGGATTCGCGCGCTGCCCCGAACTGCAGCGCGGCCGTCAGCGCCGCCCGCGTTTCCCCGTAAAGACGCAGCAGGTTGGCCCGCCTGGGGTCGTCCTCGGCGAGGCTCGCGGTCGCATCCGCCACCGCGGCTTCCACCTGCGCGGCGGAAACGATGGGCCCTGTGTCCTGCCCCCAGGCGGCAGCAGCGAGCAACAGCAGTGGTAACAGTAGCGGCAACAGCCGCGCTCTCAACATGGATTTCTTCTCGCCATCAGACCCAGCCAGCCCCGTCCTGTCCCGGTAAAAGTACCGCGACACTCTAACCTGCTTCCACAAATGTGGCCAGCGCCCGCCCCGCTGGCGTAGAATGCGCGACCCCATCAAACAGCCGGTTCCCATGCCACTATTGCGACTAGACAAGGCCAGCCTGCACTACGGCACGCAGGTACTGCTCGACGAGGTCGACCTGGTCATTACCCGGGGCGACAAGCTCGGCCTGCTGGGGCGCAACGGCACCGGCAAGACCACGTTATTGAAGGTACTCGCCGGCGAGCTCGCCCCCGACAGCGGAGAGCGCTGGCTGCGCCCCGGCGTAAAACTTGCCCGACTGGAACAGACCCTGCCCGAGGGCGATGAGCTGACCGTCTTCGACGTGATCGCCTCCGGCCTGTCCCAGGCCGGGGAATTGGTCGCCGAGTACCACCGCCTGGTACATGATGCCGATACCGACCTCGACGCCCTCGCCCGGGTACAGCAGCGGCTGGAGAGCGTGGACGGCTGGACCCTGCAGCAGCGGGTGGACACCACCATCAGCCAGTTGCAGCTCCCGGCGGACGCCACCATGGGTGAACTGTCCGGCGGCTGGCGCCGCCGGGTTGCGCTGGGCCAGGCGCTGGTGGGCGACCCTGACATCCTGCTGCTGGACGAACCCACCAACCACCTCGACATCCCCGCCATCAACTGGCTGGAAGAGCAGCTGCGCAGCTTTCGCGGTTCCCTGATCCTGATCACCCACGACCGGCGTTTCCTGCAGAACGTGGCCAACAGTATCGCCGAGCTGGATCGCGGCCACCTCACGGTGTGGCGCGGTGATTACCAGGGTTTCCTGCAGCACCGGGAGCACCAGCTGCAGGCGGAGGAGCGCGCCAACGAACTGTTCGACAAACGGCTGGCGCAGGAGGAGGTATGGATCCGCCAGGGCATCAAGGCCCGCCGCACCCGCAACGAGGGCAGGGTGCGGGCGCTGGAGGCCATGCGCAGCGAACGCTCCCGGCGCCGGGAGCGCCAGGGCAGGGCCGACTTTGCGGTGGAGGACGCCGGCCAGTCGGGCAAGATCGTGGTTGAGCTGCAGCACGTCAGCCAGGCCTTCGGCGGGCGCACCATCATCCAGGACTTCTCCACCATCATCCAGCGCGGCGACCGGATTGGCATCGTCGGCGCCAACGGTGCCGGCAAGTCCACCCTGGTGAAAATCCTGCTGGGGGAATTGCAGCCTGACAGCGGCGTGGTCAAGCGCGGCAGCAAGCTCGAGGTAGCCTACTCGGACCAGCTGCGCGGCCAGCTGGACCCGGAAAAAAACCTGATTGACAACGTCTGCGGTGGGCAGGAATTCATCGAGATCAACGGCAAGCGGCGCCACGCAATATCCTACCTCGGGGATTTCCTGTTCAGCCCCGAGCGGGTGCGCACCCCGGTCAAGGCCCTCTCCGGCGGGGAGCAGAATCGCGCCGTGCTGGCGCGGCTGTTCAGCAAGCCCGCCAACCTGCTGGTGCTGGACGAACCGACCAACGACCTCGATATCGAAACCCTGGAGCTGCTGGAAGAAATCCTGCTCACGTTCGACGGCACCGTGCTGCTGGTGAGCCACGACCGCGAGTTCATGGATAACGTGGTGACGAGCCTGCTGGTGGTGGAGGGCAACGGTATGGTGAGCGAGCACGCCGGTGGCTACAGCGACTGGCTTGCCCGCGGGGGGCGGCTGGTGGAGACCGGCGGCCAGGGCGACAAAGGCAGCGCACAAGCCGCAGCACCCGCGCCCTCACCAGCAGCCGCAGCCGCTGTCGCGGATGCGCCGAAAAAACAGAAGTTGTCCTACAAGGACCAGCGGGAACTGGCGGCGATGCCCGGGCTGATCGAATCACTTGAGCAGCGCCAGCAGGCGCTGGAAGCGGCCATGGCCGCGCCGGATTTCTACCAGCGAGAGCACGGCCAGGTGCAGGAAGCGATTGCGCAACTGGCCGCGGTCCAGGCGGAGCTGGAGGCCGCCTTCGAGCGCTGGGCCGAGCTGGACGGCTAGAGCACCGCCGCCACCGCGGTGGCCAGGTAATCGATATTGCGGGCATTGACCCCGGCCACGTTGATCCTGGAGGAGTCCAGCATGTAGACGCTGTACTCCCGGCGCAGCCGCAGCGCCTGCTCCGGGCTCAGCCCCAGGAACGAAAACATACCCTTCTCCCGCTGGATGAAGCCGAAATCGCGCCCGCTCCTGTCTTCCAGTTTCTGCCGCAAGCCGCTGCGCAGGCCGTTGATGCGCTGGCACATGGCCTCCAGCTCGCCGCGCCAGGATGCCTCCAGTGTTTCACTGCGCAGTATCCTGCCAGCGAGCAGGGCGCCGTGGGCGGGGGGCATTGAATAGATACGCCGGGCCGCCACCAGGGCCTGGCTGACCAGGGCCTGGGCATTGGCCTCGTCCCGGCATACAAACAGCGCTATACCCGTCCGCTCCCGGTACAGCCCCATGTTCTTCGAGCAGGAGGCGGCGATGATGACCTCCGGCACCCGCTCCACCACCAGGCGCAGGCCCGCGGCGTCCTGCTCCAGGCCGTCGCCCAGGCCCTGGTAGGCGAAATCGATGAATGGCGTGAAGCCCTGCTGCTGTGCCATGCCGGCAATCACGCCCCATTGCTCCAGTGACAGGTCCGCCCCGCAGGGGTTATGGCAACAGCCGTGCAACAGCACCACGTCGCCGGAGACCGCCTGTTTCAAATCCTCCACCATCGCATCGAAATCCACGCCGTGGCTGGACGGATCGTAATAGCGATAGGTTTCGAATGTCAGGCCG
>Ga0316188_10001557_pt1 | contig 10886 bp, 10 predicted proteins | sample Phiworburrow1_MG_FD_204933 | JGI IMG/M metagenome (GOLD analysis project Ga0316188, IMG submission 204933) | Coastal sediment microbial communities from Maine, United States - Phippsburg worm burrow 1 | ecosystem: Environmental > Aquatic > Marine > Coastal > Sediment | place: USA: Maine... | reverse complement strand
GCCCGAATGCCGCGGCCAAGCTCGGCCGCCGTCTTGAGATGGAGGCTCACTCGATCACCTTCGGCACGATGTACAGGCCCGCTTCCACGGCCGGCGCGTTGCGCTGGTAGTCGTCGCGGTGGTTCGTTTCCGTCGGCTCGTCGGGTCTCAGGCGCTGCACCTGGTCCTCGAGCGGATGGGCCATGGGCTCGACGTCATCGGTCCTGGCCGACGACAATTGTTCGACGAAATCGATGATTCGCGAGAGGCTGCCGACGTAAACCGGCAGTTCCTCCTCGGTGATCCGAAGGCGCGCAAGATGCGCGATATTCTCCACGTCGCGGCGGGTAAGCGTCACGTTGACTCCACAGGCAAGGAATCGGGCGAAAAAACCCTGAGTAATCATACACGTCTGCTTGTGGAAAGTCCTCACCGCGGATACACTGCCGGGTCGTTCTGTCCACCCTACTTTTGCCACCAGAGCACCATGTTCAAAAGCCTTCGGGGATACTTCTCCAGCGACGTTTCAATCGATCTTGGCACGGCTAACACACTGATTTATGTCAGCGGTCGCGGCATCGTGCTCAACGAACCCTCCGTGGTCGCCGTCCAGGACGACATCGGGCGCGGCAGCAAGACCATCGTCGCCGTCGGCGTCGAGGCCAAGAACATGCTCGGGCGCACCCCGGGGCACATCACCGCCGTTCGCCCGATGAAGGACGGCGTGATCGCCGACTTCACCTACACCGAGAAGATGCTGCAGTACTTCATCAGCAAGGTGCATGGCGACCGCTGGCTGCGCCCGAGCCCGCGGGTGCTGATCTGCGTTCCCTTCGGTTCCACCCAGGTGGAGCGCCGCGCGATCCAGGAATCGGCGGAAGGCGCCGGGGCACGCCGGGTGGACGTGATCCCGGAACCGATGGCGGCGGCCGTCGGCGCCGGCCTGCCGGTCAACGAAGCCCGGGGATCGATGGTCCTCGACATCGGTGGTGGCACGTCCGAGGTGGCCGTGATCTCGCTGAACGGCATCGTCTATGCGGAATCCGTGCGCATCGGCGGCGATCGCTTCGACGAGGCCATCATCCAGTACGTGCGTCGCAACTACGGCATCCTGATCGGCGAGGCCACGGCCGAGCGCATCAAGATCGAGATCGGCTCGGCCTACCCGGGCCAGCAGGTCAACGAGATGTCGGTCAAGGGCCGCAACCTGTCCGAGGGCGTGCCCCGCAGCTTTACGCTGAACTCGAACGAGATCCTCGAGGCGCTGCAGGAACCGCTGCAGGGCATCGTCCAGGCCGTCAAGAAGGCTCTCGAGCAGACCCCGCCGGAGCTCGGGGCCGACGTCGCAGAGCTCGGCATCGTCCTGACCGGCGGTGGCGCACTGCTGAAGGACATCGACAAGCTGCTCATGGAAGAGACCGGCCTCCCGGTCCTGGTCGCCGAGGACCCGCTGACCTGCGTAGCGCGCGGTGGCGGCCGCATCCTCGAGCTCACGGAAGAGCATCCGGGCCTGTTCGGCCTGGGCTGAGCGGAGATCCTTCCGGGACAGGGTCCGATGCCGCCCGTGACGGCGGCCGGTCGTGTACATTTGAGCCTCGGTATTTCGAGCCGTCGATTCCGTCGCGGAGCGCTCCTTGCCGCCCATACAGGACCAGGACCACCGACCGTTGCTGCTTGAGGGGCCTTCGCTGGGCTTGCGCCTGGCGATCCTCGCGGCCGCGGCCCTGGTGTTGATGGTGGCCGATCACCGCCAGCAATATCTCAGCGTGGTGCGCGGCTGGCTGTCCGTGGCGGTCTACCCCGTCGTCTGGGCCGTGGACGCCCCGTCCTCGGCCTGGCGGTTTGCGTCCGATGCCCTCACCGCGCGCGGCAGCCTCGAAGAGCAAAACGCCCGGCTGTCGTCGCAGAACCGCGAGCTGCGGTTGCGCCTGTTGCGGCTCAATTCGCTGGAGCAGGAAAATCGCCGCCTGCGCGAGGCGCGCGCCAGCTCGGCCCGCGTCGCAGAGAAGTCCCTGGTAGCGGAAATCCTCAAGATCGACCTCGACCCGTTCCGGCAGCGAATTCTCGTCGACAAGGGCTCGCGGGACGGGGTCTTCATCGGCCAGGCTGCGCTCGACGGCAGCGGCGTCTTCGGCCAGGTCACGCGGGTCGGCCCGGTTTCTGCCGAGATCATCATGATCTCGGACCCCGACCACGCCATTCCGGTCCAGATCAACCGCACCGGCGTGCGCACCATCGCCGTCGGACAGGGCCAGGCCGGCAGCCTGTTGCTGCCCTACCTGCCCCGCAACGCCGACGTCGTCGAGGGAGACCTCATCGTCAGCTCCGGCCTGGGCGGTGTGTTCCCGCCGGGATACCCGGTAGCCACCGTCAGCGAAGTCCTCAGCGACCCGGCCGAACCGCTGCTTGCCGTGAGCGCCACGCCGCTGGCGCAGCTCGATCGCGATCCGGAGGTCCTGCTGGTCTGGTTCGACAACCGGATCGTGGAGCCCGAGGCTGCTGGCGGAGACTCCCAGCCGGCCACGGCGCCGCAAGAGACCCCCGCCGCAGGCTCCCCGCCGGCGGCCGGCTCGCCGTCGGGGGGACAGTGATCATGGGGCGTCATCGCGGCAAGAACTGGCCGTCGATCGCCGTGGTGCTGTTGGCATCACTGGGCGCCACCGTCGTTCCCCTGCCGGGCCTGCTCGAACCCCTGCGCCCGAATTTCGTGGCCCTGACGGTGCTCTGGCTCTGCCTGCTGTCCGCCCGGTCGACCGGCCTGCTGCTCGCCTGGGGCGCGGGACTGGCCATCGATGCGCTGCACGGGATGCTGCTCGGCCAGAATGCGCTGGCACTGGTCGTGATCGCCTACATCGCCCTCAAGATGCGTCTGCGCATCAGGGCGTTTCCGATCCTCCACCAGTCGGTCGTGATCTTCGGGTTGCTGGCCCTCGACGAGTTCATCCTCTTCTGGATTGACGGCCTGGCCGGTTTCCCGGTCACCACCTGGGCACGCTGGCTGCCCGTGCTGACAGGCGCCCTGTGCTGGCCGCTGCTCACCGGCCTGTATGCACGCCTCTCCATCCGGGGCTGATGGGCGACGATGCGCAGGGTCAAGGTCAAGGACCTGTTCCGCGAGCAGCGCACCTTCGGCATGCGCGCCCTGCTGGCCGGGAGCATCGCCGCGCTGCTGCTGGCCGCCGTGGCCGGGCGCCTGGTCTGGCTGCAGGTCCTCCAGTACGAGCATTATGCCGAACTGTCCCAGGGCAACCGGGTCCGCATCGAGCCGCTGCCGCCGGACCGGGGCATCATTTACGACCGCAAGGGCCGGGTCCTGGCCGAGAACACGCCGGCCTACCAGCTGATGATCACGCGCGAGCAGGTAACGAACCTGGACGCGACGCTGGCGCGCCTTGTCCAGCTGGACCTCCTCGAACCGGACGACCTCGACCGGGTTCGCAAGCTGCTTGCCAGCCGTCGCCTGTTCGAAGCGGTGCCGGTGCGGCTGCGCCTGACTGACGAGGAGATCAGCCGCTACGCGGTACATCGCCACGAGCTGCCTGGCATCGACCTGGCCACCCGGATGGCGCGCCACTACCCCTATGGCCCGGCAGGAGTCCACGCACTCGGTTACGTCGGTGCGATCAGCGAAGACGACCTCAAGCGCCTCGACCCAGCCGAGTATTTCGGGACCGCGGCCATCGGCAAGACCGGCATCGAGCGGGCCTACGAGCCCGAGCTGCACGGACAGGGCGGCTTTCGCGAGGTGCTGGTCAACGCGGAAGGCCGCAGCGTCGACATGCTTGGGGGCGCCAGGCCGCAGCTACGGATCGAACGACCGGTCGCCGGGAACGACCTGGAACTGTCGCTGGACATCGATCTGCAGCGGGTGGCCGAGGAAGCGCTGGGCGAGAATCGCGGCGCGGTGGTGGCGCTCGATCCGTGGACGGGCCAGGTGCTGGTGCTGGCGAGTACGCCGACCTTCGATCCCAACAAGTTCGCCCGCGGCATTTCCACGAAAGACTATCGCGACCTGACGAGCGATCCCGACCAGCCGCTGTACAACCGGGCCCTGCGCGGAACCTATCCGCCGGGTTCGACGATCAAGCCGTTGATGGCGCTGGCCGGCCTCGAAGCGGGCGTGATCAAGCCGGAAGACAAGCGTTTCTGCCCAGGGTACTTCAGGCTGCCGAATTCCACGCGCCGCTACCGCGACTGGAAGAAGCAGGGTCACGGCACCGTCGACATGCACGAAGCCATCATGACTTCCTGCGACGTGTACTTCTACGGCCTGGCAGTGGCGCTGGGCATCGACCGGATTCACGACACCATGGCCAGGCTCGGCTTCGGAAGTCCCACCGGCATCGACGTCGACGGCGAGCGCAGCGGCATCATGCCATCGACCGAATGGAAGAAGGGCGCCTTCAAGAGCCGGGAGATGCAGGTGTGGTTTCCCGGCGAGACCGTGATCGTCGGCATCGGCCAGGGCTACTGGACCGCTACGCCGCTGCAGCTGGCGCATGCGACCGCCGTTCTCGCCACGCGCGGTCCCCACTTCAAGCCGCAGCTGGTCCGCGCCCTGCGCAACCCCACCACGCGGGAGCGCAGCCCGCGACCGGGCGAGCCCCTGCCGACGGTGGTGCTGAAGGACCAGGCGAACTGGGAAGTGATCGTCGATGCGATGGTCGCCGTCACGACCGGCGCCCGGGGTACGGCGAGAAGCGCAGCACGGGGGGCCACCTACACCATCGCCGGCAAGACCGGTACCGCGCAGGTCTTTTCCGTCGGTCAGCAGGAGAAATACCGTGAGGAGGATGTCGCCGAGCGGCTGCGCGACCACGCGTTGTTCGTGGCCTTCGCGCCGGCCGAGAAGCCGCAGCTGGTGATCGCCGTACTGGTCGAGAATGGCGGGCATGGCGGTTCGGTCGCAGCGCCCGTGGCACGCGCGGTCTTCGATGCCTACCTGGCGGAGCAGCAGCCATGATGGGTGCCAGCCTGGGTCACTCACGGTCGCGGCGCACCCTTGGCCGGGGTGGGCGGCTGCTGAAGGCCCTGCACCTCGATGGTCCGCTGCTGATCGCGCTGGCCGCCGTCACCGCCTTCGGGCTGCTGGTGCTCTATAGCGCGGCGGGCGGCAACACGGCCATGTGGACCCGCCAGGTCGTGCGCCTCGGCGTGGCCGTGACTGGCATGGTCATGCTGGCGCAGGTTCCGGCGCGCTTCCTGCGGATGTTGACACCACTGGCCTACGCGCTCGGCGTCGTGCTGCTCATGGTGGTCGCCGCCCTCGGCGACGTCGGCAAAGGCGCCCAGCGCTGGCTGGACCTGGGGATCATCCGCTTCCAGCCGTCGGAACTGATGAAGCTTGCCGTGCCGATGATGTGCGCGTGGTACCTGCATGACCGGGCGCTGCCGGCCTCCATCCGCGAGACCCTCGTCGTCGCGGTCATCATCGCCGTGCCCGCGCTGCTGATCGCGGAGCAGCCGGATCTCGGCACCGCGCTGCTGGTGACGGCGGCCGGCGTGATGGTGATCCTGCTGGCCGGTCTGCCCTGGCGATTCGTCCTGGCGGGGGCTGCGCTGGCGGCGGCCGCCGCCCCGCTGGCATGGTTCCTGATGCACGACTATCAGCGCCGCCGCATCATGATGCTCATCAACCCCGAGATCGATCCGCTCGGCGCGGGCTACCACATCATCCAGTCGCAGATCGCCATCGGTTCCGGCGGTGTCTTCGGCAAGGGATGGATGAACGGCAGTCAGGCCCAGCTCGAGTTCCTGCCGGAGCGGTCGACCGATTTCATCTTTGCGGTGATCGGCGAGGAACTGGGCTTGCTCGGCCAGCTGCTGTTGCTCGTGCTCTACCTGGCGGTGATCGGTCGCGCGCTGTACCTGTCGAACCAGTGCAGGGACACGTACGGCCGGCTGGTGTCCGGAAGCATCGCCTTGACCTTCTTCGTGTACGCGTTCGTCAATACCGGCATGGTTACCGGCCTGTTGCCGGTCGTCGGCGTGCCGCTGCCGCTGATCAGCTACGGCGGTACCTCGATGGTGACCCTGATGGCAGGCTTCGGTATTCTCATGAGCCTCCAGGCCCAACGGAAACTCGTGCGTACATGAAGCGGAGCGGACGACTTCGGCTATTCCTCGCCGCCCAGCTGCTGGCGCTGGCTGCAACATCGACCGCAGCGGCGCTCGACCTGTCGCGAGAAGACATCCGCGCGTTCGCGTCGGAGATGGAACAGGAGCACGGCTTCGACCGCGGCTGGCTGGAGGAGCTGCTCGCACAGGCACAAAGCCTGCCGCGAATCATCGAGTTGATGAGCCGTCCGGCGGAACGGGTCAAGCCCTGGCACGAGTACCGGGACCATTTCCTGACTGAACAGCGTATCGCGGAAGGCCTGAAGTTCTGGGAAGAGCATCGTACCGGGCTGGCCAAGGCGGAAGGCAGGACCGGTGTCCCGGCGCGCGTGGTCGTCGGCATCCTGGGCGTAGAGACCTTCTACGGAAGAATCACTGGCAAGATCCGCGTCATCGACGCGCTCTCGACGCTGGCGTTCGACTATCCGCCGCGCAGCAGCTATTTCCGCGCGGAGCTCGAACAGTTCCTGCTGCTGACCCGTGAGGAGCGGGTCGACCCGCTTGTCGTCACGGGATCCTATGCGGGAGCCATGGGTTACCCGCAGTTCATGCCGCGCAGCTATCGCGCTTATGCACTGGACGGCGACGGCGACGGCCACCGTGATCTCTGGTCGAGCACCGACGATGTGATCGCCAGCGTCGCCAACTACCTGTCCGACCACAAGTGGCGTGCCGGCGAACCGATCGTGACCCCGGCGGAACTCGCCTTTCCGGATGCAGCGGACCTCGTTGCCGGCAGCATCGTGACCGACGAGACCGTGGAATCGCTGCGCGCCAAAGGCGTCGAATTCGACACCGTTCTGGACGGCGACGCGCCTGCCCTGTTCATCGATGTCGCCGGCAACGAGGGCCCGGAGCTGCGGGTCGGCTTCAATAACTTCGCCGTCATCATGACCTACAACCGCAGCGTACTTTATGCGCTGGCCGTCAACGACCTCGGCGAGGCCATCGAGAAGCGGCTTGCTGCAAGGGCCGCGCCGTGAAGCGCCTGGCCTTGTATGTCAGCTGTGCGGGGCTGCTGCTGTCGGCCTGCGGCGGCACGCCGGTTCGTGAGGCGCCAGCGCGTCCGCCCGGGGACCTGGCGTCGATCCCGGACGCGGTACCACGGACCGAGCCGCGTTCCGCGCTGGGAAACCCGCCGTTCTACGAGGTCTTCGGCCAGCGTTACGTGGTCCTGCCGAGCAGCGACGGATACGTCGAGCGCGGCGTCGCCTCCTGGTACGGGCCGGACTTTCACGGCGGCGCGACCTCCTCGGGCGAGCGCTACGACATGTACGCCATGACAGCCGCACACAAGACCTTGCCGCTGCCCGCCTACGTCCAGGTGACCAACCTGCAGAACGGCCGCAGCATCGTCGTCCGGGTCAACGACCGCGGCCCCTTCAAGGACAATCGCATCATCGACCTGTCCTACGTCGCCGCCCAGAAGCTCGACATGGTCCGGGACGGCACGGCAATGGTCGAAGTTCGCAGCGTCGGCCCCGTCTCCCCGGCCCCGGTGTCCTCCGGCACGGTCGCGAGCCGGCATTTCTATGCCCAGGCCGGGGCATTCGCCGACGGGGGCAACGCCAGGAGGCTGGCCGACAGGCTGATCGCAGCCGGCTTCACGGATGTCGCCATCGTCGCGGCGAACTCGGGCGGCCGCAACGTGCACCGGGTCAGGATAGGCCCGCTCGACACCGTGCCCGCCTTCGATTCGGTCGTCGCGAGAATGAATGCCGCCGGCTTCGGCCAGGCAATCCTGGCAACGGATTGATCCCCGGTCCCCACGAGGTTTGACGATGGACACCACGGTACTCTCGCGCACCGCAGCCGCCATGGCGGCCCTTACCCTGCTGGCGGTCGTTCCAGCCTGCGCCAGCCAGCAGCAGTTGGCGGCATCGCCGGCGCCGACAGCCGACGAAGTCGCCAACATGGACTACCAGGGCATCGAGGAGGCCGGCGGCACCGTCGCCTTGCGCGACGGACGCTGGGAGGGGATGCCGTATGCCGAGGGTGGCGCATCCCGGCCCCGCGTCCGGATCGTGCCGGATTCGCTGGCAACCGGAGACCTGGATGACGATGGCAATGCCGAAGCCGTCGTGCTGTTGTCTTCGTCGAGCGGTGGCTCGGGTACCCGCAGCAGCGTCGCCGTCATCGCTCGCCGGGACGGCCGGGCCCGCAACGTGGCAACCCGGTTGCTGGGGGACCGGGTGCAGGTCCGTTCACTGACCGTCAAGGACGGCCTGCTGACGATCGATGTCGTGCGTGCCGGACCGGATGACGCGGCGTGCTGCCCGGGCGAGCTGGCGACCTACCGCTGGACGCTCGGCGCCGCGGGGCTCGGCGACGCCAGACCGCCGGTGGTCAGCGGGCGGCTGTCCGCCAGTACGCTCGAAGGCAGCGACTGGGTGCTGCGCCGCTTCGCCTACGACGAAGACGCGCCTGCCGCGCCGGTCGTGACGCTGGCCTTCGGGGGCGGGCAGCTACGGGGCACGGCGGGCTGCAACCATTACTTTGCCGCTATCTCCGACAAGGCAGACGGAGCCGCCGGAGCCATCAGCCTGGGACCGATCGCTTCGACGCAGAAGATGTGCCCGGATCCCGACATGGCGGTCGATGACCGCTACCTGCGACAGCTCGGCAGTGTCTCGCGATTCGGCTACATGAACGGCCGGCTGATGCTCGACTACGAAGGCGGAGTCATGCTCTTCGATCGCGCCGATGATCCGACGCAGAATGCGGTGACGGGCCAGTTGCCTTAGAATCGCCACCCTTTCCGACTCTGGTGCGTGCGCCGGAATCCTCGAAACCCGCAACCTGGAAGCGCAATGCCTGCATTCGTCCGATTCTTGATCGCCCTGCTGCTCCTGACCACGATCCAGGCCGCGACAGCGGCCAGTACGCCAGTTCCCCCGCCTCCCAGGCTCGATGCCAGGTCCTGGATCCTCATCGACGAGCAGAGCGGCCGGGTCATTACCAGCCACAACGCCGACAGCCGCGTCGAGCCCGCCAGCCTGACCAAGCTGATGACGGCCTACGCGGTCTTCCACGCGCTCGAGGACGGCAAGCTGCGGCTCGATACCGAGGTCCCGATCAGCGAGCGCGCCTGGCGGATGGAAGGTTCCCGGACCTTCCTGCAGGTTGGCAGCCGGGTCCCGGTCGAGGTGCTGCTGCAGGGGATGATCGTGCAGTCCGGCAACGATGCCAGCGTCGCGCTGGCCGAGGCGGTCGCCGGTTCCGAGGACTCGTTCGCCGCCCTGATGAACCAGTACGCCGCGCGCCTGGGCATGACGAATTCGCACTTCGACAACGCCGCCGGGATGCCTGCGGCCGATCACCTCGTGACCGCCCGCGACATGTCCAGACTGGCCCGCGCGATCATCGACGAGTTCCCCGACTACTATCACTGGTATTCCCAGCGCGAGTTCACCTGGAACGACATCACCCAGGCCAACCGCAACGGCCTGCTGGGCCGCGACCCTTCCGTCGATGGCATGAAGACCGGTCACACGGAAGCCGCCGGGTACTGCCTGGTCAGCTCGGCGCATCGTGACGGCATGCGGATGATCGCCGTCGTGATGGGCACCTCGGGCTTCAAGGCGCGCGAGGATGCCAGTCTCGCGCTGCTCAACTATGGCTTCAGTTTCTTCGAGACGAAGCGCGTCTATCCCCGCGGCGCAGAGCTGGCCAAGCCACGCATCTTCGGCGCGGAAGACGGCGAGGCCGCCGTCGGCCTCAGGCACGATTTCTACGTGACCGTGCCGAGGGGCCGCGGCGGCGAGATCCAGCTGAGCGTGGCGCTCTCGCCAGGCTTGAAGGCACCGTTGTCTGCAACGACCCCGGTCGGCAAGCTGCGCGCGATGCTTGACGGCAAGCTGGTTGCGATCGAGGACCTCTACCCGCTCGCGGACGTCGCAGAGGGCGGCTTCTTCCGTCGCGGCTGGGACAGCGTCATGGCATGGTTCGACTGAGATGGCCGCCTGCGAGACCGCCTGGCTGAACGGACGGTTCCTGCCCCTGTCGGAGGCACGGATCTCTCCGCTCGACCGCGGTTTCCTGTTCGCCGACGCGGTCTACGAGGTGCTGCCGGTCTATGCCGGCCGCGTCTATCGCCTCGAGCAGCACCTCGACAGGCTCGATCGCAGCTTGCGCGAGATCCGCATCAATCCCTTCATGGACCACGACGCCTGGCGCCGGATCTGTGGCGGGCTGGTGTCGCGCAATGGCGGCGGCGACCTGCTCATCTACCTCCAGGTCAGCCGCGGCACGGAGCCGGAACGCATGCACCTGCCCGGACCCGGCGTCGAGCCGACCGTGTTTGGCTGCGCCAGCCGCCTGCCGCCTGTCCGCGACGACCTGCTGGAGCGCGGCGTCGCCTGCATTACTGCCGCCGACAACCGCTGGGGCCGCTGCGACATCAAGTCCACGGCCTTGCTCGCCAACGTGCTGCTGAAATGGCAGGCGCAGGACGCCGGGGCTGTCGAAGCCATCCTGGTCAGGGACGGGCAGCTGAGCGAGGGATCGACCAGCAGCGTGCACATCGTGCGTGACGGCGGTCTGGTGACGCCGCCCCAGTCGCCGCGAGTACTTCCAGGCACCACGCGCGCCGTGCTCGAGGAGGTGGCCCGGCGCTGCCATGTCTCCTGGCAGCTCGACGACGTGGGCGAAGCCGAGCTGCGGCGGGCGCCGGAGCTGATGCTTGCATCCGCAGGCGGCGGCCTGCGCGCCGTGACACGGCTTGACGGACGGCCCGTGGGCGACGGGCGGCCCGGGCCGGTCTTCAAGCTGCTGTGCGCGACCTGGCTGGC
>Ga0316188_10001556_pt1 | contig 10887 bp, 6 predicted proteins | sample Phiworburrow1_MG_FD_204933 | JGI IMG/M metagenome (GOLD analysis project Ga0316188, IMG submission 204933) | Coastal sediment microbial communities from Maine, United States - Phippsburg worm burrow 1 | ecosystem: Environmental > Aquatic > Marine > Coastal > Sediment | place: USA: Maine... | reverse complement strand
TGTCCTTGGCGGCCTGGCGCACGACACGGTACAGGCGGTCGGACAGGCTTTCGAACTCGACCATGCGCGTGCGCAGCAGGTCGTCCTGCAGTTCGCGCGTCAGCCGAGCCTGCATCGCCAGCTCGTCTTCCGACGACTGCAGCGTGCGTTGCAGCCCACGTTGCACGGTGGCCACGTCGTTCACCGACTCGGCCATCATGCGCGTGATCTCCTGGAAGCGCGTGAAGCGGTCCATTTCCAGCGGATCGAAGGACTGCGCGGCGGCCTTGGCCGCCTCCATGCGCGAGCTGATCTGCGTCTCGGCCTGCAGCTCGATGTCCCGCAACTGGCTGCGCAGGCGGTCGAGGTTGTCGGTCAGGTCCGCCAGCGCCGCCTGCATGCCCCGCATGTCGGATTCGATGCGCGCCCTGGTGATGCTGACCTCGCCCGCGTGGTTGACCAGGCGGTCCAGCAGCGTCGCACGCACGCGAACGCTGGCGTTGGCACCGGGGACAGCGGTGTCCGCGCCGGTGTCGGCGGCGGCTTCGGGCACGTCGGTCGCGAAACGCGACCAGTCGATCGCCACGGGTGGCACGGCGGCCGGCCCGGCAGCGGGCTCGGCGGCTTCGGCGGCTTCGGCGGGCGGCACTTCGACCGCCGGCACAGGCACAGAGTCCGGCGGGACCGCAGCGGCTTCGGGCATGGCGGCGGCGGCCGCCGTCGCCGGCTTGCGCAGCAGCTCGAAGGCGTTGGCCATCGCGTCGGCGCGGCCCAGCAGATGCTCCACCTGCTCGACCGTCGGCTCGCCGTGGCCCGCCAACTGCTCGACCTCGGTCTCGAGCCGGTGCGCCATCTCGCCCACGCGCATGGCACCAGCCAGGCGGGCGCCGCCTTTGAAAGTGTGCAGCGTGCGCATGCAGGCGGCGGCGGCCGCCGGGTCGGACGGGTGGCGCACCCAGTCGGCCAGGCGGGAACGAAGCTGCGGCAGCAGCTCGTCGGCCTCTTCCTCGAAGATCGGGAACAGGTCGCGATCGATCTGGTCGACCGCGTCCAGGTCGGCATCGCCTGCGATGTCAACCCGCGGTGGCAGCGCCGGCGCCGGCGCCGGCGGCAGCGTCTGCTGCTCGTCGTCGACATCGAGCGCACCGGGGTCGGTGTCGCGGGCCTCGATGGCGGCCGCATGCTCGTGCTCGGCCAGCCGGTCCATCAAGGCCGGCGGCACCGGGTGCAGGAAGCCGGCCGCAAACTGGTGCAGCAGGCGGCGGATCTCCTCGGCCGTGTCGCTGAACAGCGCCGGCTCGCCGACCGTGCCCGGACCCTGGGCGCGGCTGCGCATCAGCCCGTGCTCGAGCGCGCGCGCCAGGGCGGACAGTCCGGCAAATCCCACCGTGGCGGAGTTGCCGGCCAGCGAATGGGCCAGGGCGATGGCGGCCTCGCTGACCGGGCGATGGCTTTCCATCGCCCACTCGGCCAGCTCGGTGGCGAGACGGCGCGACTGCTCATCGGCCTCGTTGAGGAAGATGTTGAACAGCGGGATCGGGACGCGCAGCGGCCCCACGATCTTGACCGGCTCTTCCTCCTGCTCGGAGACTTCGGGCTCCTCGTCGGCGGGATGGGCGTCGCCCGGCTCGATCGCGGTTTCGGCCGCGGCCGGCAAGGCGGCCTCGGGTTCGGGTTCCTCGGCGTCGGGCTCGCGCGCACCTTCGACGCCGGCCCCCGGCTCCGCTTGCGCTTCCGCTCCCGCTTCCGCTTCCGCTTGCGCTTGCGCTTGCGCTTCCGCTTCCGCGTCCGTTTCCGCGTCCGTTTCGGCTTCGGCTTCGGCTTCGGCTTCGGCTTCGGCTTCGGACTCAAGGAGAGCCGGCGCTTCAGGCGACGCCGGTCCGAAGTCGAGTCCCAGGTCGTCCAGCGACAGCTCCTTGACCTCGGGTTCGGGCGGCGACGCTTCGTCCGCGCCCGCGAGATCCGCCTCGGCTTGCATGTCGGGCTCGGCGTCCTCCAGGACAGGGCCCAGCTCGGGCAAGGAGATGTCCTCTGTCGGCGTCTCGTCCTGTTCACCCAGGTCCAGCTCGAAGCGCACGCGCTCGTCGCGCGCGGCCTCCTCTGGCCGCGGCTCAGCCTCCGCACGCAAGTCGAGCGTCGGGAAGCTCAGATCCTCGGCGCTGGGGAGCTCCGGGACCATGTCCTGCAGCGCCGGCATCGTGGGGAGGAAGGTGGGATGCTCGGACGGCTCGTGGGGTTCGGTCTCGTCGTCGCCTTCGCGCGCGGCTGCGCCGGGTGCCTCTTCCGGTGCCGACGCGGCGGCGGCTTCGGGCATGACATCGGCCAGTGTCGGTGCCTCGTCCTCGGACGCGTGGGCAACGGGCTCGGCCGAGGCCGGCAGGTCGGCCGGCACGTCGGCGGGGGCGCCCTGCTGCGGCATCGGGATGGGCAACAGACGTCCCTCCAGCCGCAGGCTGTCGGCCGCGAGCGCGACGGCCTCGGGACGGTGGCTGTCCGTCCGTCCGTCGGCAATCGCGTCCGCCCACTGGCCCAGGTAGTCCAGGGCTTCGGCGCTCAAGGTCTGCAGCGGCGCATCCATGCGGGCCTGGTGCGCCAGGCGGGCGTTGTAGAGCTGTTCACAGGCCCAGGCCGCTTCGCCGAAGTCCTTCAGCCCGACCATCCGGGAACTGCCCTTGAGGGTGTGGAAGGCACGCCGCACGGCCGTGATCTCCGCCACCTCGTCGGGTCGATCGGCCAGCGTGACCAGCGATTCGCGGGCCGCAGCGATGACTTCGCGCGCTTCCTCCAGGAACACCTCGCGCATCTCGGCGTCGTCTTCCAGGCCGTCGTCGGCAGCCAGCGCGGGCGCCGCCGCGGGGGCCTTCACGGGCTCCTGCGCAGGCGCCGCCTTCGGCGCGGCCTCGGGTGCTTCGGCCGCCAGCTCGGCAAAGCTCGAGTCGCGCTCGCTCTGCCCCATCACGGCGCTCAGACATCCGGTGTCGGGGTCGAAGCGGAACAGCGACTTGGCCATCTGCGGCTGCACGCTGATCATGTCGATCAGGAAGCTCAAGGCGCCCAGGTTGTCGGCCAGGCGATCGAACGTGCCGGCGCGAGCGGCCTGCTGGGGGTCGGCCTCGGTCTCGACCAGGGCGTCGACGTCGTCGCGCATGCGCAGCACGGCCTGCGAGGCCTGGTCCATGCCCAGCACCGACAACACGCTGCGGATCGACTGCAGTTGCCCGGGCACCTGGATCAGCAGGCCCCGTTGGGTCGGATCCCGGAAGTACTGGTCGATCTGCTTTTCGATGTCCGACAGCGAACTGCGCAGCTCCTGAACCACGCTGCCGATGGTCTGCCGGTCGGAGGTGCGGCGGTACAGCTCCTCCATCCAGGATTCCAGCGGTTGCGGGTCGGCGCCCTCAGCGACGTCGGCCACGCGCTGCGCGAGGCGCCGCAGGCGCTCGGCGAGTTGCGGCTGGTCGAGGTCGCCATCGTCCAGGACGGCGTCCAGGTAGAGCACGCTGGTGGCCACTTCCATCGCCAGCGGTGCCGCCGGGGCCCGCTCGCCCTTCGCCGACGGCGCCGCGGCGGCCTGCAGCGCGGGCGCCAGCGTGTCGCCGCCAGGAAACAGCTTCTGCACGGAATCGGCCAGCAGCGCGAACGACTCCTGCAGCCCGGCGGCGCGTTGCATGTCGCCACCGGCGACCGCCGACCAGGCGTCCTTGGCGGCCGCCACGCGGCGCCGTGCCTGCTGGATCTGCGCCGGGTCGAACAAGCCCAGGCGCGGGGTGTCGTAGTCGGCACGCGCCGCCTTGTCTCCCGGCCACACCTGCTGCAACGCCGCCAGCCGCGGCACGGCGGATGCGTCTGGCGGCAGATCGGCACGTACGCAGTAGAAGAGCAGGTCCTGCGCCAGCCGGTCCGGCGCATCGGCGGCGCCGCGCAGCGCCGCGCGCAGCACCGACAACAGCCGTGAGGCGATGCGCTTGGTGTGCAGGTCGGGCTTGACGAGCCCGGCCGCCTGGCTTTCGAAGAAGGCCGCGGCCAGCCGCCACAGCGTGGCCTGTTCGGCCTGCCCATCGCGCTGCGCGCTGGCACCCAGTTCGGCGCACAGGTCGCTCATGCGCTGCTGGACCGCCGGGTCGGGCTGGCGCATCAGCGCCAGCGCCAGGTATTCCATCTCGCCGCGCGCCAGTTCGTCGGTGGCACGCTCGGGCACGCCGGGCTCGGCCGGCAGGCTGCGCCACTGCCAGTCCTGTGCCCACAGGTCGGCGGGGTGCACGCGCTCGGCACCCGCCAGCGCCTGCACGGCAGCGTACTGGGGGTACAGGGCCAAAGGCGGCACGGCCTTGCCCGCGAGCACCCGGCCGATGTAGTCGAGCACGGCGAAGCTGCCACGCTCGATCGTCTCCACCGCGGCCAGCGTCGCGAGCTTGGGCTTGCTGGTCAGGCGCTGCACCGCAGCCTCGCCCGCCCGCAGCACCTTGGCGGCCACCGGCAGGCCCACGAGTTCGAGCGCACCGACACCCTGGTGCAGTTGCACGCGGGCGGTCCGCAGCACCCCCGGGTCGACGACGTCGACATCGGACCCGCCGATCGATTCGGCCTCCTTGACATAGCGGCGCAGTGACTTGTGCGCCTTCTCCAGGGTCAGGCGCAACTCCCCCTGCACCCAGGCCAGGGCGCTGAGGTCTTCACCGGCGCCGGCTGTGTCGGCGTGAGGTGCGTCGGCTTGCATCATGGGGATCTCCGGTCGTCTCAACCGACCTTGAAGCGCGCCACCGACTGGCGCAGCTCCTCGGCCGTGCGCGACAGCTCGCGCACCATCTGGGCGGTCGAGCGGGTACCGTCGCCGGTCTGCTCGGTGACGGCGAAGATGTGCTGGATGTTCTCGGCCACGACGTTGGCCGAGCTGGCCTCGCTGGAAGCCTGCTGCGAGATGCGCTCGATCAGCTCGGACAGTTCGCGCGTGACGCGGTCGATGTCGACCAGCGCGCTGCCGGCGGCGTCGGACAGGCGTGCGCCTTCGACGACGCCCTGGGTGCTGCGCTCCATCGCCGCCACCGCGTCCTGGGTGTCGGTCTGGATGGTGCGCACGATGGCGGCGATCTGGCGCGTGGCGTCGCCGGAGCGCTCGGCCAGGCGTTGCACTTCCTCGGCCACGACCGAGAAGCCGCGCCCGGCCTCGCCGGCCGATGCGGCCTGGATGGCGGCGTTCAGCGCCAGCACGTTGGTCTGCTCGGTGATGTCGGAGATCAGCTCGGTGATCTCGCCGATCTCCTGCGAGCTTTCGCCCAGCCGCTTGATGCGCTTGGACGTCTCCTGGATCTGGTCGCGGATGGCGTTCATGCCGCCGATGGAGTTCTGCACCGCCTGCAGGCCGGTTTCGGCGACCTGCAGCGACTGGCGCGCGACCTGCGCGGTCTGCTGCGCCTGCGACGAGACGTCGTTGATGCGGCCCGCCATCTGCAGCACCGACTCGCCGGTTTCGCGGATCTCGCGCAGCTGCTCGGTCGAAGCGGCCAGCAGTTCGGTCGAGGTCTGCTCGACCTGCTGCGTGGTATCGGTCACGCGTGCCACCGTGGACTGCACCTGCGAGACCAGCGTGCGCAGCTCCTCCACCGTGTAGTTCACCGAGTCGGCGATCGCGCCGGTGATGTCCTCGGTCACCGTGGCCTGCTGGGTCAGGTCGCCTTCGGCCACCGTCTGCAGCTCGTTCATCAGGCGCAGGATGGCGGCCTGGTTGGCGTCGTTGACGCGCTTGGCCTCGCGTTCCTGCCGTTCGGCTTCCAGGCGCTGGCCCTCGGCCGCACGGGCCCGAGCGGTCTGGTCCTGCACGAAGACGCGCAGCAGCCCGGCGCCGCCCAGCACCAGCAGCAGCAGGGCCAGGGCGCCGGTGGCCAGGTAGGCGCTGCCCAGGCCGCCGGATCCCGCCAACTGCTGCTGCAAGGCGTCCAGGCCGCGGCGCAGCGGCTCGCTGTCGTTGACGATCGCGGCCTGCGCCTCGCGCGCCGCCACCAGGCCCTGCAGGTTGGAAAGGATGGTGCTGGCCTGCGCACGCGTCTGCTCGTACTGCTTCTGCAGCAGGTCCAGCGCCTGCCGCGTGGCCACGTCTCGCGTGCCCGGCAGCCGCAACTCGGCGCTGCCCGCCTGCAGGCCCTCGAGCAGTTCGCGGAAGGTGTTCAGATCCTTGCCGAGCAGAAACACGGCCTCGGGGCTGACGCCCTCCATGGTCAGGAACTCGTTGGCGCTCTTGCCGATGCGCTGCGTCAGCATCGACAGTTCGGCGACCGCGCCCAGCTCGGCCGACGAGGCTTCCTGCCGCAGTTTCAGCGAGGCCACCGTTTGCGCCGTCTCGAGCAGGTCGCCCGACTGCCGGTTGATCGCACGCAGCGCCTGGCCGACCTGCGTCAGCGTGGGCTGCTGCTCGAGCACGAGCTTGGCATTCTGTTCGGCGCGGTCGACCAGCGGCAGCAGTGGCGCGACCAGCGACTGCGGGCCAGCGCCGACCGCCAACGCACCGCCTTCGCCCAAGGAGCGCACGCTGCCTGCCAGCTGTTCGGAGCTTTCCTTGACCTCGGGAAACGACGTGGCGCTGCCGATCAGCGCCTGCGAAACCGACTTGGCCAGTCGCTGCGACTGCGTCTGCGCGCGGCCCGTGGCGTCCACCTGCGCCGCGCTGCGGTCGGTGGCCCGGATGGCCAGGCCGGCCGCCGCCACCAGCAGCAGCAGCCCGGCGGCAAACAGCCCGAGCAGCAGCTTTTGCTGCGCGCCGCCGGCCATGCGGCCGATCAGCGGCAGCCCGGACCCTTCCGCCTCGACGAGGTCGCCGCCGACGCGCGTTTCGTGGAACTCGGGCGACAGCTCGGACGGCGCCGCCTCGGAGATGATCGAGGAGTCGCCCACGCCGCCGCGGCTGTCTTCTGGCGCCAGCGTGACGGCGCCTGGTGCCAGGCGCACCGTTCGCTCGGTCGCGTCCTCGGCCTGTGCCATGTCCTCGAACGGCACCTGCGCCACCGAGTCGGACGCGCCGGCCTGGCGGGGCTTTCCTTTGATCCTGTCCAGGAAGCTCATGATGTCCTCGGCTGTGACCTGTGGGGGCCGGGCATGTCGCCGGTCAGGCGGCGATGCCCAGAAACTGGGGATGGGCGGCCAGCGCCGCGAGATCGACTTCCTGCCATTCGCGGCCACGCTCGTCGGCCCACGTGCCGCCGGCGAAGCCAGGGCGCGCGCCCTCGGCCCGCGCCACGGCCTGCATCTGGGGCTGCGCCCGCAGGCCGGCCAGGCGATCGATCAGCAGCGCGCAATGGCTGCCCAGCGCCGGGTTCAGGGCAAGTACCCGGCCCTGTTCGAGCAGCGGCGCCCCGGCGACCAGCGGGGCGCGCAGGCCCAGGAAGGCGGCCAGGTCGACGACGCCATGGAGCCGCCCGCGCAGATTCGACACGCCCAGGAACCAGTCGCGCGTGTGCGGTACCGGCAGCAGCGACGGGACGGCGAAGATCTCGCCCGCGCCGGCCAGCGGAAACAGCAGTCCCTGGGTCTGGCATTCCACCGCCAGCCAGGCCGCCTGCTGGGCACTGCCCTGGGCTTCCTGCAGACGCCTGGCCAGCCGGGCCTGTAGTTCTCGCAGCGCTTCGCGTTGAGCCATGGGCGGGCCCGGTCAGGCGCCGAAAGCCCGGATCTTGCCCAGGAGTTCGTCGGTGTCGACCGGCTTGACGATGTAGTCGCGTGCGCCCTGGCGCATGCCCCAGACCCTGTCGGTCTCTTGATTCTTGCTGGTGCACATGATCACGGGCACGGCCGACCAACGGGGGTCGCGCGTGATGGTGCGGGTCAGCTGGAAGCCATTCTGGCCCGGCATGACCACGTCCATCAGGATCAAGTCGGGCACCTCCTCGCCCAGCCGGCGCAGCGCTTCCTCGCCGTTTTCGGCCGTGCGCACCTGGAATCCGCGCTTGCGCAAGATGTCCGACAGATGATGCAGCTCGGTCTTGGAGTCGTCGACGATCAGGATGTTGCGGATGCTCATGGAGGGGTCCTGGAGGCGGCCCGAGCCGCAGGCGGGGACGGTCAGGCGCCGGAGCGCCGGAATGTGTCCACTGCGCGCAGCAGCTGTTCCTTCGTGAAGGGCTTGGTCAGGTAGTCCTGCGAGCCGACCATGCGGCCGCGGGCCTTGTCGAACAGGCCGTCCTTGGAGGACAGCATGATCACCGGTACATGCGAGAAGCGCGGGTTGCGCTTGATGATGGCGCAGGTCTGGTAACCGTCCAGCCGCGGCATCAGGATGTCGCAGAAGATCAGTTCGGGCACATGGTCATTGACCTTGGCCAATGCATCGAAACCATCCTCGGCCAGCATCACCTCGTGCCCGCCCTGGCGCAGGAAGATCTCGGCACTGCGACGGATGGTGTTGCTGTCGTCGACGACCAGCACCCGCGCGCCAACGGCGGCAGGGGCCTCGACCGACTCGGTAACGGCAGACTCCACGCGGCAGATCCTCCAAAATGCGCGTCACTCACGCTTGACAGCGAGTGTGCCGGGACGCGGCGGCACCGAAGGACCGAGTAGGGCCCTAAATCTGGACCATCTCGAAGTCCTCCTTGCGCGCACCGCACTCGGGGCAGGTCCAGTTCATCGGCACGTCGGCCCAGACGGTGCCGGGCGCAAGACCGTGCTCCGGGTCGCCGGCCGCTTCGTCATAGATCCAACCGCAAATCAGGCACATCCAGGTACGGGGTTCAGTCACGTCAGAGCGGTGGTGTCACTACAATGGGGCACGATTGTAGCGACGCACTTTCGCGAAAACTTAAGGATTTGTAGGCACCTACGCAACATTCCTCATCTTTCGCTGGAGGTTCGCACCAGGCCGGACGCCGATCCGGGCAGCCCAGGATGCCAATGACCGCAGACTCCCCACCGGCCCCCGTGATGCCCGACGGCGCCGACGCACCCGACGCGATGGTCGAACCGCCGCCGCCGGCCTGTGTGATGTGCTTCAACGGCAGCGACCCCAGCGGCGCCGGCGGCTTGGCCGGCGATGTGGCCACCGTGTCGGCCATGGGTGCGCACACCTTGCCGATCGTGACGACGATCGTCATGCGCGACACCGCGGAGGTGTTCGACCAGCACCTGCTCGACCCGGACGCCGTGGTCGAACAGGCGCGCTCGATCCTGGAGGACGTCACCGTCAGCGGCTGGAAGGTCGGCTTTCTCGGCAGCGCGGAGACGGTCGGTGCCGTCGCCGAGGTGCTGTCGGACTACAGCGACATCCCGCTGGTGGCCTACATGCCCGGCCTGTCCTGGCTGGACGAGGAGCAGTTGCAGCCGTATCTGGAGGCCTTCCGCGAGCTGATCCTGCCGGCCACCGAAGTCCTGGTGGGCAATCACAAGACGCTCATGGACTTCCTGCTGCCCGAGTGGGACAGCGAGCGCCCGGCCTCGCCGCGCGAACTGGCGGTCGCCGCCGGCGAGCACGGCGCGCGCTACGTGCTCGTCACCGGCGTCATGTTGGCCAGCAAGGGCACGGAGCAGTACATCGACAACGTGCTGGCGTCGCCGCAGGGGGCGTTGACGGGCGAGAAGTTCGAGCGCTTCGACACCGCCTTCGTCGGCGCCGGCGACACCTTGTCGGCGGCGCTCGCGGCGCTGCTGGCGGCCGGCAGCGAGCTGCAGGCGGCGGTCGGCGAGGCCCTGGCCTTCCTGGACCAGAGCCTGGATGCGGGCTTCCGCCCTGGCATGGGCCATATCGTGCCCGACCGCTTCTTCTGGGCCCTGCCGCCGCCGGAGGAAGGCGAGGAGGGTGGCGCAGAGGTCGAGGAGGCCGACGGGGCGACGGCCGAAGACTCGAAGATCAAAGGAGCATCACGCCGTGTCCACTGAAACCAGCAACGCCGCCGCCTTCGAACGCGCACAGCGTGTGATCCCTGGCGGCGTGAACTCGCCGGTGCGGGCCTTCCGCGCCGTCGGCGGCACGCCTCGTTTCATCCGGCGAGCCAAGGGGGCGCACCTGTGGGATGTCGAGGGCCGGCGCTACATCGATTACATCGGCTCGTGGGGACCGATGATCCTGGGACACGGCCACCCGGCGGTGCTGGAGGCGGTGCACAAGGCGGCCGCGGACGGGCTGAGCTTCGGCGCGCCGACCGAAGCCGAGGCCGAGCTGGCCGAGGCCCTGATCGAGCTGGTGCCCTGCGTCGAGCAGGTTCGGCTGGTCTCCAGCGGCACCGAGGCCGGCATGAGCGCGATACGGCTGGCGCGCGGCGCCACCGGGCGCAGCCTGATCGTCAAGTTCGAGGGTTGCTACCACGGCCATGCCGACGCCTTGCTCGTGAAGGCCGGCTCCGGGCTGGCCACCTTCGGCCACCCCACCAGCGCCGGCGTGCCGCCCGAAGTGGTGCAGCACACACTGGTGCTCGAATACAACAACGTGGCCGCGCTGGAGCAGGTGTTTGCCGAACGCGGGCGCGAGATCGCCTGCGTGATGATCGAGCCGATCGCCGGCAACATGAACTTCGTGCGCGCCAGCGTGCCGTTCATGGCAAAGCTGCGCAAACTGTGCTCCGCGCACGGCACGTTGCTGGTGTTCGACGAAGTGATGTCGGGCTTTCGGGTCGCGCTGGGCGGCGCCTACAGCGTCTATGCGCGACTGATCCCGGGCTTCCGCCCCGACATGTTCGTGTTCGGCAAGGTCATCGGCGGCGGCATGCCGCTGGCCGCCTTCGCCGGGCCGCGCGATGTGATGTCCCACCTGGCGCCGCTGGGCCCGGTGTACCAGGCCGGCACCTTGTCGGGCAACCCGGTGGCCACCGCCTGCGGCCTGGCCACACTGCGTGAGATCCGCGAGCCCGGCTTCTTCGACCGCCTGACGGAGCACACCCAGATGCTGATCCGCGGCCTGCAGTCCGAAGCCCAGGCCGCCGGCGTGCCGTT
>Ga0316188_10001555_pt1 | contig 10888 bp, 13 predicted proteins | sample Phiworburrow1_MG_FD_204933 | JGI IMG/M metagenome (GOLD analysis project Ga0316188, IMG submission 204933) | Coastal sediment microbial communities from Maine, United States - Phippsburg worm burrow 1 | ecosystem: Environmental > Aquatic > Marine > Coastal > Sediment | place: USA: Maine... | reverse complement strand
GGATCTCGAGCAGGCGCTGCATTGAGAGGCGCGATCGCAATGACGGTCTCGGGGCGACGTACCTTGGTGCGCGCATGTCCTCGGCGCTGCGGGGCCTTGGGTCCCGGCATGTCCTGGTGCGTCATCGATCCTGCGGCCCGATCGCGTAAACTCACGCCCTGCGCGGGTGTAGTTCAATGGTAGAACGGCAGCTTCCCAAGCTTCATACGAGGGTTCGATTCCCTTCACCCGCTCCAGATCCGTTTAGTCTTACTATGTCAATGACATGGGGGCACCATGCAGCTTCTTCATTCTTCACATGAGGAACGATGAGCGCGAGCGAACGGTTTGACCATTTCATGGACCATTTGTCCGCAGGTCAGTGACATCGCATTAATGGGCGGTTCGATCCTGAAGCGGCGCCGAGCCGGTGCCTGGTGAGCGCTCCCTGTGCAGCGTGTGCTGTCCGTGGCGGCGGCGCTCTGAACTCACAGTCTCGGGGTCATACCGGTCATGGCGGCGCGGGCTCGTTCGTCCCATGACAGGCTGGCAAGCGATGGGCCGCTGACGTTCAGTGACACGGGGGCGCCGCCAGGTGCTGGTCGTCATGTCAAGGGCTGCTCCCGCGGACGGCGAACTGGGCCTTGCGATCCATTGTGAGCGGTCGGGCCTGTCAACGCGAGCGTCGGCAAGGTGCCGAACAGCGGATCCTGGCGCCGCGGCAAACCTTCGGCCGCACCTGATCCTGAAACGGCAACCCCGGATTGAGCCCGTTCGCAGTGCAGGCCTGACACGCCGCACCGTTCGTGCACTTCTCTCGCATGGATCAGATTCCCGTACCGCGCGCGAACCGAACCATGACGCACAGCCCTCCCAGCGATGCCGACCGGGTGACCCGCACCGTCGCCCGATGCACGTCGGCAATCCGGCGCGTGATGGACAAGCCCAGGCCGCTGCCGCTTTGCCCGTTGCCAACGACGCGGAAGAACCGTTCGCCAGCGCGTTCAATGTCGGACGCCGTCATGCCGGGGCCACTGTCGTCGACCGACAGCTCGACGCTGCCGTCGGCCGCTGTCGTCACCGAGATCCCGATGTGTGCGCCGTCTGGGCTGTAGCGAACCGCGTTGTCGACCAGATTGCGCACCAGCACGGACAGAAGGGTGGCATCCCCACGCACGAGAGCCCGGTCACCGGCCCGACATTCGATGTCCTGACGCCTTGCCAGCGCCTTCGGCGTGACCTCGGCCACCACCTGACGTGCGAGCGCCCCCAAATCGAACTCGACCATCTCGGGGGATGCGCCAGATTCGAGCCGAGACAAGGTCAGCAACTGTTCCACCAGCCGTGCGGCGCGGTCGCAGCCTTGCAGGGTCTGGCGCAGGGCATGCCTGCGCTCCGCATCGTCGGTCGCGCCCAGTGCCACCTGCGCCTGCGCGCGGATGGCGGCAATGGGGGTTCGCAGCTCGTGCGCGGCATCGGCGGTGAATCTGCGCTCGGACGCCATCAGATCGTCGATGCGCCCGAACAAGCCGTTCAGCGCCGCCAGCGTAGGGATCATCTCCGAAGGCGGGTCCTTCAGCACGACGGGCTGCAACGCCTGCGGGTTGCGCTGCTCGACCGCACGGCCTAGAGCCCGCAGCGGTGCCAGGCCCTGCCGCACCGCCCAGCCCGCGGCCAAGGCCAGCAGCGGCAGCGCGAACATCATGGGCGCCAGCGTGCTGCGCAGCACGGCCCAAAGGATGGACGCACGCGATTGCACCTGCTCGCCCACGAAGACCTGCACGTCGCGTGCGCCGCCGCGGGTGGCGAAGACGCGCCATGTCGTGCCGTCGATCTCGATCGTTCGGAACCCGTCGTCGACGGGACTGCTTCGGTCCAGCATGGGCTGCGCGGGCGCATTGGCCGACCGCAACGCCAGCCGCCCCTCGTGAAACACCTGGAAGGCCACCTTGGGAGCGTAGTGGTGCAGCGACGGCGCGTCGATCTGGTGATCCTCGTCTTCGAATTCTCCGACCTGCTGGACCACCAGCAGTGCTGCGGCTTGGGCCAGATGGCTGTCGAGCAGCTCGTCGAGTTCGTGCCTGACGTCGATCCAGGTCATCACCGCCGTGGCCAGCCACACGGCGACAACGAGGCCCAGCACCATCACCAGCAGCCGGCCCTGCAGCGAGCGCGGCAGCCTCATGGCGGCGTCGGATCGTCACGCGCCAGCAGGTAACCCACGCCGCGCACCGTCTGGATCAGCGAAGCGCCGAGCTTGCGGCGCAGGTGGTGGACATGGACCTCGATCGCGTTGCTGTCGACCTCCTGGCCCCAGCTGTACAGGTGCCGCTCGAGCTGGTCCCGCGAGAGCACCCGCCCGGCGTTGAGCATCAAGGCGTGCAGAAGGTCGAATTCGCGCGCCGCCAGAGGGACGGGCAGGCCCGCCCTCGTCACCGAGCGGGATGCCGGCTCCAGCACAACGTCCAGGGCGCAGAGGCGCTCCTGTGGCTGGCCATGCGCGCGGCGCACCAGCGCCCGCAGCCGGGCGGCCAGCTCGTGCAGATCGACCGGCTTGAGCACGTAGTCGTCGGCACCGACATCGAGCCCGCGGATGCGCTCGGGCACCGCGTCGCGGGCCGTCAGCACCAGCACCGGCAGCGCGATGCCGGCCCGGCGGATGGACACCAGCACGTCCATGCCGTCCTTCAGCGGCAGGCCCAGGTCGAGCACCGCGGCGCCGTACGGTTCGGCACGCAGCTCGCGCTCGGCGGCCTCGCCGTCGCGCACCCAGTCGACGAGGAAGCCGAGCTGGCGCAGACCGGCCCGGAGCCCGTCGCCGAGCAAGGGGTCGTCCTCGACCAGCAGGATGCGCATGGCAGGATTGTGGCGTGGCGCGACAAGCGGTCAGTCGTCGTCGTGATCGAGGGCATGGGACATCACCGCGCCGTCCTGGCCGCCGAAGCTGGCTGGGCTGCCCTGCCATTGCGACCACCAGAACCCCAGCACTGCCACCAACATCAGCGCGGCCACGCTGCGCCAGGCGCTGCGGACGCCGTCCTGCGGTGACCCCACCTTGCGGCCGGTGACCATGGCGCCGATCAGGTTGTCTCTATGCAGCCAGCTCGACAGCACCACCGCTGCGACGTGAACGCCGGCGAGCGCCAGCATCAGGTTGGCGGCGGCTTCGTGGACCTCCTTGATCCACTCGCCGCCCAGGTCGTTCAACGTGGCCCAGCCAGCTGCGGTGACGGCAATCGTCAGGCCCAGCAGGGCGACGATGGCCAGCGCGCCGGCGGGATTGTGGCCCGCGTGATGCTCTGGGCGCCCTGCCACCAGCGAGCGGAAGTAACGCAGCACGGCGGACGGCCCGCGCACGAAACTCGCGAACCGCGCGTGCCGTGTGCCCACCAGGCCCCAGACCAGGCGGAAGGCGACGAGGCCCGCCATCGTGTAGCCCAGCGTGACGTGCAACAGCCGCCAGCGCTCGCTTTCTGCGGTCAGGTAGGCGCCGGCGAAGCTGAGCACCATCAGCCAATGAAAGAGGCGCACCGGCGCGTCCCAGACCAGCACCTTGGGAACCGGTGAGGCGAGCCGCGATGCTTCGAGGGGCGCTTCAGCGGGGAATGCGGACGTCGTGTTCATTGAACTCTCCTTGGTCGGTACGGGTATGGCAGGCCGCGCAGTTGGAAGCACTCTTCACGGCAGGCCGCTTCCAGACTGCCTTCGGCACCTCGTCGTGCGCATGCGTGAACCATGCAGAGGTGGTGATGCGATCCAGCGGCGGCGAGTCACGCACTCGACGCGTGCTGCCAGCGTTCGCGGCCAGCCAGGCCGAGATCTCGTGCGACGTGGCGGCGTCCAGCGAGGCGTCGGTGCCGAAGTGGCGTGACAAGTTGCTCATCAAGCGCTGCCACGAGGCGGCGGGCAGCAGTGCCGGCGGATAGGCCAGATGACAGGCAGCACACTCCTGCTGGTAGCTGGGCAAGGGTGCCACGCGGGGCAGCGAAGGCCCATCGTCGGCGCGGCCGGCCTGATGCAGACCGACCGAGGCGAGCAATGCGAAAAGAGCTCTGCCCGCGCGCACGGTGCAGAGGGGGCGGGGCGTGACGGTCATTCAACGTCTCCGAATCGGTTGGGCGTGAGGTGAGTGCGGGCCGGTCAGGGCGCCAGCGTCCGCAGCCAGGCCAGCACATCGGCCTTCTCGGCCGCGCTGCACTCGCGACCGATCACGTCGTTGCAGTTGCGGCGGAACCACTTCTCGGTCTTCTTCGCGTCGGTGAAGCGTTGCGGGTTGAAGGCCGGCGCCAGGGGGGCAATGGCCTTGCCCGTGGAAGCGTGCCGCCCGGGCTGGATCGGCACGCCCCCGTGGCAGGACGCGCAACTCCATTCGCGACCGTGAGCGGTGGTGAACAACTGCCGGCCGTTCTCCGCCGAGGCCTGAGCGCCGGCCTCTGCGCCGTAGGCGGTCTGCAGTTCGGCGGGCGTGGCCGCGTGCGCGATGGGGCTGGCAACAAGGGCGGCGACGAACGCAGTCCTGAAGGCAGGGGCGGCTGGTGTCCTCATGGCATCTCCTGGGTGGCCATGATGTGAGCGGTGTCTTAGCGTTTTCTTATCTGCGCATTGCGCCGACGTACGGACCTCTCCAGCCAAGTCCCGGCAGCTGGATGCGTTCGGCACTCAAGCACCCACAAGACGAAATCCGATGCCGCGCTCCGCACATCCCGAAATCCATCGGACCGATCGCATCGGCTGGCTGCGTGCCGCCGTGCTGGGCGCCAACGATGGCATCGTGTCTACCGCCGGCCAACTGGTCGGCGTGGCCGCTGCGAACGTGGGGCACGGCGAATGGTTCGTGGCTGGCGTGGCCGGGCTGGTGGCCGGCGCCATGTCGATGGCCGCGGGTGAATACGTGTGGGTCAGGTCGCAGGCCGATACGGAGTCGGCTGACATCGCGCGCGAGCGCGACGAGCTGTGCAGTCAACCCGACATGGAACAGGTCGGGCTGGCCACGCCGGCATCCCATGTCGTGGGGAGAGCTTCCGCAACGTCGCTGTTGTTCCTGATCGGATTGGCATGTTGTCGGCGCGCGCCGGCGGGGCTCCGAGGGCAAAGGACACCGGCCGAGTCGTGTACTGGAGGGCGTTGGCGATGGCGTTGACGGCCAGCGTTGGCAAGCCATTCGTCACCGTCGGCGGACGGCCGGCCTGTGGCAGCGCCAGGCATTCGGCGACACGGATTCGCCAGAGTTGCCGATGCCCTTTGGATCAACGGATGACGAGGGCCGGCTTGCACACAGCGACAACAGCTACGTCGCGACCGAACCCGGCGCGAGACCACTACCGGCGCCAGACCGTTGCGGACCGATGACCCGCATACGGCCTCGTTCTTGTCAACGACCGGTCGCTGCCATGAAGGAACCGTCGGAGAGCCCGTGTTGAGTGTCGACAAGCTGTCCGACACTGGCCCGCCATCCCGCGGATCTCGTCGGCAGCCCTCACCCCGATGCAGGCGTAGTCTTGTCCCCGACAACACCGCTGCGCGCAGCTGGTGGCGATCGACGTCGCGATCGCGCCGCCTATCGTCGAGATCAATTTCAAGGACATCCGCCCGCCCGAAGCGCTGGTGGACCGCTGGGCCGCGCTGAAGGCGCGCGGCGTCGGCTGGAAGGAGCGCCACGTCAAGCACGCTCGGCTCGAGATCGACGGCGTGGGGCCGCCGAACAACGGAATCACCACCGAGGCGGTGCCGCTGGGCAGGGACGTGTGGATGACGGCGCCGCTGCGTCCGGTGCGCGCAGGCGACGAGATGAAGTTCCAGATCGTGCGCGACAGCCCGTCGATGCCCGACTTCGATGTCGGGCTGCGCAGTGTTCTCAGCGCGGCCGGCATCCGGCTGCGCCCCTACGCCCAAGGCCGCGTCCGTCAGGCGCCGTCACTGGCGGCGCGCTCGGTGCTGCCCGGCGTCAACCTGCGGCCATCGGCGGACCGGCCCGACGAACGGGCCAACCGGTTCGTGATGCCGATCTTCGACGTGCAGCCGGAACAGCGCGCCGGCGCGGGCTTGCCGAAGGGCGTCAGGCGGCGCCGGACGGCAGCAGCGCGCTGCGGCGGCGCCGCAAGGCGACGCCGAGCAGGCCGAGCCCGGCCATGAAGGACAGGTAGGTCGCCGGCTCGGGCACTGCCGCCGTGATCGGCAGAGTGTTGGCCACGCCGAGTTCCGCGCCCGTCAGGCCGCTGATGCCGAAGACCGTTTCCAGCGCGCCGGCCGCGGCGGCGGTCAGTTTCAGCGAGAAAGGCGTAAACGGATTGCCGGTCAGGCTGACGTCGAGCAGGCCGACGTCATTGAGCTGGGTGGTGCCGATCGCCACGTCGCCAGAGACCAGCAGCGCAGTCGTGTCAATGACGAAGTTGCTCAGGTCGATGACGGCGGGGCCGGAGGACAGCGACAGGCCGCTGCCATCGTGCAGGATCATGCCGGCGAAGCTGTCGGTGTCGAGCTTGCCGCCGGTGATACCGAAGTAGGCGATCGGGGTGCCGGACGAGCCCGGGGAAATCGTCGCCGAGCCGAGCGGCGCGACGCCGATGCCGAGGCTGGTCAGCGTCGCCGCCGAGGTAAGCGTCACGGCGGTGGTGCCGCCGACGATCGGCAGGGGCGTTGCGTGCACCTGCGTTGCAGCCAGGGTCGCGGCGAGCGCGGCGCCGGCGAAGAGTGTGGAAACCTTCATGAGCAAACTCCTGTCAAGAGGGTTGGGGCCGGGAATGCGGCAGAGACCGCCGGTACACGCTCGAGGCCTCCTGGAACACATTCAGAACACATTCTGACGAACAGATCGTAGCCCGGCGCACCTCCCGGCAAGGGTGCGCCCCGGCGCATAGCCCCTCACGGTTTGGGGGCTTGGACGGCAGCCGCCAGGTCGTGACGACCGATCGCTGCGCCGCTGCAAGCGTCAGGGAGCTGAGGACGGGCCGATCACGCAGAGCGCCGATGCGGCCGACTCGGTGGAGACCGACTTCCACCACTGGAGTGCACTGCTGCGCTCGGTGTCGGGCTTCATGATCTATCGCAAGGTGTAACGCAACCTGATCCGCACCGACCGGGTGGCCGAACTGCTGATCCTGCGGCCGGACATTCCGCGCTCGCTGATGGCCTGCATGAACGAGGTGAAGAGCAACATCGACCTGCTGGCCAACGACCCGAGCGGCGAGGCGCTGCGCCGCGCCGGGCACCTGCCTGCGGATCTGCAGTGCGGTCGCATCGACGAGATCCTGCAGTCTTCGGCCCGCACACTTTCCTGAAACAGTTCCTGGACCGGGTGAACGACCTCGGTGCGGGCATCGGGCACGACTTCCCGCTGCCGATGGCGGCCTGACGGGGCCGCCCTGGCCGGCCCGGAACAGCCGAAGGGATTGCCCGGGCGGCCATTCTCAATGGCCCGCCGCAGTGGCAGCGAACTCGTGCTGAGGGCCTGCACCCGGTCACTGGGACGGGTGGCCGTCGCGTGCAAGTGCCGTCGGCGCGGCCGAGCTAAGCCAGAGAGATCGTGCTGTCCGGCTTCATTGTGATGGCAGACCAGCTGCCCCGGAACGCCCTGGCGGCATGCGCATCGTCAAGACCGCGCAGGGGTTGGCGTGCGGCCGCCTTGCGGGACGGGGTGGACGGGTTCCGGTCCGGCCAGGGCCCGCGGGCGACACGCGGGACGCGTCGCGGGCGCTCCTCTTGCTATCCTCCGACGGCCCGCCGGATGCGTGCTGCCAAGCTTGCGTGGGAACTTCGCCCGCGCGCCGAATCCTCGAGGACATCTTGACTATGCTGATCCGCATGATTTACCTGAGTCGAGCCGTCGAGCCGCAGACCCGCACGCTGACCGATTCGATTCTGCGAAAGGCACATGACTGGAACGCGCAAAACGACATCACTGGCGTGCTGTGCGAGGGCCAGGGTGTGTTCCTGCAGGTGCTGGAAGGCGAGCGTGGCCAGGTGACGCGCCTGTATTCGCGCATCTATGCGGATCCGCGGCACAAGGATCTGGAGTTGCTGCATTGCGAAGGCATCACCGAGCGGCGCTACGGACACTGGTCCATGGCGCGTGTCAGCCTGTCAGATGTAGACCCACAGACGAAGATCGACTGGCCGGAATTCGAGCCCTACTCGGCAAGCGGCTTGGTGGTCATGGCGCGCATCGACGAGCTCGTCGCGCAGGGCGACGTCGTCAGCCCCCCGACGAACTGAGCCGTCGTGCTGCCGCGGCGGCCGGCTTAGGCCGATGCCCCGGGATCTGGCGCCGTAAGCCAAGGTTGGTCTCGTACACGCCAGCGGGCGCGTTCGCCGCTCCCCGCCAGACGGCCGATGGTGGCCGCGCAGCGGCAGCCAGACTATTTCACGAGAGGCCGCACGGTGGTGAAGCCGCCGTCCACCGCAATCACCTGCCCCGTCAGCCGGGCCGCGCCGTCGCCGAGCAGCCACGCCATCACGCCGGCCACCTGTTCGGCCGTCTGCACGCCGCCCAGCGGGTACTGGCGCGCGGCGCCCTCGCGCATGGCCGGCAGCTTCAGCATGCCGGCCGTCATCGGCGTGTCGGTCAGGCCCGGTGCCACCGCATTGATGCGCAGGCCCTGGCCCGCATAAGTCGCCGCCGCACTGCGTACCAGCGCTTCGACGCCGCCCTTGGCCGCAGCGATGGCTTCGTGGTTCGCCACGCCGATGCGCGCCACCACTGAACTCGCGAACACGGCCGCACCGGGCCCGCCCTGCAGCGCCGCGATCCAGCCCCGCAGCATGAAGACCGCGCTGTCGAGATTGACGCGCATCACCTCGCGGTAGGCATCCGGTGCGGTGCGGTGCAGTGGCGCGATCAGCGTGCTGCCCACGCAGTGCGCCAGCAGCGTGGGTGCGGCGCCGAGGGCCTCCTGGCAGGCGGTGAGGGCCAGCGCGGCGCCCTCGGGCGTGGTGGTGTCGGCGGCGATGCGCAGCGCCGCTTCCACCTCGGCCAGGCGGCCGGCGTCGCGCCCCACCGCGGCAACGCGGTGGCCCTGGGCTTGCAGCTGGCGGGCCAGGGCACGGCCGATGCCACCACTGGCACCGCTGATGAGGGCGATCGAAGTCATGGGGTGCGTTCCGGGTGTGAGGTGGGTGTGATCAGTGGCGCGCTTGATCGTGATCGGCTGGGCGGTCCAGGCGCGTCGCCCAGCGCTGCAACGCCGGCCGCCAGCGCAGGAAGAGCCGGTAGCCGCGCTCCATGGCCCAGGCCGCGCCCGGCAGGCGCCCCGCCCATGCCAGCCAGCGCCAGCCCGGCAGCGCGGCCCACAGCGCCATGAACGCCCGCGCGCCGCTGAGCAGTTCACCGTCTTGGGCGCGCACGTGAAAGCGCGCCAGCAACTGCTCGCGCGTGGTGCCGGGCGGCAGCCGCAACGTGGCGTCGCTGACATCGGCAAAGCACACCGGCCTGTCCGAGCGCAGCGGCCGCAGACCACGATAGATGCCTATCTCGCGGCGGCACAACGGACACGCGCCGTCGTACAGGACGGTCAAGGCCGGCAGTTCGTCCGCAGGTTCACTCATGATGCAGCGACCGCGTTGACGGCCAGAAGAGCCTCGGCCGAGTCCAGGCCCCGCGATACGCGGGCCCACCATGGCGAGAAGGCGTCGCACTGCCGATCGACGGGCGGAAACAGCGCCGGCGCCGCCTCGCATTCGGCCCAGCGGGCCAGCCATGGCGCGAGGTGGAGTTCGTCGATGCTGCGCACCGAGCGGGCGCCCTGCAATCCGGCACCGACGGCGGCTGCGTCGCCGTACCAGCATTCAGCGGCGAGTTCGGCCATGCGATCGCCGACGAAACGCCAACGCCGATCGCTCCACGGCCAAGCGCGATGGAAGTCGGCCACAAGCAGGCCGATCACGAGCGTGCCAGCCGGCAGTCCGGCCGGCAGCGCACCCAGGCGCCAGGCGTGCACGAGCCACACGTCGCGGCCTGCAACGGTCGCGGCGTCGGGGGGCCGCAGACCGAGCGCGTCCGGCGGCTCCGAGCGAAGGTGTGGCTCGACCGGCGCCAGGCTTGCATGTGGCGCACCCTGCTCGCGGGGCGGTTGCCGAACCGGCTGGCGCGCCATGCGGTCGAGCGCCTCGTAGGAGACATCGATCGCGCTGCCCGGGCTGTGCCATGGCGCCGGCGCATAGCGGGCGACGTTGCCGGCGTTGAACAGATAGGGCTTGCGACTGCCGGTGCCGGCCACCCATTGCCAGCTCAGGTGGTTGCTGGCCAGGTCGCCGTCGAGCAGGTGGCCGTAGAGCCAGTCAGCGCCGGCGCGCCAATGCACCTTGCGCACGTGCACGACGTAGCTCGCCAGCCACATGCGCGCGTGGTTGTGCAGCGTGCCGGTGGCGTACAGCGCGCGCACCGCTTCGTCGATGGCCGGCACACCGGTGTCACCCCGTCGGATGTCGTCCGGCAACTCGCGCGCGTAGGCGTCGTCGGGCAACGGCCCTTCGTGCAGCGACCGCAGGATGCCCTCGCCATGGTGTTTCCAGACATGACGGAAGTAGGCGCGCCAGCCGAGCTCGAAGACGAACTTGTGCTGAACGCCGAGTGGGTGGCGCGCGGCCACACCGGCCAGCACCTCGGCCAGCGTGACGAAGCCATGGGTGATGTAGGGCGACAGGCCACTGACCGCGCCGTCGAGCGCGTTGCGAGTGCGCGCGTAGGCGGCAGGCCGCACGGCGGCGATGCGGGCGTGCGCCGCGGCGAGCGTGGGTGCGATCGAGGGTGCGTGGGCGTCATGCATGCTGGCCGACCCCTACCTCACCCCGGCGAATCGCCGCCGCGCGCGCGCTCACTGCCTGCTTCTGCACATCCGTCAGGCGCGCCACGTTCTTCACCTGCAGCGCCATGCGCGCGTTCTTTGAAAGCAGCGTTTCGTGGCGCATCAGGTAG
>Ga0316188_10001554_pt1 | contig 10889 bp, 12 predicted proteins | sample Phiworburrow1_MG_FD_204933 | JGI IMG/M metagenome (GOLD analysis project Ga0316188, IMG submission 204933) | Coastal sediment microbial communities from Maine, United States - Phippsburg worm burrow 1 | ecosystem: Environmental > Aquatic > Marine > Coastal > Sediment | place: USA: Maine... | reverse complement strand
GGTGAGCAACACCGCCGAGCGCACGAAGCTCTACAAGCAGGCCCAGGTGATCTTCAAGGAACAGGTGCCCTGGTTCACGATCGCGCACGCGGTGCAGATCAAGCCGGTGCGCAAGGAAGTTGTCGACTTCAAGCTCAGCCCGTTCGGCCGCCACACCTTCTACGGCGTGGACATCCAGCCCTGACGGGACGGTCCGGCGCCGGCCGGCGCCGGACCCGGCTTCAGCGCGGCGGCGCGAACGCCCTGCGCAACGCGGCTGCGCAAAGGTCCAGCGCCAGGTTCGCCTCGTCGATCACGCGCCCCATCGTCACGAAGCCGTGAACCTGGCGCTCGAAGCAGACGTACTGCGTCGGCACGCCGGCGCCCGACAGCGCGTCGGCGTACTGGCGCCCTTCGTCGCGCAGCGGGTCGAAGCCGGCCGTCAGCACCAGCGCCGGTGGCAGGTGCGCGTGGTCCTGCGCCAGCAGCGGGCTCGCGCGCCAGTCGGCCCACTCGGCGGCGTCGGCCATGTAGTGGCCGCGGTAGTACGCAATGCTGTCGGCCGTCAGCAGGTAGCCCTGGCCGTTCGAGGCGTGTGAGGGCGCCACCGCGCGCATGTCGGTCGCCGGATAGATCAGCAACTGGAAGGCCGGCAGCGGCTCGCCGGCGTCGCGCAGCGCCAGGCACACCACTGCGGCCAGGTTGCCGCCAGCGCTGTCGCCGCCGACCGCGATGCGCGCCGGGTCGATGCCCAGCGCCGTGGCCTCGTTGCGGGCAAGTCGCGTCGCCGCCAGGCAGTCGTCCACCGCGGCCGGAAAGCGGTGTTCCGGGCCCAACCGGTAGTCGACCGACAGCACCGCGCAACCGGCACCCGCACACAGCGTGCGGCACAGCACGTCGTGCGTGGTCAGGTCGCCGATCGTCCAGCCCCCGCCATGGAAATAGACCAGCGTGGGCAAGGCCGCCCCGTCGGCCGCCCCCGGCGGCCGGTACAGGCGCAATGGGACAGGCCCGTGCGGCCCTGCGGCCTGCAGGTCGCGCACCGCGCCCACCGGCGGCGGCGCGGGCTGCGTGTAGCCACGGCGCTCCAGGTACATGCGCCTGGCCTCGGCCACCGGCAGCGTGTGCGTGGGCGGCACCCGGCGCTCGACCATCAGGTCGATCAGGGCGCGGGCTTGCGGGTCCAGCATGGCAACACTCCGAGGGGCTGGGACGCGCCAGTGTATCGGGCATGATCGTGCGCCATGGACGCCAACGCCCCCTGCCCTTGCGGCGCCGGCCGCCCCTACGGGCGCTGCTGCGGGCGCTGGCACGCCGGCCCGCAGACCCCTGCCGACGCCGAGGCGCTGATGCGCTCGCGCTACAGCGCGTACGTGCTGGGCCTGACGGCCTACCTGCGTGCCACCTGGGCGCCCGAGAACTGCCCGCCCCGGATCGACGCCGACCCGCCGGGCTTGAAGTGGCTGGGGCTGGAGGTCAGGCGGCTGGCCGTGCTGGATGCCGACCACGCGACGGTGGAGTTCGTGGCCCGCAGCAAGCTCGCGGGCCGGGCGCAGCGCCTGCACGAGGTCAGCCGCTTCGAGCGCCGAGACGGCCGCTGGCTGTACGTCGACGGCGAGATCGTGCCGACAGGCCGCTGAAACGCCAGTCAGCCGAAGCGCACGGCCGCGATCGGCGGCAGGTTCAGCGACACCGTCTGCCACTGGTCGCCGCCGTCATCACTGGCCCACAGGCCCCCCGTGGTGCTGCCCATCAGCAGGCGGCGACCGCTGTCGTCCACCGCCAGGGCGTGGCGGTACATCAGGTCGTACACACCGGACTGCGGCAGGCCCCGACGCAGGGTCTCGAAGGTCCGCCCCCCGTCGCGCGTGCGGTTGACGACCAGCGCGCCGTCCACCGGCACCCGCTGCTGGTCGGCCACGGCGGGCACGAACCAGGCCGTGTCCGGGTCCTGCGGGTGCACCGCCACCGCAAAGCCGAAGACCGACACCGGCACCTCGGTCAGCTGGACCCAATTGGCGCCGCCGTCGGTGCTGCGCCAGATGCCGCAATGATGCTGGCACCAGAGCACGTCCGGCGCCGCTGCGCAGCGCACGATGCAGTGCGGGTCCTGGATGTTGGGGTTGTCGGCCATCTCGGGCGGCATGAAGTCCGCGCGCATGCCCGCGGACGTATTGGCCCAGGTCGCGCCGCCGTCACGCGTGGTCCAGGCGCCGCCGCAGCTGACACCCAGCAGCAACTCTTGCGGCTTCGTGGGGTGCGGGCAAAGCGAGTGGATGCCCGGCACGTCGTAGCCGCCGCCCATCCATTGCAGGCGTTCGGGGCGGTCCCACAGGCTGCGCACGAGCTGCCAGGTCGAGCCCATGTCGTCTGACCGGAACAGGCCGCCGGGCAAGGATCCCGCCCAGACGACACCGTTTGCCGACGCCATGGACCACACCTGCACCAGTTTCCACGCCGGTCCGGTGGCGCCTTCGGGCTGCGCCGGGTAGCTGGGCGCGGCGACCTCGGTCCAGTGCGCGCCGGCGTCGTCGCTGCGGTGCAGCTTGACGCCGAAGTGGCCCAGGTTCAGCGCCGCCAGCATGCGGCCGGAGGCGTCCGGCGGCAGCAGCATGCTCACCGGCTCGCCGAGGAAGGCGGTGCCCGCGACCGCCCAGCCGCCGGCGCCGTGTTGCAGCTGGAACAGGCCCTTGCGCGTGGCCACCCATGCCCGGTCTGCGTTCATCGTCGTCACCCTCCGGAAAGTGCCTGCATCACGTAGACGGCGCTGTCGGGCCCCAGCGGGTCGGCCAGCGCGGCGGCGCCCAGGCAGCGCCGACCGTCGACGAAGATCGCCACGTTGGGCCGCACATGACCCTGGTCGTCGAGCACGTAACCTCGAAGGCGCGGGTTGGCGGCGAAGGCGGCCTCCAGCGCATCGCACAGCGTCGCCGCCGAGCTGTCGATCTCGGGCGTGTCGGTGAAGCGCCGCAACTGCGGCGTGAAGCGCACCCGGGCCATGCGCCGATCATCAACCCAAGCGTCCTGCGTTGACAATGCGCGGCCACCCTGCCCTGCCCGATGTCACCCGGAATCGCCCCCGCCGCCCTGGCCTACATCCTATGGGGCCTGTTCCCCATCTACATAAAGCAGTTGGCGGCCGTGCCCGCGTTGCAGGTCGTGGCGCACCGGTCGTGGTGGTCGCTGCTGTTCGTCTTCGGGCTGCTGGCGGCGTTGCGGCGGCTGGCCTGGCTGAAGTCGGCGCTGCGGCAGCCGCGGACGGTGCGCGTGTTCGCGCTCAGCGCGCTGCTCCTGAGCACCAACTGGCTGGTCTACGTCTGGGCCGTCGGACATGGCCGCATCCTGGACGCCAGCCTGGGCTACTTCATCAACCCGCTGGTCAACGTGCTGCTGGGCGTATGGGTGCTCAAGGAACGGCCGCGCCCGGTGCAGTGGGCCGCGGTGGCGATCGCCGGTGTCGGCGTCGCCTGGCTGGTGCTGGGCGCGGGCGAATGGCCCTGGGTGGCGCTGGTGCTGGCGCTCAGCTTTGGCTTGTACGGCCTGCTGCGCAAGACGGCGCCGCTGGGCGCAGCCGAGGGCCTGGCGTTGGAGACGCTGATGCAGGCGCCGGTGGCGTTGGCCCTGCTCGGCTGGTGGGCCTGGCAGGGAACCGGGGCCATGCACGCAGGCGACCCGGCGACGGCGCTGTGGCTGCTGGCCGCCGGGCCGGTGACGGCGATTCCCCTGCTGCTGTTTGCCGCCGGCGCGCGCCGCATCCCGCTGGCCACGCTCGGGCTGCTGCAGTACCTGGGCCCGACCCTGCAGTTCCTGCTCGGCGTGTTTCTTTATGGGGAGGCCTTCAGCGCCACCCGTGCCGTGGGCTTCCTGCTGATCTGGGCCGCGCTGGCGCTGTATTCAGGCGACTCGATCTGGCGCTGGCGCCAGCCAGCCGCCCGCTGAGGCGGGATCCGGCTCAGTCGAGCAGGCGCTTCAGATCGCCGCTGGCGATGAGCGCGATCAGGTCCTCCGCCCCGCCCACCAGGCTGCCGCGCACGAAGACCATCGGAAAGGTGGGCCAGCCGGCCCACATCTTCAGGACGTTGCGGCGCCGCCATTCGCCGAAGTAGCTGCCGTAGTCGAGGTCGTGGTGCGCCACGCCCGCGGCGTCCAGCGCCTTGCGCGCCTTCTTCACGAACGGGTTGCCGGCCATGCCCACCACCACGACGGGGTGCCTGGCGACGGCGGCCCGCACCTCTTCGAGCGTGCTCGCGTGCAGGCCGGCAATGCGCGAGCGGATCGCCGGGTGGATGTGTTCTTCGTCGAGGACGGGGCGTGGCATGGAGGCACTCCTTGGCGCCACGAGCGTATCAGCGCTCAGCGCTGGTGTCGCAGCGGTGGCAGGTCGACAGGCCATCGATAGACATGACCAATCAGTCTCATTGTGACTATTTATTCATCTATTGATCGTAGGCAGCCATAATCACTTTCGCTATATCAATAGTTTTCATCAACTCTCACCGAGGAATCCTTCCATGTCCATCATCAACACCGAAGTCCAGCCGTTCAAGGTTCATGCGTTCAAGAACGGCAAGTTCATCGAAGTCACCGAGCAGAACCTGAAAGGCCAATGGTCGGCCTTCGTCTTCATGCCGGCCGCCTTCACGTTCAACTGCCCGACCGAGGTCGAGGACGCCGCCGACAACTACGGCGAGTTCCAGAAACTGGAGACCGAGGTCTACATCGTCACGACCGACTCGCACTTTGCGCACAAGGTCTGGCACGAGACCTCGCCGGCCGTCGGCAAGGCGCGCTTCCCGCTCATCGGCGACCCGACGCACGCGCTGACCCGCATGTTCGGCGTGCACATCGAGGAGGACGGCATGGCCCTGCGCGGCACCTTCCTGATCAACCCGGACGGCGTCGTCAAGACGGCCGAGATCCACGACAACAGCATCGCCCGCGACATGAAGGAGACGCTGCGCAAGCTGAAGGCCGCGCAGTACGTGGCCAAGCACCCGGGCGAGGTCTGCCCGGCCAAGTGGAACGAAGGTGCCAAGACGCTGACCCCGTCGCTCGACCTGGTCGGCAAGATCTAAGTTCCCGCCCGGCGGACGGACGCGCACGGTCCGTTCGCCCCTCAACGACTGGACCTCCGGGCCCAGTCGCCGGCAGCCCGGAGTGGCTGTCGGCGACCGGGCCGGGACACGCTCGCCTTCACGACATCAAAGGACATCCACCATGCTCGACGCCAACCTCAAGACACAGCTCAAGACCTATCTGGAACGCCTGACGCGCCCGGTGGAAGTGATCGCCTCGCTCGACGACAGCGCCGGCGCCGCCGAGCTGCGCGAATTCCTGGCCGACATCGACGGCCTGAGCGACCAGGTGTCGATCCGCCTCGACGGCGATGACACCCGCAAGCCGTCGTTCCAGGTCAGCGCCGCCGGCGCCGACATGGGCGTGCGCTTCGCCGCGATCCCGATGGGCCACGAATTCACCTCGCTGGTGCTGGCGCTGCTGCAGGCTGGCGGCCACCCCCCCAAGGTCGAGGCCGACGTGATCGAGCAGATCAAGTCGCTGAAGCCGGCGGGGGACGGCGACCTGCTGTTCGAGACCTACATCTCGCTGACCTGCCACAACTGCCCTGACGTCGTGCAGGCGCTGAACCTGATGGCCGTGCTCAACCCACGCATCAGGCACGTCATGGTCGACGGCGGCCTGTTCAAGGAGGAGGTCGAGGCACGCCAGATCATGGCGGTGCCCAGCGTCTACCTGAACGGCGAGCCGTTCGGCTCGGGCCGCATGGAGCTGACCGACATCCTGGCCAAGGTGGACACCGGTGCCGCCGCGCGCGACGCCGCCAGGCTGGGCGCCAAGGCCCGCTTCGACGTGCTGATCGTGGGCGGCGGGCCGGCCGGCGCCGCGGCGGCCGTCTACGCCGCGCGCAAGGGCATCCGCACCGGCGTCGTCGCGGAGCGCTTCGGTGGCCAGACGCTGGACACGCTGGGCATCGAGAACTACATCTCCGTCATGCAGACCGAAGGCCCGAAGTTCGCCGCGGCGCTGGAGGCGCAGGTGCGGGCCAACGACGTCGACATCATGAACGGCCAGCGCGTGGCGTCGATCGAGCCGGCCGTGCGGGCCGGTGGCCCGATCACGGTGACGCTGGACAACGGCGCGACGCTGCAGAGCCGCAGCGTGATCCTGTCCACCGGCGCGCGCTGGCGCAACGTCGACGTGCCGGGCGAGGCGCAATACAGGAACAAGGGTGTGGCCTACTGCCCGCACTGCGACGGGCCGCTGTTCAAGGGCAAGGACGTGGCGGTGATCGGCGGCGGCAACTCCGGTGTCGAGGCGGCGATCGACCTCGCCGGCGTGGTGCGCCACGTGACGCTGATCGAGTTCGCCGACCGGCTGAAGGCCGATGCGGTGCTGGTGCGCAAACTGAAGAGCCTGCCCAACGTCGAGATCCACGTCAACGCGCAGACGACCGAGATCACCGGCGACGGCCAAAGGGTGGACGGCCTGGTGTTCAAGGACCGCGCGTCTGGCGCTGTGCACCGCGTCGACCTGGCCGGCGTCTTCGTGCAGATCGGCCTCGTGCCCAACACCGAATTCCTGAAGGGCACGCTGGAGCTCAGCCGCCATGGCGAAATCCTGGTCGACGAGAAGTGCAGCACCAGCCTGCCCGGCGTGTTTGCCGCCGGCGACGCGACCACCGTGCCCTACAAGCAGATCGTGATCGCCGCGGGCGAAGGCTCGAAGGCGGCGCTGTCGGCCTTCGACTACCTGATCCGCCACGCGGCCGACTGAAGCGCGCCTACCGCAGGTCGCCCGCCAGGCTGGCCAGGGTTTCGGGCGCAATCGCCGCGTGCGCCGGGTAGTGCGTGTGGTCGCAGCCCAGCTTCACCGAGGCCCCGGCCAGGATCGCCTGCTTCATGGCGGGCGTGAACTCGAACCGCACGAAGTGCACCGCCGAGGTCTTCTCGTCGGTGTCGCGGTCCAGGTCCTCGTCGGCAATGGCATAGACGCGCTTGTGGCCCTCGACCTCGACGAACATGTGGTCCTCGACGCCGATCAGCCGCGCCAGTTCGCGCTTGCGTTCGTGCACGTCCGGATACTCGATCAGCATCGTGGCCTTCCAGTTGCTGCCATCCGGCACCAGCGGGGCATAGGCCTCAATCTCGCTGTGGATGCCCTCCTCGTCGAAGATCTTCTCGATGTGCAGCATCTCCTGGATCTGGCGCCGGATGGTCTGCTCGTCCTCGAACTGCAGGTTGACGTGCTCGCCCAGCTGCACGCTGCGCAGCCGCCGGTGCGCGATGGCCTCGGGCTTGCTGCTGCTACGGATCTTCGAGTACGCCTCCAGCGTCAGGAGGCTTTCGCGGGTGATGGTCATGTCATGCGTCTCCATCGGGATTGAATCTCAGAGCCCGTAGGCCATGCGCAGCAGGCTCAAGGGGTGCTGCAGCGCCTTTGCCGGCGTGCCGGCCTGGGCCATGCCCTGCGCGATGTGGTGGCCGGCCAGCGCACAGTCGCTGCTGATGTAGTCCGGCTCGTCCTTGGCCATGGCGCGGAACACCGGCCGGCCGATCTTCATCGCCACCGGGTGGTACGGCGTCTTCACGCCGTAGGTCCCCGCGTGGCCCGAGCAGCGTTCCACGGTGTTGAGCTTGAGCTCGACCTTGCTGCCGATGAGCTTGAACATCTCCTCGGTCTTCTTGCCGATGTTCTGCACCCGGCCATGGCAGGGAATGTGATAGCTGACCTTGCCCAGCGGATTCTTGAAGTCGGTCTTCAACAGCCCGTCGCGGTTGCGCGCGGTCAGGTACTCGAAGGGGTCGAACATCGCCGCCTTGACCGCCTGCGTGTCGGCACAGTCGGGGAACATCAGAGGCAGCTCCTGCTTGAACATCAGCGTGCAGCTGGGGATGGCGCTGACGATGGCATAGCCATCCTTGGCGTACCTGGCCAGCACCGGGATGTTGGCTTCCTTGTGCCGGGCCACCGCGTCGAGGTCGCCGAGCTCCAGCTTGGGCATGCCGCAGCACTTCTCCTTGTCGACGATGACGTAGGGAATGTCGTTGTGCGCCAGCACCTTGAGCAGGTCGTGGCCGATGCCGGGCTCGTTGTAGTTGACATAGCAGGTGGAGAAGATCGCTACCTTGCCGGGCGTGCGCTCGCCAGCGGTCACGACGGTGGACGGGGACTTCTGTGCGCTCCAGCGGAAACGGCTGCTGGCCAGCTCGGGCATCCAGGCATCGGGGTGCACGCCCAGCAGGTTGTCCATCTGCTTGCGCGCGAACCGGGTCTTGTTGATCGCATTGACCGTCTGCACCACCACCGGGATGCCGGCGAAGCTGCCGTGCACGTCGGTGGACGCGAGGAACTTCTCGCCCCCGGACACCTCGCCCTTCTTGTACTTGATGGCCTTGGCGCGCAGCATCAGGTGCGGAAAGTCCAGGTTCCACTCATGCGGCGGCGTGTACGGGCACTTGGTCATGTAGCACAGGTCGCACAGGTAACACTGGTCCACGACGCCCCAGTAGGCCTCCTTCTTGATGCCGTGCACCTCGCCATCTTCGGTCTCGTCGACCAGGTCGAACAAGGTGGGGAAGCTCTGGCACAGGCTGACGCAGCGACGGCAGCCATGGCAGATGTCGAACACACGCTCCATCTCCTTCAAGGCAGACGCCTCGTCGTAGAAGTCGGGGTTCTTCCAGTCGAGCGGGTGCCGGGTGGGGGCTTCGAGGTTGCCTTCGCGCATGGTGCGTACCTGGTCGGGTGATCTTGGAAACGAACAAGGGGCCCGCGAGCCCCTTGTCCCTCAATGCATCGGCGTGTTCAGTCCACCAGGGCGTCCAACGCCTTCTGGTAGCGATTCGCGTGCGAACGCTCGGCCTTGGCCAGGGTCTCGAACCAATCGGCGATCTCGTCGAAGCCCTCGTCGCGCGCGGTCTTGGCCATGCCCGGGTACATGTCGGTGTACTCGTGCGTCTCGCCGGCCACGGCAGCCATCAGGTTCTGGCGGCTGCTGCCGATCGGCAGGCCGGTGGCCGGGTCACCGGACCCGTGCTCCAGGAACTCCAGGTGGCCGTGCGCGTGGCCCGTCTCGCCTTCGGCGGTGGAGCGGAACAGCGCCGAGACATCGTTCTGGCCTTCCACGTCGGCCTTGTTTGCAAAGTACAGGTAACGGCGGTTCGCCTGCGATTCGCCTGCGAAGGCGTCCTTCAGGTTCTGCTCGGTCTTGGAACCTTTCAATGCCATGGTCTTGCTCCTATGTCTGTGGAATGAAGCTGGGCGGCGTAGAGACGCCGAGCAACGTATACCCTAGCAAACCAGCGCCTGACCCGCCAATGCAATGCGCCTATGCCATCGATAGCCTCAGGCAATGAGACGGCAACTGGAAATAGCGCCGCTTGTCGTCAGCGCAGGTCCAGCAGACGCAATGCCAGGTCGTGCAATCGCCCGCGCGGGTCGGCGAGGCTGTGCAGCACCGTGAAATGGTTCGTGTTCGGCAAGGTCTCGCACACAGGCACGCTGGTCGGCCCCCAGACCTCGCGGATCAGTTGGTTCTGGCGCAGGAACTCCTCGCTCTCGTCGGCCCCCACGACGGCGTAGAGCTGCCCGCGCGGGCGCGGAAAGAACGCCGGGCTCAGGCGGGCCACCGAAGTCGGCGTCAGGCGCAGGTCGGCCTGCAGCGACGGCGCATGGCGCAGCGGTTCCAGGTCGAACAGGCCGGAGATCGCCATCGCCCGCTTCAGCATCTGGGGTGGCAGGTCGGCCGCCAGCTGGGGCCAGCGGCAGCTCAGCAGCATGGCCGCGGCGTGCCCACCCGCCGAGTGCCCGACGACACCCATTCGCGTGACGTCGACACCCAGCTGGCCCGCGTGCCGCCAGACCCAGGCCAGCGCCCGCGCCGTTTGCAGCGTGATGTCTTCCACCGTCACCGCCGGCGCCAACGCGTAGTTGGGCACGACCACGGTCACGCCCTGGGACACGAATGCCGGCGCCACGAAACTGTGATCGGCCTTGTCCAGCGATCGCCAGTAGCCGCCGTGGACGAAAACCAGCACCGGCGCGCCGGGCCGACCGCTGGGGAAGACGTCCAGCGTCTCTCCAGGCTCATCGCCATAGCGCACGTCCAGGCGTGGCGCCAGTTCGGCACGTGCCAGCGCGGAGGCCGCGCGCCAGCGTTCGAAGATGGCCGCGTGCTCGGGAACGCGGGCGCGGTTGTTGTACTGGGCTTCGACCCAGGCCGGATCGGTGCGTTGACGCATGGCTGCCTCGCGACAAGGAGTTCGCGACCCGGACTTCCCTGGCCGCGCGCGGGCGATGCTACACTTATGGGCTTGCGTGGGGGCGTAGCTCAGCTGGGAGAGCGTCGCGTTCGCAATGCGAAGGTCAGGAGTTCGATCCTCCTCGTCTCCACCACCACAAGATCCCAGGCCGTCCCAGACGGCCCCAGGAAACAGGAAAAGCCCTTAGGTATCAACGCCTTGGGGCTTTTTTCTTGTCTCTAGGGATCCCGGGCCGTCCCGCACGATCCGAGTTCACATTGCAGGAACTTCCGCAGTAACCGGAGAATCCTCTCAGTTCTCTCGTCGAGGTTACTGCATGGCACAGCACCTGATTGCTTCCGCCGCCACCCTCAGGGCGATCAAGCCGGGGGACGGCAGGCGCCGTCTGAGCGATGGGGCCGGCCTCTACCTGCTCTTGTTCGTCAAGGGCGGCTCGCATGGATGGCGGCTCGACTACACCTTCCAAGGTCGGCGCAAGACCCTGAGCCTGGGCACCTACCCTGTCACCAGCCTCAGCTCAGCGCGCCTGAAGGCCGAGGAGGCCAGAAAGATGGTTGCCGAAGGCACCGACCCAAGCATGGCTCGTCAGCAGCAACGGCGCTTGGTGGACAAGCAGCGAGAGATCGAACG
>Ga0316188_10001553_pt1 | contig 10890 bp, 5 predicted proteins | sample Phiworburrow1_MG_FD_204933 | JGI IMG/M metagenome (GOLD analysis project Ga0316188, IMG submission 204933) | Coastal sediment microbial communities from Maine, United States - Phippsburg worm burrow 1 | ecosystem: Environmental > Aquatic > Marine > Coastal > Sediment | place: USA: Maine... | reverse complement strand
ATTTCCTGGAAAGCCAGTTACCTTCCCGTCCCCTTCAAAAACAAATAAATGATCTACAATTTTATCCATAAAATAACGATCATGAGACACTACCAATAAATTTCCTGGAAAATCGAGTAAAAAATCCTCTAAAACATTTAAAGTAACAATATCTAAATCATTGGTAGGCTCATCTAAAATCAAAAAATTCGGATTCTGAATTAACACGGTACATAAGAATAAACGCTTTAGTTCGCCACCTGAGAGTTTTTCTACAAAATCGTATTGTTTTTTACGATCGAACAAAAAGCGTTCTAAAAGCTGACTGGCACTAATTTTATTTCCTTTTGTCAAAGGAATAAATTCGCCAAACTCTTTAATTACTTCAATAACTTTTTGCCCTTCTTTAATGTGAATACCACTTTGCGTATAATACCCAAATTTTACGGTATCTCCAATAATGACTTTGCCTGAATCAACTGGAATATTACCCGTAAGGATATGTAAAAATGTAGATTTTCCAGTACCATTTTTTCCTATAATACCAATGCGTTCTCCACGTTTGAAAACATAGTCAAAATCTTCAAAAAGATTTTTTTCACCATACGATTTGCTAATATGATGCAATTCAACGATTTTACTTCCCAAGCGTTCCATGTTAATTTCCAATTGCACTTGGTGGTTATTTCTTCTTTGTGAGGCTTTTTCTTGAATAACATAAAAATCATCAATTCTCGATTTGGATTTAGTTGTACGAGCTTTTGGTTGGCGGCGCATCCACTCCAATTCTTTGTTAAATAAGTTTTTAGCCTTATCAACGGATATTTGTTCTAATGCTATTCGTTCTTCTTTCTTTTGTAAAAAATAGGAATAATTTCCTTTATAGCGATATAGTTTTCCTTCATCTATTTCGATGATATCATTACAAACCCGTTCTAAAAAGTAACGATCATGTGTTACCATCAAAAGTGTTATTTTTTCTTTTTGCAAATAATTTTCTAACCATTCGATCATTTCTAAATCCAAATGATTGGTAGGTTCATCTAAAATTAAGAGATCTGGCTTGTTAATTAAAATAATAGCCAAAGAAAGGCGCTTTTTTTGACCTCCTGATAGAGTGCTGACTTTCAAGTCTAAATCCTCTAACTTTAGTTTAAAAAGAATCTGTTTATATTGGGTTTCAAAATCCCAAGCGTGATGATGTTCCATGAGCTCAAATGCTTTTTGGTAAGCATCACTATCTTCCAAGTTTTTAAGCGCATGTTCGTATTGTTGAATTACTTTAAGCGTTGGATTATCCGAATCGAAAATAGATTCTTCTATGGTCAGCTTTTCGTTGAGGTCATCTTTTTGAGACAGATACGCCAACTTCAGACCTTTTCTAAAAACTACCTGTCCGCTATCGGGTACCTCCAAGTCTGCAATTATATTAAGCAAGGTGGTTTTACCGGTACCATTTTTAGCTACCAGCGCAATTTTTTGATCTTTATTGATTCCAAAAGAAATATCTTCTAATAAGATTCTTTCCCCATAAGATTTCGATATATTCTCAACGGATAGGTAATTCACAAGTTTTTGATTTTTTTGCAAAAGTAAATTAAAAATAATCGAAAGAAATGGTTCTTTGCTTATTCTTTTGATTTGCAAAAGAAAAGGTCATGATATTTTAACTTCATGACCTTTAAAATAGAAAGTATTTAACCTTTAAATTCTGGTTTAAAATCTTGTTGGTATTTTTCCCACTGTTCCTGGCTGGTAATATTTTTATGGTCATCTGCCTGAAAAAGCTTTAGGTAAATTTCTAACTGACTGGGTGATTGATATCCTTTTAATGGGATAATTGTATTGGCTTCTTCGTCAAAAAATACGATTGTAGGATAAGCAGTGATTTGAAGAGCAGAAGCAAATTCATGTTGCGCATTTCTTCCGCTTAAAGCGGGATCATATTGAGGATTTTTAAATAATTGGCCTTTGTAATAGATCTCTCCTTCTCCTTCTGCATTAAATTTAACCGCGTAAAAGTTTTCATTGACGTATTTTGCCACATCTGGATTTTGAAAAGTGTTTTTATCCAGCATTTTACATGGTCCGCACCAATTGGTATAAACATCCATCATTATTTTTTTTGGGTTTTTCTTTTGCAATTTTATGGCATCATTCATACTTACCCAATTGATTTCTTGTGCTGATAAAGCAGCGATAGAAAACAGTGTGAAAATAAAAAGTATGATAATATTCTTCATGATAAAAAAGTTTCAAATTTAAAATTATTTAACTCCATGCATTAATTTTTTCAATACCGGATTTAGCAATAACGCAATTACACCAATGATTATTGGCACAAAGGTAAAAATTAAAAAGAAAGTCGAAATATCATATTTTGCGGTAATTGTATCTATCATTCCTCCCAATTTACCCGAAGTTTTATTGCCAATAGCTAAGGCCAGATACCAAACACCAAACATGAAGGCAATCATTCTTGCCGGCACCAATTTACTCACATAAGAAAGGCCAACTGGCGAAACACACAATTCACCCAGGGTATGAAATAAATAAGCTAAAATAAGCCATATGATGCTGACAGAAGCCGTTTTTGCACCTTGAGGAATACCTGAAGCTCCATAAGCCAAAAAGGCAAATCCAATACCTAAGAAAAAGAGTCCGATTGCATATTTATTTGCTGGTTTCGGGTTGTATTTACTTTCCCACCATTTTGAAAACAGGGGAGCGAAACTGATAATAAATAAAGAGTTCAAAATTAAAAACCAAGTCGCGGGTATCTGAATTTCATTCTCTTTTTTCGCAATTACGCTAGCCGAAATGTTAGTTTCAATCAGGGCCGCTTGTTCTTCTTTTAAATACTTATAATTGACACCTTTTTTATCGATGTCAATTATAGATATTTTATCATTTTTTACAAAATCATTGGAAGATCTTATTACGGTTATATTATTAACAATTGTGGCCTCGGCTGGAACAGTTGAGCTAGCCATAATAGTATAATCCTTAACAATTTGTTCGCCTTTTGAATTGGTTTCTTTTAGTTGGTAGGTTTGATAGCTGATTTCGTATGAATATGTCGTGAAATTGTTATAGATTTTCCAAATTACAATTCCCCATATTAAGATAAAACTAAAAGCTAAAATTAGATTTGAAATAAAGTATTTTTTAAACGTTTGCCGGAAAAGTAAAAAAAGTACCCAGGTGATAATAGCAATTGGAACTACGGTAATAATCACATCAACAATGTTAAAAATTAGTGCCGAATTACCAGATAAAACCCTACTTGTATAATCTTTGGCGAAAATGCTCATAGAACCTCCAGCCTGCTCAAAGGAAGCCCAAAAGAAAATGATAAAAAAAGCAAAAATAACTACCGCAAGCATTTTGTCGCGGGTAATTTTACTATAACGAACTATTCTTGATCCTAATAAGTAAATAAAAAGGATTAAAGTGATAATAATTGTCTGACTGGAATAATCCGTACCACCAAATTCTAAAAAATTGACTTTTCCGATTTTTGAAAGCGGGTCATTTATTACCCAGGTTAATCCAAGAACTGCAACAATTACAATAAGTATTTGATCCATTAAAGTAAACGGATTTAATTGATCTTCTATTTCGCTATGATCATCAGATTCAATGGTTTTATTTTCCTTATTTGGTTTTTTACCAACTTCACCGAAAATACCTTGCGCTAAAGAGAATTGCAATAGGCCTAGCAGCATAAAAATTCCGGCAAGACCAAAACCCCAGCTCCATCCTAAAATTTCACCTAAATAACCACAAAGCATAATTCCTAAAAAGGCACCTGCATTTACACCCATGTAAAATATGGTATAGGCGCCATCTTTTTTCTCTGGAAAATCTTTGTATAAGATGGATATAAAAGAACTCATATTTGGTTTAAAAAACCCGGTTCCGATAACTAATAATCCCAGACCTAAATACAGAAAAAAAGGACTAGCCTCAACTGCCATACTAGCGTGGCCCAAAGTCATAATTAAAGCTCCAATAATTATTGCCCGTCGGTTTCCTAAAAATTTATCAGCTAAAGTACCTCCAATTATCGGAGTTAAATATAACAATGCTAAATAGGTACCGTACAATGCGAGAGCGTTTTCACGAGGCCAATCCCAACCGCCAATTCCTAAAGCGCTCACTAAAAAAAGGACCAACAAGGCTCGCATTCCATAAAAGGAAAAACGTTCCCACATTTCTGTAAAAAATAGCACAAATAACCCTGCCGGATGACCTAAAACTTGTGTTTTAAAAAATTGATCTGTTGAATTTTCTTTCATTATATCTTATCTTTCTGCTAATTCAAAACCTTCATTGTCATCATTAACATGTATTTCTCCTTCGTCATCTTCTGCTTTATGCGTTAATCGATTTAAAGGTTTTATAAATGCGATAACAATTAACCCAAATAGTACTGTAAAAATTGTAATTCCGGCAAAAATAGTATACTCTCCAAACGTATTTGATATTTCTCCTAATATTCCAGCAACTTTCCCTCCAAGACCAGTAGCAGCAAAGTACAACCCCATCATTAAGGAAGTATATTTTACAGGTGCTAATTTTGTTACAAAAGATAAAGATACCGGTGAAGATGAAAGCTCTCCAATAGTATGAAATAGGTATGCGAAAACTAACCAATACATTGCAGACGAACCATTAGCCTCATAATCTCTTACAGCAAAAATCATAAATAAAAAACCAAATCCCATGATTATAGTACCTGTAGCCATCTTAAATAATGAAGAAGCTTCTTTTCCTTTTAATTTTCGTTTCGCCCATATATTTGCAATCCATACTGCAAAAAGTAAAATAAATCCAGCATTTAAACCCTGAAACATTGGCGTTGGAATCAACCATCCAAACAACATTCTATCCGTTTTTTGTTCTGTATAAACATTCATTAATCCTCCTCCTTGTTCAAAAGCTCCCCAAAAAATAATAACGATTAAAAAGGAAAGTAAAACGACTAAAAATCTGTCTTTCTCAACTTGAGTTTCTAAACTTTGATAAATCATCATTAATAATCCGATGGTTAAAGAAAGAAAAACAAAAAGGGCTCCATAGGCCCAATGATCTACACCTTCAAATGTAAATCCGGCATAGATAGAAAAGATTAGTAAAACACATACTACTGTTAATTGTAAAGGAAATTTAAATATATTCAAGAATAATTTTATAAATGACCTATCTTTTTCTTTCTCTTCTTCGGTTGGTTTATTCCCCACATGCGGGATATATTTTTGTCCATAAATATAAACCATAAGTCCAAATAACATGGCAATTCCTGCCATGGCAAAACCAGCATGCCAACCCCATTTTGCAACAATTAAACCAACAAAAGTTGTTGCTAGCAAGGAACCTAAATTTATTCCGATATAAAAGATACTAAACCCTTTATCTCTGCGAATATCTCCTTTTTTATAAAGTCCGCCAACCATTGTTGAAATATTTGGTTTTAAACATCCTACACCGAGTATTATTAATCCCAAACCTGTAAAAAATGCCCAACTTGCATCGATAGCTAAAGTACCATGCCCTAAAACCAAAATACTGGCTCCCAGCATAACTGTTTTTTTTTGGCCTAAAACTTTATCTGCTAAAATTCCTCCAGGAATTGACATTACATATACCAGCATAACATACCATCCATACAACTGATATGCCTCCAACTCTGTCCATCCAAGTCCGGGACCATTTTCATCAGTGGCGGTTGCAATCATATAAATAACAAGTAAAGCTCGCATTCCATAATAAGAAAAGCGCTCCCACATTTCTGTAAAAAATAACACAAAGAGTCCGGCTGGATGACCAAAAATCTGGGTTTTAGATAACTCGTCTGATGTTTTGTTCATGTATTTATGAATTTAATTTCGCTTTCGCTTCCTTAGGTCTAATTACCATTCTATCATACACAGTTAATGCTAAAATGGTAACAATACCTATTCCAACAATGACATACCATATTTTATTTGGATTGTATGTATCCCAAACAAATTGGGTCATTTCAACTTCTGTCATTCCTAATTTTTCAGAAGCGGAAGCAAAATAATCGTTTTTGGTAAATTCATTGGTAACTTCTGGCATTTCAATAGCTCTTTTACCCATCTCGGTCTTTAATAAACTTAATTTGTCTGACCATGCCTCGTATAAGTTACCTGAAATAAAAGTTGTTAAAAAATTACCTAAAAATATCGGTAAAAAATAAGTGCCCATATACAATGCTTCTTTTCCCTTTGGAGATATTAAAGCAATAAAGGAAGAAAAAGTTGGGTTGGTCATCATTTCACCAATGGCAAAAATCATGATACCTAAAATAGTAAAAAACCCATTTCCAGTATAAAATGTGATTCCAATACCAATAGAAGCAATGATGAAACCCGTTATCATGGCACTTACATGGCGCATTTTTAATACAAAATAAGAAACAATTAATTGAAACAAAATTATTGCACCTGCGTCAATATTAATAAGCATTTCAGGATTGACGGAATCGCCACCACCACTCATAATACTAGCTATCCAAGGAGAAATATTTGCAATAGAATCATGTAAGGCTTTCGTATTTACCCAATCTTCAATAAAAGTTGGGAGTGTATAAAATAATTGGTTAAACATCGTCCAGAAACCAACCATGATAACTAATAGTACCGAAAGTCTGCTGTCTTTAACGGCTTCCCAAATGTTTTTTAAGGAACTAGATATTGCTTGATTAATGGATTCTTCTTTTTTAACCCGATCTTCTTCTTTATAAAAAATTAATAAGATAACTAGGTTAATGGCAATAACTATAGCTGCCTGTAAGAAAACAATTTTCCAACCGAATTGAGTTCTCAAGGTAGATGAAAAAGCTGGACCAATGAACCCGCCAATATTTACCATCATATAAAAAATCCCAAATCCCAATGTCGAGTTAGATTCATCAGTATTCTTTGTAATAATTGCCGATGCTACCGGTTTAAACATTGCGGCACCAACTGCAACCCACAAGAACACTATAAATACCATGGTATAGGATTGGACCTCTCCCATAACATAATAACCAGAAATTAAGAGTAAATAGGCTATTATTAGTGAGAGTTTATACCCAATTTTATCTGCAATAACACCAGTGATCATAGGTAGCAGATATAATATGGCTGTTACAATACCCATTATTTGACCCTTTTCAATATGTGAAAAACCGAGACCCCCTTCGTCAGTAGAACCTGTTAAGTATAATGCTAAAACGGCAAATAATCCATACCATGCCCAACGTTCAAAAAGTTCCATGACACTGGCAACCCTAAAATTTTTGTTATAGGATTTCATTACTCCGAAAAATGATTTTTTATCTGTACTCATAGTTTAAATTTTAGAATGAAAAAGCCCAAGAAATTCATTGCTTGAGCTTTTTGAATATTATTATCGAATTGTTCTCATATTTTAGTGTATTCCTTTCATTGCCTTATTTAAGAATGGTGATAAAACAACTAAACACACACCGGAACCTAACATTAACATGGTAATAAATGGATAAAGGTCAAAATCATATTTATGTAAAATGCTTTCTAACATTCCTGCCAAATAATTACCTGCTGCAAAACTTGCCATCCATAACCCCATTACAACGGAAACTAATTTTTTTGGAGCTAGTTTTGTAATCATCGATAGACCTATTGGTGAAAGCATCAATTCTCCTAACGTTAAAACTACATAAACAACAACTAACCACCAAGGTGAAACTAAATTTCCCCCATCAGCTGCATGACTTGCTTGTGTCATAATCCAGAAGGCTAAAGCACCTAAAAATAAACCGATTGCAAATTTTATTGGTGTTCTTGGGTTGAATTTCATGGCGTCTAATTTTAACCACATTATTGAAAATATTGGAGCGAAAATTAAAATAGCAATAGGATTTATATTTTGGAACCAAGTTGCTGGCACATCCCATCCAAAAAGTAGTCTATCGGTATTTTCTTTTGCGAATAAATTCATAGTTCCACCTGCTTGTTCAAAGCCAGCCCAAAAAGCAATATTAAAAAATGCAAGAACTAAAATTACAATCATACGGCTCCATTCTGAGGGACCATTTGTTCCTTTAAAAATAATGTAACCTAATCCAATAATTCCAACGGTAAAACCAACATAAGTAATAATGCTAGTAATATTATCCGGTAGCATTCTCCATAGGAAAACAATTATAAAAGTGGCAATAACCAATCCAATCGCATAAACAAAAATGTCACGCCAATCTTTACTGTCTAATACAAATTTATTGTCAGGAGAGTTTGGTGGAAGCCCCTTTTGTTCTAATGAACTTTCTCTCGACTTTAGCCAAAGAACACCTATAAGCATTCCAACTCCAGCTGAAAAATAACCCCAACCCCAAGAAACATTTTCTCCTAAAGCACCTGCAATGAATGGGCCTAAAATAGCTCCAAGATTAATACCCATATAGAAAATATTAAATGCAGAATCTTTCCTCGGGTCATTATCATCATAAAAATCTCCAACTATAGTAGAAATATTTGGTTTGAAAAACCCATTACCAATTATGAGAACTCCCAAACCTAAATTAAACATAAATAAACGAGTTACAGGGTCTAAAGAATCTACCATAAAAGCACTTGAAGCAAGAAGAAATTGACCAACTGCCATAACCAACCCACCAATATAAACAGTTTTTCGTTTTCCAAAAAAATTATCGGCAACCCAACCTCCAAGAATTGGTGTTAAATAAACCAGCCCTGTAAATATGGCATATATTGCCAAAGATTCTTCCCTATTTAGTCCAAATCCACCGTTTACTAATTCAGCCGTCAGGTATAAGGTCAATAATGCGCGCATTCCATAATAGCTAAACCGTTCCCACATTTCAGTAGCAAACAAGGTGTAGAGTGCTTTTGGGTGTCCTTTTTTTATTGTTTTGTCAGTCATAAGTGTAAGTTTAAAAATGTCTACTATATTGTTTTTGTGTCATGTTGTATTAAAAGAATTTATAATTAATTTTCTAAATTTTTCTCGATAAAATTAGTCATTTTTTGGTAAAGGTTTAAGCTTGTATTATTTCCCTCCTTAATCCCATGGGTTCGATCAGGATAGACAAAGAACTCAAATTGTTTATTTGCATCTACTAAAGCATTTGTCATGCGCATTGAATTTTGCACATGTACATTGTCATCTCCAGTTCCGTGAATCAACAAATAGTCTCCTTCAAGTAATTCCGCAAAATTAATGGGAGAATTATCGTCATAACCAGTTGGGTTTTCTTGCGGTGTTTGCATGTATCTTTCCGTGAAAACAGAATCGTAAAAACGCCAGGAAGTAATAGGAGCTACAGCAATTGCCATCTTAAAAATAGTTGCCCCTTTTGTAATGGCCAATGTCGACATATAGCCTCCATAACTCCAACCCCAAATTCCGATTTGCTTTGCGTTGATATAAGGAAGTTTACCCAATTCTTTTGCAGCATCGATTTGATCTTCAATTTCGTATTTACCTAGTTCTTTATAAGTTATTTTTTTAAAATTGCGGCCTAAAAAACCTGTTCCTCTTCCGTCAACACAAACAACAATATAACCCAATTCTGCGAGCATTAAATGCCAATAATCTTTCGAATTATTCCAACTATTTGTGACACGTTGCGAGCCTGGGCCGGAATATTGAAACATAAATAAGGGATATTTTTTATTAGAATCAAAATGGGTTGGTTTAATCATATACATATTAAAATCTCCGTTCTCGGTTTTTAAGGTAGAAAACTTCTTTTCGGAAATATTATAGTTTTTTAGTTTTTCAGAAAGGGCTTGATTATTTTGTATTACTTTAATTTCTTTTCCTGTTTTAGAATCGATCAAAGTATAAATTTCAGGAGAATTAGCATTAGAAAAGGTATTGACAAAATAATTAAAACTTTTACTAAAAGAAGCGCTATTTGTACCAATTTTAGCACTTAAATATTTTTTATTTTTTCCGCTAATCCCGATAGAATAAACACTCCGATTTATAGAGCCTTCTTCGGTGGATTGGTAAAATATTTTGCTGGTTTGTTCATCGAATCCATAATAGCTGGTTACTTCCCAAGATCCTTTTGTAACCTGATGTAGTAATTTACCTGTTTTATTGTAATGATAAATATGATTAAACCCATCTTTTTCGCTAGTCCAAATAAAACTGTTATCCTTTAAAAAAGTAAGATCATCGGTTATTTTAATATAGGCGGAATCTTTTTCATTTAAAACCAAAATACTTTTTAGAGTATTTCCATTTATTAAAAGCAAGTTTAAATTATTTTGATGGCGGTTTAAAGTGATTACTGCCAACGTATTATTTTCTTTGGTCCATTGAATTCTCGGAATATAATATTGCTGATTGCTTCCTAAATTTATTGGAGTGCTTTTATCTTTTTTTAAATCAAAAATATGTAAACTTATTTCTGAATTTTTTTCACCGGCTTTCGGATATTTAAATACTTGTTGGCTAGGATACAAACTGCTACCATAAATATCCATGGAAAATTCCGGGACTTCAGTTTCGTCAAAGCGGAGGAAGGCAATTTTATCTGAATTACCATTCCAGGCAAAGGCTTTCACCACATGAAACTCTTCTGCATAAACCCAATCGGTAATACCGTTTATGATTTTATTTTTTTCACCATCCGTTGTAATTTGAGTAATTTCTTCTGTTTCCAAATCTTTCACAAATAAATTGTTTTTATTTGAAAAAGCTACTTTTTTGCCATCGGGAGAAAAGGTCGGTTCCTGAATTAATTTTTCAGAAATAAGGGATAATTGTTTTGTTTTTAAATCGTAAACATAATATTTTCCCAACCAAGAACGACGAAAAATATGTTGTTTATCAACTCCAATAATAAGTTTAGTTTCATCATCACTAAAGGTATAATCATCAAAA
>Ga0316188_10001552_pt1 | contig 10898 bp, 7 predicted proteins | sample Phiworburrow1_MG_FD_204933 | JGI IMG/M metagenome (GOLD analysis project Ga0316188, IMG submission 204933) | Coastal sediment microbial communities from Maine, United States - Phippsburg worm burrow 1 | ecosystem: Environmental > Aquatic > Marine > Coastal > Sediment | place: USA: Maine... | reverse complement strand
TTGTAGGGTATAATTGGTATCATCATTTTATCTGTGTGCCCAGAGGCAAAAAAAATCTCGAAAGAGGAAAGAAAAGCCGTTTGATTTACCTCTACCATCTCCAACTGACCGCTCTCCTGCATAGGCCAAATATTTTCTTTTAAAAAACTGGCTTTCTCTCTTGAATTAGGTTGAGTAGCCCATTTCCAATGATCGGCATTTGACCAATAAGTTGCATTTTTAAATTGAAGGGATAATTTCCCATTTTCTTGTATCACACCCCCACCACAATGATCAAAGTGGAGATGTGTCAAAAAATTGTCAGTTATCTCAGATTCAGAAAAACCACATTTATGAATTGAATCAATTAAATCATCTTCACCGTGAAGGTAATAGTAACTAAGGAATTTTTGGCTTTGCTTTTTTCCTATTCCATTATCAATTAATATTAACCTATCGCCATCTTCGATAAGCAAACTACGCAATGCCCAAGTACATAAGTTGTTTTCATCGGCAGGATTTGTCTTTTGCCAAATTGATTTTGGGACTACTCCAAACATGGCCCCGCCGTCTAGTTTAAAAAAACCCGTTTCAATGGAATGTAGTTTCAAGGTTAAAGTTGGTTTATGGTTTATTCACTAAACACCCCCATGTCGCAAAATTTATGGATTCGTTTTTGAATTAATTCTTTTGAGGGCAACAAGGAAAGCTCATTGTAAGTATCTAAAATGACTTTTTTTACCGCCTGAGTTATCAATTTAACATCAGTGTGCGCCCCACCCAAAGGTTCATCAATTATACCATCAATGAGAGATTGATTTTTCATGTCTTTGGCGGTTAATTTTAATTCTTCTGCTGCTTGTTCCTTAAAATCCCAGTTTCTCCAAAGAATAGAGGAGCAAGACTCAGGCGAAATCACTGAATACCAAGTATTCTCAAGCATAAACACTCTATCTCCAATACCAATTCCTAAAGCCCCACCCGAAGCACCTTCACCAATTATGATAGTAATAATCGGGACTTTAATCATAAACATTTCTTTCAGGTTTCTTGCGATGGCTTCGCCTTGACCGCGCTCCTCGGCCTCCAAACCGGGGAAAGCACCAGGGGTATCAATGAAAGTAACTATCGGTTTATTGAATTTTTCGGCCATCCTCATTAAGCGCAGTGCCTTACGATAGCCCTCAGGATTGGCCATTCCAAAATTTCTCTTCTGTCGCTGCTTTGTGCTTCTGCCTTTCTGTTGCCCTATAAGCATAAAGGTCTTACCCTCAATACTACCTAGACCGCCTACCATGGCTTTGTCGTCGCCCATGCTTCTATCACCAAACAATTCAATAAAATCGGTGGTGATTTCATAAATATAATCTAAAGTATAAGGTCTGTCCGGATGTCTCGATAGCATCACCCGTTGCCAGCCGGTTAGATTACCATAAGTTTCTTTCTTGAAATCAATAATTTTTTTATCTAATGACTTAATAGCCACGTCAAAAGAACTATCCTTTCCATCAGCAAGTTTCTTCATATCTTGAAGTTTAGCCTCCAATTCGGCAATAGGTTTTTCAAAATCCAGCAGGTGCATTCTTCCAATAGTATTTTGCAAATTTAATATTTTTTTAACATCAGCATTCTAATTTATGAGATTAGTGGCAAAAACTTAGATAAGTATAAGTAAACTAGAAGGTTAGAATTTATCTCATAATTAACCAATAATCTATTTCGAATTTTGAATTACTTTTATTCTTCACTTGATGGCAATTTACCAATTAATTCAATCCAAAAATCAAATTATTTTAGAATAATGATTTTTTTATTTTCTACTCCTTTAATTGAAATTCAGGGTTATAAATTATACCAACGATATTTCCCCAAGGGTCTTTTACAGAAGCAACCATTAGGGAGCCTCCTACATTATTGGGATTTTCATGCTCCTCTGCCCCAACACTTATCAAGTGATTATAAGCTTCTTGAATCTCGGTAACTCCCCAGTAAGAAATAACCGATTCGGCCTTTTCAGCTGGGGTTTTCTCTTCCGGAAGCAACCCCAACTCATAGCCACCAATGTTGAACCCAACATAAAAAGGCTCATCAAAGTAGGGCTTCGTACTAAAGGCTTTTGAATACCATTCTTTAGCCAACTGTAAATCCCCTACTTTGTATATAGTAGTTCTCAATCCTAACACTTTGTTCATAACATTTTAATTTCTAAAATTTCAATGGCAATTTAACAAACTTTTAATCTGATTGAAAGGAAATAGAATTAAAGTACGCCTCTTGAGTTAATATTTAGAATGACAATACAAAAAGCCTTTGATATTCAAATTGAGAATAACCACTCACAATGAATTTGTAGAGCACTAATAATCACTGGTGTATCTCGATAGTAAAGGAGATTTTGTATTCCTCCGATTTTTCTAAAGCTGTAATACCGGACTTATCCGACAATTGTTGATTTGAGTCAATCAAATCCGGAATTCCCAACCATGGTTCAATACAAATAAATGGTGCATTAAACTGAGACCAAATTCCTAGAAATGGGTATTCATTGAAACTTACACTTACTAGTTTGCCTTCTTTTTTATTGTGAATAGTCAAGCTATGCGATTTTAAATTTTCAAACACCAATGCATCGTTATCAAATATATTTTTAGTGAGCATTAATTTATTGTCACCGTCCAATATTAATTTCTTTTGATTTAATATTAGCCCTTCAGAACTAATAAGGGAAGTATTTGCTTTCTCATTTTCTTGAAAAGTAATAAAACAATTATCAAAAGAATCATTTGAGTTTATTAACGAGCAATTAAACCCGGGATGCCCGCCAACGGAAAAATACAAAATTTGATTGCCTGTATTCAATACATGATAAGTGGTAGTTATGAAGTTTTCCTTTAATTGGAATGTTGCAATAAACTGAAAATAAAATGGATATTGCTTCAAAGTTTGTTCCGAACTACACAATGAAAAAGATAAACTATCTTTTTCAGAATTTGCCAACTTAATATCCGCATTACCCCTTATGAAACCATGTTTGTTTAGATGATAACTTTTTCCATTAAACAAGTATCGGTCATTTTTCAGAGACCCAATATTTGGAAACAAGATTGGAGACTGCTCATTCCAAAAAGGTTTTTTGTCACCCTGCCATAAGTATTCTCTATTGTTAATTTTAGAACGAATACTTGACAACTCCGCCCCAATCTGATTTACGGCTATAATCAAATTATCATTTTCTATTCGGTAATGTTTATTCATATAAGAAGTTTTTGTAGTTTAAATAAGTTTATTTTGGAGTTCAAATACAATCTTAAAATCCAAATATGACAATTACACAAAGCATTATTATGAGAGCAAAAATACAAACTATGGCAATACCATATCAATTTTTAGTTGATGAAAAACTATGATTGAGAATTTAAAAAAATGTTCATAAATACACAGTAAGCTATCAACAATTTTATACAAAGAAATTATAGTGATTGCCAAAATAAAAAATTCTGAAAACTTATAACTTTGAGGCTACGTCTCTGATAGTATTTAAAAGGTAAAGAATAGACTCTTTGCTTTTTCTATGATTAATCAGACAAGCCCTTAACACGAATACATTATTCAATTTCGTGCCGTTAATAAAAACTCTGCCATCAGCTTCTAGAGCACCAATTAATTTATGGTTAATATTGACGATTTTATTTTCCTCTGACATCCTACCTTTGAATCTAAAACACACAATAGCCAGATTTGAAGTAGCCTTTAATTCAAAATCATCTGAGGCATCAATTTGCTTTGATAGATATTGTGCTAGTTCAATATCTTTTTGTATCATAGCTTGGATTTTTTTAAAACCAAATGCTTTCAACGACATCCAAACTTTAAAAGCTTTAGCATTTCTGGAAAGTTGAAAATAATGCTCATTAAATTCAATTTTCGAAGAGGTCGTCTCCGATGCAGTACTCAGATAATCAGCTTCTTGGTAATAGGTTTCACGGAGGATACTCCAATTTTTTACTAAAAAACATCCCGCTTCGAAAGGCTGATAAAGCCATTTATGAAAATCTAGAGCTATCGAATCTGCCAACTCTATACCGGAGTATTTTTTCTTTAGATTAGGCAATGAAGATGCCAGTCCTCCATAGGCTCCATCAACATGAAACCACATATCATATTTTTTTGCCAGTGTTGCCAGAGTGGATAAATCATCTATTGCTCCGGTATTTACTGTTCCGGCGTTCCCAATAATGCAAAAAGGGTGAAAACCGTTTTGTAAATCCTCGATTATTTTTTCTTCCAATAATTTAGAATTAACAGTAAAATCACCGTTTGTATCAATTCTACGCAAGTGTTTTGTCCCAATACCTAGCAATGCCACACTCTTATTTATGCAGTTATGCGTTTCTTTGGAACAATAAATGGTAAATATTTTTTGACCAAAGAGTCCATTTTGATTAAGGTTCAGTTTTCTAAAATAAATGTTTCGAGCAACGGTCAGCCCTGCCAATGTTGCTTCTGACCCACCACTCACCATAGCCCCTCCGGCACCAGGTAGGTAATTAATCATTTCCGCCGTCCATTTTATAACTCTTTTTTCAATTTCAGCCATAGATGGAGCCAGATGCCATTTTGCGCAATTCTGATTTATAGTGGAAGCAATAAATTCAGCAACAGTAGAAACTTGATTTCCTCCTGACACCACATAAGAATACATATTAGTACCCAAGTTACCGGTGGCCGTATCAATAACCTTTTGCTTTACTTCCTGCAATAACTGCGAACTATCCTTTCCCTCAATGGGAAGAGGTTCGTCGAACCAACTGCTAACTTCTGCTTGGGAAAAATTGTTGTAGCCCTTCAAGTCATACACTTTTTCGTAGTGACCGGAAATTAATTTCACGGTTGAATCGAGCAATTTTGTGAGTTCTTGTTGTGAATAATCAAGCGAGTTGGTAGTGGTCATGCTGTTAAAATTGAGTTGACAATATAGGTATAGGATGGATGAGAATTAGAGATTAGATTTTTGAAATTATTAAATATACAATTCAGATGACTAAACCGGAATGAAATAATAAATAATTTTAACTTCCATACAACGCAAACGCCTGAAAATTAGGCAATTAAAATGATGATTTATGCTTATTGAAATTGTTAAATTATATTAAAATACCAAAAAGTTACGCCCAAGATATTAATGGAAATAACCCAAACATAGCCAATACTAGCTAATTGAACACGGCTTGGTGAGTATGAAATAGATTATACTCTATTTTCGTGAGACTTCGCTTTTACTTTGCTGTAAGTAGGACACGTAGTATGACCACATGCACTTAAGAGCGCAGAAATAACGACCACCGAAATTATTTTCTTTACAATCATATTTTATTAATAAAACCCCCAAATATAGAACATTTCTAATAAATGGCATGAAACATTATAAAATTTTGCTAGAAAAATATTAACAATAAAATAATTAATTTCTAATTACCTCGAAATCAAAAGATTACAGCCTCTTAAATCAGCGTTATCAAGCCTACCCAATACTTCAAAATAGCCGGAATGAGTTGACTTACCGATATCTTCAGTTTCGATGAAAGCACAGCTATGGGTATTTGCAAGATCTATAATATTAATGACTCCTACTTCGGTGGTCTTATGACTGAATGGATCATTCGCTTCCTTGATTAACACCTTCATATAGGGCGGGCATTGAAAAAGTCCTGCCTCTAGAGAGTATGCTTGTGATAGACATTCAGTCATGCCATACTCGGAATAAATGTTTTTTATATTAAGTTTATTGGCAATAATCTCACTCAATTCTTGTCTAGTTATTTCATTTCTACGACCTTTCATCCCCCCGGTTTCAATTACAGAACAATCGCTTAAATCGACTGAGAACTGTTCTGCTAAATCTAACAATGCGAAAGTGACACCTAGTAGCATTACTTTTTTATGGCCTTTCAATTGAACCAATCTTTTTACTAGAGTTTCTAAATTATAAAGATAAAATCCTGATAGCTTTGACCCGCTTTCCTTGATAAAATGCGAAGCCATGGAAACCAAAGAAGAGTTTTTACGTTCCAGATAGGAAGGGAGCAAACAGAAGAAATGATATTGATTTAACTTGCCGAAGAAGTATTCAAAAATATATTGACAGTTTTTGTGATACAACTGTATAGAAGGTATTGCATGGCAACTTAATTCTTGACCGGTGGTCCCACTGCTATTGAAAAGAAATTCATGAGACCATTCACCTGTTTTTATTATATTGTTTTTAAAGAAACGAATTGGCATAAATGGGATTTCTTCTATTTTTTTTATTGATTTGTGATTTATATTTAATAACTTTATGTATTTGGAGTAAACTGAGTTATTAATTGCTTGAAAATGAAATAAATGCATGGCTTGCTCAGCAAATGTGTCGTTATTAAAAGAATTTAAGCTAAATTTGTTGCTTTCTAATGTTGCCAATGTTGAAAATTTACGGTTGGGTAAATATATTAAGATGAGTAGTTTATTTAATAGGTGGTCATTATTAATGCTGATTATTTTTTTTGGTTCCTGCTTTGAGGCACCAAATTATTCAGTGATTCCTGTAATTGAATTGAAAAGTGTTTCATTTATTGATGTGGCTGACCCATACAATGTTGACAGTTTGCAAGTCGTTATTGGCTTTAAAGATGGGGATGGCGATTTAGGATTGAATGCCAATGAGACTGATGCCCCTTATAACGAGAAGACATACTTATATACCAACACAGGAACATTGGTTACCTACAAAACCAAACGTACTAATCCCAATTACGCCTACTTACCAAGTTTCGTTAGTCCATACAATTGCACAAATTGGGAAGTAAGAAAGAAGGATCAGCAAATAGATACGGTATATTTCGAGTCGAATCCCAATCAATACAATATTTTTGTTCAATTCTACCTTAAAAATCAAGACGGGAGTTATAGTGAATTTGATTGGCAAAAGGAGTTTGCATCCTATCCCAGTTGCGGGGAAACTTTTAATGGACGTTTTCCCGTACTTTCGAAAGATTTAAGTCTCAAGAAACCATTGGAAGGGTCAATAAAATATTCTATGAAGTCAGTAGGTTTTTTAGTATTATTTAATATCAAAACTTTGAAGTTACGAATTACCATTCAAGATAGAGCTTTAAACAAAAGTAATACGATAGATACCGGTGATTTTACGCTTCAGCAAATAATGAGTGGTGGATGAAAAGTTTCTTTTACGTTTATGTCTATAAACTGTTAATAAATACTGGGGTATTTACTGCAGTCGGCTTCATTCATAATTGAATATACTTTTTCAACAATATCCTCTGCATTAGGTTTTGAGAAATAGTCCCCATCGGTACCATAGGCAGGACGGTGTTCTTTAGCCGAAATAGTTATCGGATTAGAATCCAGATATTGAAATGCCCCTTGTACTTCTAAAACTTGTTGCATCATAAAGGCAGTGCCCCCTCCGGGAACATCTTCATCAGCAAATACGATGCGATTGGTTTTTTTAACTGAATCTAAGATGCGATGATTTATATCAAATGGTAAAAGAGTTTGAATATCAATTACTTCACAATCAACCATAAGTTTTTCCAGTTCTCGAGTAGCTTTCATCACAATACGACACATAGAACCATAAGTGACAATCGTAATGTCTTTTCCCTCCCTAAGTACTTCAGGAACTCCTACCGGGACTGTAAACACCCCAATGTTTGTTGGCAGTTTTTCCTTCAATCTATATCCATTTAAGCATTCAATAATCAGAGCAGGATCATCAGATTTTAAAAGAGTATTATAAAAACCGCTTGCTTGAGTCATATTCCTAGGAACTAACAATAATAGCCCCCTCAGACTGCCCAGCAACATGCTCATAGGGGAACCAGAATGCCATACTCCTTCAAGTCGATGACCTCGGGTGCGTACTATTAATGGAGCTTTTTGCCCGCCTTTAGTTCGGTATTGTAAACAAGCCAAATCATCTGACATAATCTGTAAAGCATATAAGAGATAATCGAGGTATTGTATTTCAGCAATAGGTCTGAGACCACGCAAGGCAAGCCCAATTCCTTGACCAACAATAGTGCATTCTCTTATGCCGGTATCAGTTACTCGAAGCTCTCCAAATTTATTTTGCATTCCAGCAAAACCTTGGTTTACATCCCCAATTTTGCCAACATCCTCACCAAAAGTTAATACTCTTGGATCACGTTCAAAAGCGGAACTAAAACAAGCTCGTAAAATTTCACGACCGTCTAATAATGGAGAATCGTCATTATATTCAGGTTTAATTTCTTTAACTCGAAAAGCTGAATCTACAGATTGGCTGTAGAGATGAGAACTAAATCTATCAAGATTATTTAAAGACACTTTCTCAATCCATTTCTTTAATTTTTGCTTTCTATCAGAGTTTTCGTTAACCAAAACACGCATAGATTTTTTTGCTGCTTTCATGGCATCTTTTCTCAATGGATTTATTGTTCCGCGCAATTCTTGCGACAGTAATTGTATCTTAGGATTATTGGTTCCTAATTCATCCAATAATTCTAAAAGCACTACCCTTTCGGGGTCCATATCGTGGGTAAACTCCTTCCAAGCTATCTCTTTTTCAGTTTTGGCAAATGCTTTAGCTTCAATCTCCAGTTTGTTAAGTTCCTCTTTTGTACTAATATTGTTAGCAAGGATCCATTCACGCATTTTTTTTATACAATCGTGGTTTGCCTCCCAAATCAACCTTTGCTTGGTTTTATACCTTTCATGAGAGCCTGAGGTGGAATGACCCTGAGGTTGAGTCATCTCATAGACATGCACCAAAACAGGTATATGATCTAATCTACATATTAATTGAGCTTTCTCAAAAGTATCACAGAGCGCCTCATAGTCCCAAGCGCAAACTTTCAATATTTCAATTCCATTTTCATGCTCAGTCCGGCGGAATCCTTCTAATATTTTTGAAATGCTCTCTTTTGTAGTATGATAAGATTGAGGAACAGAAATCCCGTATCCATCATCCCAGACCACAGTTAGCATAGGAATTTGTAAAACACCGGCCGCATTTATTGACTCAAAAAATAATCCTTCGGAGGTAGAAGCATTGCCAATTGTACCAAAAGCTATTTCATTGCCATTTTTAGAAAGGTTTTTGAATTTATGCAACTCAGGGTTATTCCGAAACAACTTGGAAGCATAAGCGAGACCAACCAAGCGAGGCATTTGTGAAGCTGTCGGAGAAATATCAGCACTACTATTCTTAGATTTTGTTAAATCTTGCAACATCCCATTCTCGTCTAACATTCTGGTGGCGTAGTGACCATTCATCAGTCTTCCCGCTGAGGCAGGATCGGCATTTACATTAGTGTGAGCATATAATTGAGCAAAATATTGGCGAAATGTCAATTCTCCAATTGCGAACATAAAAGTCTGGTCACGGTAGTATCCGGCCCTAAAATCACCGGGTTTAAAAACTTTTGCCAACGCCAATTGAGCAACTTCTTTGCCATCACCAAAAATACCGAACTTCGCTCTTCCCATAAAGACTTCCTTCCTTCCATAGATACTTGCCTCCCTACTAGCGCAAGCCAAATAGAAGTCGTTTAGAATCGATTCTACTTTCTTTAAAGAATATTTCGCCTGTAAGGTATCCACTCTACTCATAAATCGTGTTAACAAAAATTTTTCCTAAGAGGTATTCAAAGTTATAAAATAATAAGGATTTATATTACTAATTTTATAGTGAAAATTAAATTTTAATGTTTAGTTCTTATAAATCAAGTATATACAAATTAAAATACCTGTTGAGTTGCCACTCAATTTTAGTTAAATATATTTTTTAGTCTTTAAATCAAGTCTTCGGAGAACCCAGCTAATTGTCAATTAACTCCTCCGAATTGACTTGCTCATTGCTTTTTGATTTCTTACGTTTCTTTGATCTTTTAGAACGCCAAATATCACTTATTTTATTAAAGTTTTTAGTATAGGAAAGGCTAGCTCCTGTGGTAATTGGTACTTCATTAGGATTTAAAGGATTTTGAATTTGGTTTACCCCTGAACGACTATACATTTTAATATTAAACTTTCCATCAGGTGTTAGTAAATAACTAATACTCCAATCACCAACTAAGGTCGATAATTCTGATTGGGCAGATGGATTCCCAAACTGCCCATTCTTTGATATCCTTAATCGTCCATTAAGAAAAGAGTAAGATAGTCTAAGCTGCAACGTATTGATGGCCTGTTGATCTAAGGTTCCTAAATCGAAATCAATTTCAAGATTTTGATCAACTTGGCTTAGCCAATAACTTAATTGATTAGACAATAGTTCGCTCATACTATTGTATAGCGCTCTACCACCTACTGATTCAAAATTGTACAGTGGAGATAATTTTCTTAATACCATCAAACTAAATATTTGTCTTAATAATCCTTGTTCATCCAATCGACTCTTAAAAGTATCAAATTCTAATTTAAGTCTTACTGATTGACCGGTTGTTGTCACCACATTAGTAGGAATTTCCTCGCCATCAATATCAAAATTCACATTTGGAGACAACATTGGTCCGTCAAGTTTAAGTAATACAATAACCGGGTATTTTCGTTTAATAATAGGGTCATCGGTAACACTCAAATCTGTAAGTATCGGGGCTATAGAGGTAAATTGAGAATAGCTGGCTGTAATATCTAAATCACCTAAATATGGATCACCCGACCAGTTTATTCTGCTTCCTGGCTTTATCGAAAATTCCTTATTTACAAAATTGTATAAAGTGAAATTATAAGCTCCTTCCGTAAAGTCAATACCTCCGTGCATAGTAAAGTCTCCTTTTGTATCAACAAAAAGTTTTAAGTTCCCTTGACCCCGTCCACGGATTATGTCACCGGTTTTAATATCAAAAATAATTTCCGTATATGCATCAGGCGTGACA
>Ga0316188_10001551_pt1 | contig 10906 bp, 10 predicted proteins | sample Phiworburrow1_MG_FD_204933 | JGI IMG/M metagenome (GOLD analysis project Ga0316188, IMG submission 204933) | Coastal sediment microbial communities from Maine, United States - Phippsburg worm burrow 1 | ecosystem: Environmental > Aquatic > Marine > Coastal > Sediment | place: USA: Maine... | reverse complement strand
CTGGCCGCGGGCGGGTTCTTTCAGTTACCCACATATCAAAAAAAACCCCACAGTCAGGAGGTTGACTGTGGGGCAACGGGTTTTTAGGGTTTTTCTTAGGAGGAGAAGAACATGAAGAAGTATGTTCTCGTGAAAATAGATTACCTTATTGGTCAGGTATGTCAAGTAAAAAATCGCGCGCATAAAAATAGATCCCCGACGATCATTCCAAGCGGCCGCGATCACCTCTGCACAGGGCCATTTATAATCCTCATATAGGTCTCACGACACAAAGTCTCAATCTCTGAGAGGTTGGCAAAGGCATCACGGAAATCCTTTTTGCCGACCGTAAAGACCCCGTGGCCATAGACGATCGCCCCACGCCGTCCAAGCATTGCCGGGGGAAGGGTGTTGCTGAGCCCTCTTGGCCCGGTACCGACTTCACCCGGGATCACCGGGATATCCTCGACGAAGCGCTCCCGGTCGCATTTGATGTGACACCTCCCCCGGTTCTCGCAGGCCGGCTCAAAGCAGAGCATTGACATGATCACGCTGAATTTCGGATGGCCGTGGAGGATCGCCCGGATGCCTCCTTCCAAATAGATATCCCGGTGCGCAACCAGCTCACTGGAAGCGGTGATCCCCGTACTTGCCGAGTTATCGAGAGGACAGGCGTCGATGCAGCCGTCCAGCTCGTCCAGCGACGATCCGGTCTGACTGATATATACGGTATCCCTGGCAAAGTATGAAATATTGCCGAAGAACGAATCGACCATCCGCGCATCGACCGTCGCCTTGCCGGCATGGGCCATGGCCCTGAGAATATCGTCCTCCCCGGCAAAAACGCCTGTCTCGAGGTCGGCATTCACCCCTGCCGGGAGAAACTTATCATAAGCCGCCAGAACATCCGGCAGCATCGATGCCGCTGCCGCCTCAGGAGCACCGCTATGCAGTGCATAGGCGTAATCGACAAAGAACTTGACGAAGGCAGAGAAGATGATGGAGCTGAACACCACGAAAGCCTGCTCCGGGCTGACCGTGCCGAAAGTGATCACGCCATGCCCCTCAACCACACAGCCTTTTCGCCTTTGCAGCAGGGAAACGATCTCTGCGGCAGTCATTGAATGCGCCACGGGGATGGAGTGGAGGAAGGTACGGGTTTCGGTGTCTTCCGGGACAAACTCCGCGTCGCTGCTGCGGCAGTGGTAATTCAGGATGCTGAAGAAGGGTTCCGTCGGGCGGGCAAAAATGATGCTGTTGATATTCAGGGCCGCGACGATTTTTTCCAGTTCTTCAGCCAGCGGGTCCGGGCGGTTCCAGATCACGGCATCATTAACCCCACCGACCAGGGGCTCGCCGGGGGAGCACAAACCGTGGGCAACCAGCTTGTCCTCGTACTTGTTCAGTAATTTCAGCATGGCAAAGCCAATTCCTGGCATTTTTCCGGTGTCGGCAGACCCTGGGCATCAAGCCCGCGGATGCGATAATACGCGGCCCGCTCCTGCAGAAATTCACTCCTGCTGATCGGCGCGATCCGGATAGATTCGCTGCTGCTGCCGCTTTCCTGGAAAAATCGTGCGGGGATGTCGTCATCTTCGGCGGTAAAGCCGTTCCGGGCGTTCATGATGCGTTCACGGTAGTAGATACGTTCACCGGCCTTGAGCAGCTCTTGTGCGGAAGTCTGCATTCCGGTGACACCTTGCAGAGCCCGGGCGTATTCCTCCAGAGATGCCGCAAAGAACAGGAACTTGCAGGCCGTCAATGAATCGACCACTGCGTTCATATCTTCGCTGATCTTGATGATCCGCGCCTTGCCGCTCAATGAAAAGCGGTTCGTAGCGACGGGTTTGCGCAATATTTCGTGGGCGACTGGGTAGGCCCGCAGGTGGCAACCGCCGCGGGTTGAAGTGGCGTATGCCAGCGCCATACCGTAGGCCCCCCGTGGGTCGTAAGCGGGGAACTCCAGCCCCTTTGACACCATCGCGACTTCCGGCCGGCCCGACTCGCGGGCAAAGCGCAGGGCGCCCTGGCCAAGCAGGGCGCCGTCTCCCCGGCCGGAGGCAATACTCTCGAGCAGCACCACCAAGGCTTCCGGAGTCATCTGCCGACCGGTTATTTCCAGATAAGTCGCAATGGCGACGCCGGCGGAGATGGTATCCATGCCGGCCTCGTTGCATACCCGGTTGGCGGCGACCACTGCATCCAGGTCCGAATTGCCCACCAGTGCGCTGAAGTGGGACATGGTTTCGAATTCCGGGATGACCTCCCCCTGGGCGCCGACCTTCTTGCACAGGACATGACACCCTGCACAGCCGAACTTCTTCGTGTCGTAGCGTTTTTTGTAGGCATACGCGTTCATCGACAGCGCAGGCTCAAAATAGGTTTCTCGAAAATTATTGGTCGGCATCATCCGACGGCTGCGCATCAGGTCATAAAGGGCGCCGGTCCCATAGTTGGTGAGGCCCAAATCGCCGGTGAGCACAGGGGATGCCGCAACCAGCCGAAAGATCTCCTCCTGGGCCGCCTTGAGCTCATTGCGGTCGAACACTTCTGTTTTGAGGCTGCCGCTGACAGACAGGAATTTCAGCTTCTTCTCTGCCATCACCAGGCCGAGCCCGCCACGCCCGGCGAAATAATGACCGTCAAACACGATCGCGGCATAGCGCACGCCGTTTTCCGCGGCCGGTCCCACCATGGCGTGCGCGCCGCTTTGCATGCCCGGAGCCGCTGACAGCCGGGCATGAATATCAGAAACGGCAAGACCTGCCAGGGACGCCGCGTTCTGGAAAGCAACCCCGTTTTCGTTGATGGTCAAGCCACACCAGGAGTGGCTCCTGCCTGTCACGAGAATTCCGTCATAGCCGGCGCACTTGAGAACCGTCCCCAACCTGCCTCCGACAGATGCGTCACAGACGGCGCCGGTCAGGGGGGAGCGGGACATGACTGTCATGCGCCCCGAGGTCGGCGATGACGTGTTGTTCAAAGGTCCCGTCATGAACGCCAGGGGCATGCGCGGGTCATCCCATGCATGACGGAAATGATCGAACAGCAACGCGCCGCACAACCCCTTGCCCCCGATGTTGCGCCAGTAAACTTCAGCAGGGAGGGTGAGCTCTTCTGTTGTCTGTTTGGTCAGGTTGACCGTCAGAATTTTTCCGGTCCAGCCGTGCACGCCTCACCTCATCGGGGATCCAGTGATCAAGGATTCTGTCCGTCGCTGCAATTACATGACATCATAGACGATCGGGGGATTTTGTGAAAGAGACTGGGTTTGCAACGGCCCGGAGCCAACCCTCGCAACCGGGAGATCCCGTATCGCCCTGGGTTCCGCCGCAGGCCCCGGACCTTGCAAAGGCCATCCGGATCCGGGGGCCTTTGCAAGAGTTATGAGGAACAGGTTGAATTTTCACCACGAGTCTCTGAGGAGACTCGCGACATGCATCACTTGAGGGTCACGGTCGTATAGAGCAGGGCCGATTTACGCTGAATCAGCAGGCGCAGGACCTTGCCGGCGGATTTCCTGCCGACGATCTCTTCAAATTCACTGACCGATTTGACCTCCTTGCCGTCCGCCTCAAGGATCAGGTCGCCGACACGCAGATTGGCCTGGGCGGCCGGGCCATCAGGGTCGATCCTGGTGATCAGGATCCCTTCCGTTCCCTCAAGGCTGAAGCGCTCCACCAACTCCGGGGTCAGATTGGCCGCAGTGATGCCGAGAGTTCCGCTCATCTCCTTGTCTCCGACAGCGGTTTCCTGCGCCCCCTCATCGAGTTTGCCGACTGTGACCTTGACCGTGCGCTCCTTGCCGTCGCGGAAGATGGTGACCGTGACGGTCTTGTCTACAGGAGTTGCCGCAACCAGCCGCGGCAGATCGTTCAATTCGGCGATCCGTTGTCCGTCATAGGCCAGGATGATGTCACCACGCTGCAGACCGGCCTTTTCGGCGGGAGAGCCCTTGACGACCTCGTTGACCAGCGCGCCATGGGTATTCTCCAGGCCGAAGGAGTCAGCCAGCTCCTGGTTCAGGGTCTGCACGGTAACCCCCAGCCAGCCGCGGATCACACGTCCAGCATCGCGGAGTTGGGGAATGATCTGTTTTGCCATGTTGACCGGGATGGCAAAACCGATCCCCTGCCCACCGGAGACGATGGCGGTGTTGATGCCGATGACCTCTCCCTGGACGTTGAACAGCGGCCCGCCAGAATTGCCGGGGTTGATCGACGCATCGGTCTGAATGAAATCATCATAGGGACCGGCCCCGATCACCCGCCCCTTGGCGGAGACGATCCCCACCGTGACCGTCTGCTCGAGACCGAAGGGGTTGCCGATTGCCATGACCCATTCGCCGACCTTGATGGCGTCACTTTCGCCGAGCTTGGCCGTCGGCAGGCTTGCGCCGGCGTCAATCTTGACCAGGGCCAGATCGAGCTTCGGATCGAGGCCACGCACCTCGCCTTTGAATTCACGACCGTCGGAGAGCTTGACCTTAATCTCATCGGCGCCATCGACCACGTGGTCATTGGTCAGGATATAGCCGTCTTCCGAGATGATAAAACCGGAACCGAGTGAGCGGGCCTTGCGCGGAGACTGCGGCGCACCCCGGAAAAATCGTTCAAAGAACTCATCAAATGGATCGTTACCCCCCGGCGCTTCGGGTTCGCGAAACGAGGGCATACGTGGCTTGACGGTTTTTTCGGTGCTGATATTGACGACCGCGGGCTTGAGTTTTGCGGCGAGGGCCGCAAAGTCAGGAGGCTGGGCGCCGGCAGGAACGACCCAGAAGCAGGCCAGTAGAACAATCAGGAATGGGATGGTCAACCGCCGAATCTTGCTCATGATTTCCTCCACTGTGGTTATTGCATAAATGTAATAACCGCCGGAGGAATGTCAATTGCCAGTACCACAGAAACTGACTGTACAGGTCCGCAGTTGCGGAGGCTACTCCAGGAGGGTCGACCTGGGGTGCTTGCCCTCTTCCGGGCCATCCACCGGCAGGCGCACGGAGAAGGAACTCCCCTTGCCGACTTCGGACCTTACCGTGATGCCGCCGCCATGAGCCTCGGCGATCCACTTGACGATCGCCAGGCCGAGACCGGTACCGCCGTCCATACGGTTGCGCGCCTTGTCGACGCGGTAAAATCGATCGAAAATGTGCGGCAGATGCTCGGCGGGGATGCCAATCCCTGAATCGTTGATATCGACTCGGGCAAAGTTGTCCCCCATCGCCAGAGCGATCTCCAGGTGACCGTCCTCGGGGGTGTACTTGATGGCGTTGGAAATCAGGTTGAGGAACATCTGCCGTAGGCGCAGTTCGTCACCGCGAATGCGTATCTCTTGATCGACATCGAGCAGCAGCTGCACCTCGATGCGCTTTGCCTCACACAACAGGCGGCTCTGCAGGTAGAGCTCCTGCACCATGTCGCTGAGACTGAGCTCCTTCATCTCCAGGGTCAGCTCTCCGACCTCGCTCTTGGCCAGGTTCAGCAGGCTCTCGATGATGCGCTCCATGCGATCGATCTCTTCCATGTTGGATCGCAGCATGTCGCGAAATTCCTCCGGACTCTTGGCCCAGCGCAGCGTCACTTCGGTCTCGCCCCGCAGAATGGTGAGCGGCGTACGCAACTCGTGGGAGGCGTCGCCGGAAAACTGCCGGATGCGGCGGAACGATTTCTCCAGGCGGTCGAGCATCTGGTTCAGGCAGGCCACCATCTGGGTGAGTTCGTCCTGGTGGTTGCCCAGAGGCAGGCGTCGGGAAAGATGATCTGCCGTAATCCCCTGGGCCGCCTCGGTGACTTCCAGGACCGGCGCGATGAGCCGTTCCGCCAACAGCCAGCAGCCCAGGCAAAGCCAGAAGATGGCAAAGGGGCCGACCACCAGGTAGATCAGGCGCAGTTCCTCGATGGTCTGGAAGAGGGGGCCGAGTTCCTGAGCAACCTGGACAATACCAACCAGGCGTCCGTTGTTGACCAGGGGGTAGGACAGGAGGCGCAGTTTACCGCCGTCTTCCAGGTCAACCGTTTCCAGGTGCTCATGCAGCCAGCGCACCTGTTGACGGGCAACCGGCCCGAAAGGCAGCACACGATCCACCAGGTTGTCTGAGGTACAGATTTCCTGCAGACTGGCGTCACGCAGCAGTATAAAAGCCCCCCAGTTATGGGTGTGAATCAGGTTCTGCAATTCTTCACAGTGCTGTGCGGTCGCGGAATCCCGGAGGATGTCGTTACGGTTCCTGTCGAGGGTGCGCCCGATTTCCCTGACCTGGAGGTCCACCTGCCCACTCAGGTTATGGGAAAAATAGTGATACGAAAAAAGCGCACTGACTGCCAGAATGACAGCCAGTGTCATGGCGTACCAGAATGTCAGGCGAACCCGGATCGACCGTAGAGGGGAAACGGCCAAGCTTACTCCTCCTTGAGGACGTAGCCAATCCCGCGCACGGTATGAATCAGCCTCTTCGAAAAGTCGCGATCAACTTTCTTGCGCAGATAGTTGACATAGACATCGATGATGTTGGTGAAAGAATCGAAAGTGTAGTCCCAGACGTGCTCCGCGATCATGGTGCGCGTTAGGGTCGTCTCCGGGTTGCGCATGAAGAATTCGAGCAGGGCATACTCCTTGGCCGTGAGATCGATTTCCTGGTCGCTGCGCCAGACCTTGTGGGCCACTGGATCGAGGCGCAGGTCCGCATAGGTGATCTCCGCACCGCGTTCCTGGGTACCACGACGCACCAGGGCCCGAACACGGGCCAGCAGTTCGGCAAAGGCGAAAGGCTTGGTGAGGTAGTCGTCGCTGCCGGAATCGAGGCCGGCCACGATATCTTCAACCGTATCCTTGGCTGTCAGGCAGAGGACCGGGGAGGGGACCCCTTTCTCACGCAGGGCCTTGACCGCCTGAAGGCCATCCATCTTCGGCAGCATGATGTCCATGAGGATCAGGTCGTAGTTGTTCTGGGTGCCGAGCTCGACACCAGATTCACCATCGTTGGCGACGTCAACGGAGAACCCTTCCCCTTCGAGTCCACGCTGGATAAAGCTGGCAACCTTCTTCTCGTCTTCTACAACAAGAATGCGCATGATGTTTTCTCCTTTGCTTGCTTTGTTCTGTATTTTGATTGACTGATGAACATTTGGAAAACTGCAAACGGCTACTTCAGGCCCAAGCGGACCAGAACCTCGTTGGCAGTTTCCTCAATGGCCTTGCTCGAAACGTCGATCACCACCCAGGGGTGACGACGGAAAAACTTTTTGGCATCCTTAAGCTCTTCCTCGATCTGCTCGTAATCGGCATATGCCGCCCGGGGATCCTGCCCCAGGTTGCGCAGCCTTGCCGCGCGGACTTCGACCAGCCGCTGTGGATCGATAACCAACGCCGCAATCCGCTTCGGGTCCAATTCGAAGAGCTGCGCAGGGGGGGCAATCCCCTTGACCAGCGGGACATTGGCAACTTTCCAGCCTCTATGCGCCAGGTAGATCGACAAGGGCGTTTTGCTGGTGCGCGAAATACCGACCAGAACGATATCGGCCTGGTAAAGGTTGCGTGGTTCCTGGCCGTCGTCATGCTTGACGGTAAATTCGATCGCCTCGATGCGACGGAAGTAGGCTTCGTCAATCCCATGCAGCAACCCGGGCGTTTGTTTGGGTGAACGTCCGAGGAAGTGGGCCACTTTCATCAACAGGGGCGTCAGCAGGTCGATGCTGACCAGGCCCAGTCCGTCACACTCATCATGAACCAGCTGGGCAAGTTCCCGGTTAACGATGGTGTAAACGACCAGGCCGCTGTTGCCCAGGGCTTCATCCAGGGCTTCGTAAACCTGGTTCTTGGTCCGCACGTTGTTGACGCGTGTCAAGCGAACCGGCTTGTCACGGAACTGGGTCAGGGCTGCCATGACCATTTTTTCGGCAGTTTCGCCGGTTGCATCAGAAAGCAGGTAGATGGCCTGGGCAGTCGACATTACAAATCCTCATGAAAATACCGAAGAAGTCTAACAGAATCTAATGAAAATGCAAACGTCAAATATGCTTGCTCTAGCGCTTTTGTATTTGCAAATCAGCAACTTCCAACGCCTCTCTGTTAACTATATATATTATTAATTGCTAGATATGTATATAACTTCATTAGACTGTAAAGTATTATTTCAGAGCCCACATTGACCGATCAAGAAATTCTATTGCAATACCCTATAAACTTCGCTAAACAACGTCCATGACGAACAGATGGCTGGAAATGCGCCTTAAATTACCGGACCGGGCGGTCGACCTGACCGTCCAGACCCTGATGGACCTTGGCTGCACCGGAGTCACCAGCGCAGAAAAAGCCCTCGACACATTTGTTGTGCCGCCCCCGGAATCGCTCGCCAATGACCCGGTATTGAGAGCCTATTTTGCCTACCCGGACGACATGAACACGTTCTGCCAAACGGTGCGACAGGCCCTTGCCGAACTGGCCGGCATCTACCCGGAACTGGCCGATCCCAACCCTGAGTACCAGGAACTGGCCGATCAGGACTGGGCAAGCGACTGGCAGCAGCACTTCCCGCCTTTCAGGGTCGGTAGGCACCTGGTTATCTGCCCTTCGTGGGTCGAGTGGCCGGCAACCGCCGAGGAAGTGATCCTCACCTTGGACCCGGGACAAGCCTTCGGCACCGGTACCCACGCTACGACCGGCCTCTGCCTGGAGGCCTTAGCCGACCATTTCGCCAGCGCCTGTCCGCCGCAGCGGGTCCTTGACGTCGGTACCGGATCAGGAATCCTGGCCATGGCCTGTGCAGCTTTGGGTGCAGACGAGGTGGTTGCCTGCGACATCGACAAAGACGCCTGCCGGGTTGCGTCTGACAATGTCGATCAGAACCATCTGGCCGGGCAGGTCACGATCACCGACAAGCCCCTGGCCGAAATCCCGGGACGCTACGACCTGGTGCTGGCCAACATCCTGGCTGCGGAAAATATCCGCCTGGCAGAACTCCTTGTCGAACGTATTGCGCACCAGGGGCGCCTGGTCCTCACGGGAATCCTGATTGAGCAGGAACAGCAGGTCATCGACGCTTTCACCGCTTTCCCACTAAAACTTCTCTCCACAGACCATCGTGACGAGTGGACCTGCATCGTCTGCCAGCGCCATGAGTGATCCCTTACGGTTTTTCGTGCCTGCCGGAAGCTTGCAAGACGATCAGGTCGTCATCGCCGGCGACCCGTTTCACCACCTGCGCAACGTCCTGCGCATCAAACCGGGAGCCCTGCTGCTGCTGCTTGACGGTCTGGGACAATGCTGCGAAGTCTGCCTAGAGCAGCTGTATGCGGACCAGGCAACCGCACGGGTCATCCGCCGCTGGCAGGAAAAGGACGCCTCTCTGCCGATCACCCTGCTGCAGGCGCTGCCCAAAGGGGACAAATTCGACCTCGTCCTGCAGAAGGGCACAGAGCTTGGCATCAGCTGCTTCCAGCCGATCGAGACGGCCCATGCCGTTCCAAGCCTGAACCCCTTGCGGTTGGGCAAGCGCCAGCAACGCTGGCAACGCATCGTCAGCGAAGCGGCTCGCCAGAGTCGCAGGGACTTCCTGCCGGAAGTAAGGCCGCTGCAGCCCTTGGCCAGGGTGCTCGACGAGCCATCTGACGACCTGAAACTGGTCCTCTGGGAGGCCGGTTCCGTTGCACTCAAGGAAGCTCTGCCGCAAGCCTCCCCCACGGGGGTCAGGCTGCTCGTCGGTCCGGAAGGCGGGTTTTCGGCCGCTGAGATCAGCACGATAACGGCCGCGGGATTTCAGGCCGTGCACCTGGGGCCGCGCATTCTAAGAACAGAGACCGCAGGCTTGGCAGCGACCCCCATCCTGCAGTATCTTTACGGCGATTGGCAGTTCCCGCCTGCCGGGCGCAAGCCCCATCAGCACAAGGAGATCCCATGAAGTGCCCTCAATGCGGATACCACAGCTTTGAGCACCTGGACAGCTGCAAGAAGTGTGGTCAAAGCCTGACCGAACATAAAGCGAAATTCAGGCTGCGCGGCTTCATAGTCCACGGGCATCCAGCCACCACAGCAGAACCGGCGACAAACGTTGTCAAAAGTGATGCCGTCGAGGACCCGGCCGATGACGGCTCAATCGACTTCGGCTTCAACGTCTTTGAAGAGGCAGAGGACCCCGTCGACGACCTGGCCGGCCGCATACCGCTCGTCGACAGTGGCCAGACAATCAGCATCGACCAGCCGTTCAGCGTTGACGGCGAGACTATCCCGGCAGACGCACCGGACCCCATGAGCAGGCCCGGGAAGGGCTCAGAATTCGTCTTCTGAGCAGAATCGGCAACCCCGGACCACTTCAGCCCCGCGAATCTCCTTGAGGGGATGGCAGGGCTGATTTTCTCGATAAGGATGCCATCTGCAGAAGCACGAGGACCATTTTACCGCCGCCCTGGAACCCACGCGAAACCTGTGCTCCCGTCGAGCGATTGTTCCCCGGAGAGATAGATCTTGACATGAATTAAAACAACATTTAAAACAATGCTTGAATTGTATTTATGACGACCTTGAGCACTGAAAAAGATACCAAGTCGACCTTGCTTGACTGCGCCGAGCGACTCTTTCTTGTGAAGGGGTTCGAAGCTGTCAGCGTGCGTGAGATTACCGACGCAGCCGGAGCCAACGTGGCTGCGGTCAACTACCATTTCACAAGCAAGACACAACTCTACCGCGCCTGCCTGGAGCGCCGACTTGCAAAGATCGCATGCAAAAGGGTCGCATTGATTGAACGGTTCAGCAACCAGGAGACGCCGTCAACGCTCCAGGAGATCATCTCGGCCTTTGTTCGTGACAGTTTCGAGGAGATGCTGCTGAATCCTGATGGGGGTCATCTGCTGCAGATCATCTACCGGGAGATGAGCCCAGCGGGAGTGGCCAGCGACCTGGTGACCAATGAACTGATCGCACCAGTCCACAA
>Ga0316188_10001550_pt1 | contig 10907 bp, 10 predicted proteins | sample Phiworburrow1_MG_FD_204933 | JGI IMG/M metagenome (GOLD analysis project Ga0316188, IMG submission 204933) | Coastal sediment microbial communities from Maine, United States - Phippsburg worm burrow 1 | ecosystem: Environmental > Aquatic > Marine > Coastal > Sediment | place: USA: Maine... | reverse complement strand
CTGCGCGGGGAGGCGCGCCCTGGGGTTCATGCGCTATCGGGTGACCGCGCTTCCCCAGTACCCGTGGAGCAGGCGATCGATCGCCCGCCAGGGCGAAGTGGGCGGTCCGATCAGACCTTCCTGCCAGTCGACCGCGAATCCGGCCGCCCGCAGGATGTCCGGCGGGTGGCGCGTCAGGCGACAGCCGCCGGCCAGCGGCGTCCATGCGGGCTCCAGCCGGCGCTGCCAGCGTCGCGCGCGCTCGGAAACGGCGGCGCCGTGCTCGGCGAAGAACACGCTCCCGCCGGGGCGCAGCACCCGCCGCATCTCGGACGCGGTGCGCGACGGATCTTCGACGGTGCACAGCGTGAACGTGACCACGATGCTGTCCACCGATGCGTCGGGCAGCGGGATCGCCTCGCCGACACCGTCGATGACGTCCACCGCGAAGCTGTGCTCGCGCCTGTCTTCCTTGCGCATCCGTTCGCGTGCCAGCGAGCGCAAACCGTCGGCCGGCTCGAGCGCGAGCAGCCGCTGCACGCGTGACGCGTCGTACCACGGCAGGTTCAGGCCGCTGCCGAAACCGATCTCGAGCACCGTGCCCGATGCGCGCGGAACGATCAGCCCGCGCAATCGTGCGAGCGCGGGCGAGGCGCAGGCGCAATGGGTCAGGCGGGGAAGCAGGTAGCGCGTGTAAAGTCCCATGCGGGCGGTCGACGGCTTGGGGTGACGAGGCGGGGATTATCCCGCTTCCGCCGGGCCCGCACCCGGCAGGCAGTCGCGCGGTCGCCGGGCCCGAACCCAGCATGGAGTTGCCGCATGTCCGTTCGCTACTACGACTGGATCGCCCACCACGCCAGAAACTCGGGCAACGACGTCGCCTGTGTCGACCTGTCCGAGAACCGTCGCCTGACCTATCGCGAGTTCGATCGGCGCATCGCCCGGCTGGCCGGCTGGCTGCGGGCGGCCGGGGTCACCCGCGGCGAACGCGCGGCGATCCTCGCGCAGAACTGCGCCGACGTGTTCGAGCTGCAGTTCGCCTGCGGCCGCCTAGGTGCGATCTTCGTGCCGCTGAACTGGCGACTCACGGTGCCGGAGCTGAGCTTCATCGTCGGCGACGCGGCGCCACGCGTGCTGATCCACGACCCGGAACTCGCCGAGACCGCCGCGGCGCTGCGCCAGGCCGTCCCAGGCCTGCAGCTGCTGCAGCGCGGCGGCGCGGCGAGCGACTACGAGGCCGCGCTCGCCGGCGCGAAGCCGCTGGAGCGCGTCGAGCACGTCACGCACGACGACGTCTCGACGATCATGTACACGTCGGGCACGACGGGCCGCCCCAAGGGCGCGATGATCACGCACGGCATGACGTTCTGGAACGTCGTCAACCTTGGCGGTCCGGCCGAGGTGAGCTTCACCTCGGTCTTCCTCGCGGTGCTGCCGCTGTTTCACACCGGCGGGCTCAACTGCTATTCGAACCCGGTGTTCCACGCGGGCGGGCAGGTGCTCGTGCCGCGCGCGTTCGAGCCGGGCGAGGCGCTGCGCATCTTCGCGGACCCGGAAATCGGCCTCACGCACTTCTTCGGCGTGCCCGCGCACTATCAGTTCATGCTCCAGCACCCGGATTTCGCAGCGACCGACCTTTCCACGCTGCGCGTGGCCGGCGTGGGCGGCGCGCCGATGCCGGTGCCGCTGCTCAAGGCCTGGCTCGCGCGCGGCGTCGCGCTGATCCAGGGTTACGGGATGACCGAGACCAGCCCGGGCGTGCTGTGCCTGGATCGTCGCGACGCGGCGCGCAAGATCGGCTCGGCGGGCAAGCCCCTGCTGCACACCGAGACGCGCGTCGTGGACGACGCGGGCCATGACGTGCCGCGCGGCGAAATGGGCGAGCTGTGGGTGCGCGGCCCGAACATCACGCCCGGCTACTGGAACCGGCCGGAGGCGAACGAGACCTCGTTCACCGACGGCTGGCTGCACACGGGCGATGCGGCGCGCGTCGACGGCGAGGGCTACTACTACATCGTCGACCGCACCAAGGACATGTACATCTCGGGCGGCGAAAACGTCTATCCGGCGGAGGTCGAGAGCGTGATGTACCAGATCCCGCAGCTGGCCGAGGCCGCGGTGATCGGCGTGCCCGACGCGCGCTGGGGCGAGATCGGCAAGGCGATCGTCGCGGTCAAGCCCGGGCAGGTGCTCACCGCCGAGCAGATTCTCGATCATTGCCGCGAGAACCTCGCCCGCTACAAGCTGCCGCGCACGATCGAGTTCGTCGACGCGCTGCCGCGCAACGCCACCGGCAAGGTGCACAAGCCCACGCTGCGGCAGATGTTCGGCAAGTCATCGACGGGCTAGGGTACGCATGCGAGCCCCGCGTCGACCCGTTTCACAGGCAGCCCGCTGCGCCGGGCGCGAATCTCCGGCCCGGCCCATATAATCGAACGAAGGCTATGCGTATCGTGATTCCCGTCCGGACCATCGTGGCAGCGTGCGTCGCACTCGTCGGCGTGGTCAGTGCCGTACCTGCGCAGGCCCAGGCGTCGATCGGTGGTGCCGTCGTCTGGCCCTGGCCGGTGTACGGGCCTTACGCGCCTTACCCGTACTGGGGCTACACGCCCTGGGGCCCTTGCGTGTCAGGGGTGTGCGCCGACGACCTCCAGTTGCGGCGCGCCGTCAGGCGCGAGATGCAATTGCAGGAGCTGCGCCGGGAACTCGACATGCGCGCCGGCGGCGGTTTTCCTGGCGCTGGACAGAGCATCTACGGTGTGCCCCGCGACCCGCCGCCGCCGACGCCCGAATCGCATCTTCAGCCTCGCTATCGGGGGTCCGGCGAAGTGCTTCCCGAATTCCGCAGCGCGGGCCAGGCACGGTAGGGCTGGCCCGACGATTCGTGCTGGGGCGTCGGGCGCCCGGTTGCAGCGCTCCCTCGGCTGTCATACTCCGACCGGTCATTCGTCGGTCTCCAACTGAGGGTGCCCATGTTCGGTGACCTGATATTTCGGCAATTGTTCGACGCGGCTTCGTCGACCTACACCTACCTGCTGGGCGATCCGCAGAGCCGGCAGGCGGTGATCATCGACACGGTGTTCGAGCAGCATTTCCGGGACCACGCGCTGGTCGAAGAACTCGAACTCCGACTGGTCGCCGCGCTCGACACGCACTGTCACGCCGATCACGTGACCGGCGCATGGCTGATGCAGCAGGCCACCGGCTGCCGGATCGGGATCTCGAAGCGCTACGGCGACGCGATACAGGGCGCCGACCTGCGGCTCGACCACGGCGACCGGGTCGCCTTCGGCAAGCCGTACCTCGAAGTGCGCGCCACGCCCGGGCACACGGACGGCTGCGTTACCTACGTGACCGACGACCGTCGCATGGCGTTTACCGGCGACTGCCTGCTGATCCGTGGCGCCGGCCGCTGCGACTTCCAGCAGGGCAACGCGAGCACGCTCTTTCGCTCCATCACGGAGCAGATCTTCAGCCTGCCCGACGCCTGCCTCGTCTTCCCGGGGCACGACTACAGCGGGCGCACCATGTCGTCGGTCGGCGAGGAGCGCGCGCACAATCCGCGCATCGGCGGCCATGCCGACGAGCGTGACTTCGTCGGCTTCATGGAAAACCTGAATCTCGCGCATCCGAAGCACATCGATGTCGCGGTGCCCGGCAATCAGCGCTCGGGCCGGCCCGATGACGACAGAACGCCGCGTCCCGCGGACTGGGGGCCGGTGCGAAAGAGTTATGCGGGGCTGCTGGAGATCGAGCCGGAGTGGGTCGCCGAGCACCTCGACGAAGTGCTCGTGCTCGACGTGCGCCAGCCCGAGGAGCAGGACGAGCGGCTCGGCCGCATCCCCGGCGCGCAGCTCATCGCGCTCAGCGAACTACGGGATCGAGTGGCCGAAGTCGGCAGGGCCAGGCCCGTGATCTCCGTCTGCCATGCCGGCATGCGTTCCGCTCAGGCGACCGTCATTCTGCGCGAAGCGGGCTTTTCGGATGTCGCGAACCTGCGGGGCGGCATGTTGCTCTGGCGGCAGCTCGGGCTGCCGGTGCTGCACGGGAACTGACGGGACGGGCCGCTGTTCACCGCTCAGACGATCCCCTTCTCGCGCAGTTCCTTCAGCCGCTCGCCGCTGATCCCCAGCATCCGTCCCAATACCGCGTCGGTGTCCTTGCCCAGCTGCGGCGGCGGGTTGCGCACCGGCAGCCGCTGGCCGTCGAACTTGTAAGGCGGTGCGAGAACATGCGTGCTGCCGGCCACCGGGTGCGGCTGCTCGGTGACCAGGCCGCCCTCGATCGAGCGTCGCGAATTCAGCGCCTCGAGCAGTCCCAGCACTTCACCGCAGGGTATGCCGGCGCTGCTCAGCCGATCCAGCAGTTCGCGGCGCGGCCGTCGCTCGATCTCGGCGTTGAGCTGCTCCACCAGCTCCTGCCGGTTCGCGCCGCGCCCCAGGTTCGTCTTGAATCGATCGTCGTCGGCGAGGTCCGGCCGATCGATCACCGCCCGGCAGAAACGCTCGAACTGCGCGTTGTTGCCCACCGCGATCACCAGCGGCCCGTCCTGCGCCTCGAAGACGCCGTAAGGGATGATCGACGGGTGCGCGTTGCCCCAGCGCGGCGGGTCGCGCCCCATCAGCAGCGCCTCCAGCCCGTAGTAGGACGTGATCATCAGCCCGCAGTCGAACAGCGCCATCTCGATGTGCCGGCCCTGGCCGGTGCGCTGCCGGTCGAAGAGCGCCGCGAGGATCGCCTGCGCCGAGTACATCCCGGTGAACAGGTCGACCGCGGCGACGCCGAACTTGAGCGGCGGCAGGTGCGCATCGCCGTTGATGGCCATCAGACCCGCCTCGCCCTGTATCACCAGGTCGTATCCGGGGCGCGCGGCCTCGGGTCCGGCGCGGTCGTAGCCGGAGATCGAGCAGTAGACGATGTCGGGCTTGAGCGCGCGGATCTGCTCGTAACCCACGCCGAGCTTCTCTGCGCCGCCGAACTTGAAGTTCTGCACGACGACGTCGCATTGCACCGCCAGGTCGCGGGCGAGCGACTGTCCCTCGGGCGAGTCCAGGTCCAGACAGACCGACTCCTTGTTGCGGTTCGCGCTGTTGAAATATGCGGTCTCGGTCTTGCCGACGCGCAGTCCCCAGTCGCGCGTGTCGTCGCCGCGCTTCGGGTGTTCCACCTTGATCACCTCGGCGCCGAAATCGGCGAGCGCCATCGCGCACATCGGGCCCGCGAGCACGCGCGACAGGTCGAGGACTCGGATGCCGTCCAGCGGCAGTCTGGGTAGCGCAGTTGTCATTCAGTCTCCGTCGATAAGGAGTGGTGGTCTAGTTCTGGAATGTCGCATCCTCGACCAGCACCTTGTAGGCGTAGCCGGCACCGAGGGTGACGTCCGTCTTGACGACACCCTTCGCGGTGACGACGTCGCCGACCTTCGGCAGGTCCTTGCTCGTCACCAGGATGTCGTTGGTGTTGTCGGCCGCGGAACCGGATCCGTCGCGCAGATGAACCCAGTTCCTGCCCATCACTCCGGCGGTGACCTTCACCACGGTGGCGTGGATCGCGACCGGCTTGCCCTTGAGCGCGAGGCGATCAGTGTTGACCTCGGCGACCGTCCGGCCGTTCGCACCCTCGGCCTTCGCGACCTTCGAGACCTGCGCCTCGGGCGCCTTGGCCACGCCGGCGTGGATCTGGCTGAGGTCGGCCGCGGGCCGTGCTCCCTCGGCCATCGACGGGGCAGCCGCGCCGGTACCGGCGGGTCCGGCGGGTCCGGCGAGTGTGCCGAAGACAATGGTGTCGAAGGTGCGCTTGAGCGTCTTGCTCTCGAAATTGCGCATCACCATCGGATTGTCGATGGTGACCTGCGCACCCTTCTTGACCGCCGCCTTGTTCACCGCTGCCCAGACCTCCCCCTTCGCAGTCTTCAGGCGCAGGTAGGTATACGGGGCGACGTCCTTGACCTCGAGCACTTCCCCCTTCACCACCTGCATGGCGGGCGGCGCGGCGTCGCCGGCCGCCCAGGCGAGGTGGACGGCAAACGCAGCGACGAGGGCGATGAGCAGTTTCTTCATGGTCGAATCCTTTGGTCTGGTTGTTCGGGTGCGTGCCCGATGCTCCGGGCAAGTATGGCAAATCCGTGGCCGGGTTTCCGCCGCCGCTGACTCCGGCACCCTTTGCGGCGTCAGGGCAGGGCCACCTTCATCGGTTATCGGATGTCCGTCATGCGGTCGAGCCTGAGTACCCAGGACGCCTCCCCAGGCCACAGCCTGTAGTGCAGCTGGCGCGTCCCGCCGGTCGGCGCGGCGTTGGTGTCGCCTGCTCTGTAGATCGGGAAGCGACGCGCAAGAGTGTTCTCGACAACCGCGAATTGGTCGTGTCCCATGTAGCCGTCGGAGGCTTTCGCGTCGTCCGTGATCGGGGCCATGTGGATTTCGCTCAGCGACTTGCGGCGATTCGCGCTGTAAGCCACCAGCGAGCCGTAGGAACCCGAGCCTGCCGATGTCACGTAGACGTAGAGTTCCGGCGAGCCGTCCGCGTTCAGGTCGGCCACTTCGGCGCCCGACACTGTACCGTCGATGTCGCGCACGATCGGGGAGTTGTCCACCGCCAGGCCGGAAGGCGTGATCTCGAGCCGGTTGATCGAGCCGCGGTTGGCGCTCGCGACGCGAAAGGTCACGCCCTGCAACGCGAGGGACCGGTCGAAGGGCGACTGCAGTGTGGGTTGCGGGCGCATGTGCGATTGCGCCGGCAACGTGGCGACCTCGGTGCAGCCGGCGATCGCCGCCAGCGTCAGTGCGCCCAACAGCAGGAGGCGGGCACGATGTTTTCGAACCGGAAGAGCGTTGTCAGTCATCACGACGTGCGAGGATACTTGATCCGGGCAATGCCGGTCGTGCGCAGGGCGTGGCGCAGGCCATGCACCGGTCGCTCGGCCTCGCGGTCTTGCCCCTGCGCGTGGCATGCTGTTCGGGCCCGAGCGAGTCCTTCTTGCTGCGCGCGCGCATCTGTGCCCACAATGCCCCCATAAGGCAGGCCGATGTCGCAGGGCTCGGCCGCCAAAGGCATGGCGCCCGGGGCATCGGGTACGCCTGCTCAAGATCTTCACACTGGGGGCGGACAAGCATGACGACGCAGTCAATTGACGCCGACTACCTGATCGTCGGTGCCGGCGCAACCGCGATGGCCTTCGTCGACACGCTGCTCAGCGAGTCCGATGCGCAGGTGGTGATGGTCGACCGGCATCACCGCCCCGGCGGGCACTGGAACGACGCCTACCCGTTCGTGAGGCTGCATCAGCCGTCGGCCTTCTACGGCGTCAATTCGCGCGCGCTGGGCAGCGGCGCGAAGGACGCCGTCGGCCTGAACCAGGGTCTGTACGAACTCGCCTCTGGCGCCGAGGTGCTGGACTATTTCGAGCAGGTGATGAACCAGCGCTTCCTGCCGTCGGGCAGGGTGCGCTACTTTCCGATGTCCGATTACGAGACCGGGCCCGCCGGCGAGCACCGGTTCACTTCGCTGGTCAGCGGCGAACGCCGAACGGTGACGGTCCGCAGGAAGGTGGTGAATGCGACGCACGCGCAGACCGCGGTGCCTTCGACCCATCCGCCGAAGTACTCGGTCGCGCCGGGAGTGCGTTGCATCCCGCTGAACGACCTTCCGAAGATTCGTCGATCGCCCGCGGGCTACGTCGTCGTCGGATCGGGCAAGACCGGCATCGACGCCTGTCTCTGGCTGCTGCGCAACGGCGTCGCGCCGGCCGGCATCCGCTGGATCATGCCGCGCGACGCGTGGTTCCTGGATCGCGCCAACATCCAGCCGGGCCAGGACTTCTTCGGATCGTTCATCGGCAGCGTCGTCGGGCAGTTCGAAGCGATCGCTTCGGCGTCGTCGGTTCCGGACCTGTTCTCCCGGCTCGAGGTGGCGGGCCAGCTGTTGCGCATCGATCCCTCGGTCGAGCCGACCGTGTACCGATGCTGCACCGTTACCCGGGCCGAGTTGCGCGAACTGCAGCGCATCGAATCCGTCGTGCGCATGGGGCGGATCCGGTCGATCGAGCCCAGGCAGATCGTGCTGGAGCACGGCAGCATCCCGACCGAGCCCGACTGTCTGTACGTCGACTGCAGCGCCAACGGGATACCGGCGCCGCCCGAGATGCGGATCTTCGACGGCGACACGATCAACCTGCTGATGGTGCGCACCTGCCAGCCCGTGTTCAGCGCCGCCCTGATCGCCTATGTGGAAAGCCACGTCGCCGACGAGGCCGACCGGAACGCGATGTGCAGGGTGGTTCCGTCACCCGAGATTCCGACCGACTGGATCCGGATGTGGGAGGCTTCCCTGCACAACCGGTACCTCTGGGGAAAGCACGAAGGGCTGGCCGGATGGCTCGCGCAGTCGCGCCTCGACGGGCTGACGGGGACGGTCCTCGGGGTGAGGGAGGACGAAACGGACAAGCAGGCGCTGCTGGCCCGGTATCGGGCCAGCGTCGGGCCTGCAATGGCGAAGCTGCCGCAATTGATGGCGGCGATCGCCGTATCGTGAGAGAAACCCGATGAACGAACCGACGCTTCAGACGCTGGATGTCAATGGCATCCGCATGCGAGTCGCCACCCAGGGGGTGGGGCCGCTGGTGCTGATGTGTCACGGCTTCCCGGAGTCCTGGTACTCGTGGCGGCAGCAGCTGAGCGCGCTGGCCGCCGCGGGTTACCGGGGCGTGGCGCCCGACATGCGCGGCTATGGCGGCACGGACGCACCGCCGGAAGCGGACTCGTACACGATGCTGCACCTCGTGGGCGACATGGTCGAACTGGTCCACGCGCTCGGTGAGACCCAGGCGGTGATCGTCGGCCATGACTGGGGCGCGCCGGTGGCGTGGACCGCCGCGATGCTGCGGCCGGACCTGTTTCGTGGCGTGGTCGGCATGAGCGTGCCGTTCTCGCCGCCGGGCAGGGTCGACCTGCTCAGCGCGCTGGAGCAGAACGGCGTGCGGACCTTCTACATGCAGTACTTCCAGACGCCCGGCGTGGCCGAGGCCGAACTCGAGGCGGATGTCGAGGCGACGATCCGGCGCCTTTACTACAGCATGTCCGGCGACGGGCCGGATCGCGTGGTGGCCGGGATCATGTCGCCCGGCGCCGGCTTCCTCGACACCACGGTCGAACCCGAGGCGCTGCCCGGGTGGCTCGGCGCCGAAGACATCGCCTATGTCGCCGCCGAGTTCAGGCGGACCGGGTTTCGGGGCGGGCTGAACTGGTACCGCAGCGTCCGGCGCTCGTCCGAGCTGCTGGCGCCGTGGCGCGGCTGTCCCGTGCGCCAGCCGTCGATGTTCGTCGCCGGTGCACGGGACGACGTCCTGAAGTTCCCCGGAGCCAAAGCCCGGATCGAAGGTCTCCCGCGCATTCTTCCCGGCCTGCGCGGCAGCCACATTCTCGAAGGGGCCGGCCACTGGGTTCAGCGCGAGCGCGCTCGAGAGGTCAACGAGCTGCTGATCGCGTTCCTGAAGGGGCTGTAGAAGGCTCGCCGTTCAATCGGTTGACGGCGGCGCGGCGCAGACCTGATCGTAGCGATGGCGCTGCTTCAGCAGGCCGTTGTATTCGAAGATGTCCAGTGTCCTCTCATAGGCCGCGTGCGTGATTTCCGCATGCGGCGTCCAGCAGCCGAGCTGCTGATAGGTCGCGATGCACTCGGCGAGAACGTTTTCGCCAATATTGGGGAAGTACGATTTCTCCGCCCTGGCGATCTCGGCGGCCGGCGTCTCGTTCATGTAGATCCTGGTCTTCCTGTAGGCGCGCATGAACGCCTTCGCCATGTCGGTCTTCAGCCAGTCGCTGGTCGCTGCAAGGCTGGAAAAACCGCATGGTCCGATCTGTTTTCCGACCTGGGCCACGATGTGTCCGAGGCCATCGGCCTGCAATTGCTGCGGGAACGGGCCCTGCTGCTGGACGTACTGCCCCTGCCCGCGACGGAAGGCCTGGTCGATTTCGGCGGCACCGCCAGGGCAGATGGGCTTGATCTTGTCGAAGTCGATGCCCGCCCTGTGACAGGCGTACTTGAACATCGCGAGAGGCTGGCCACCCTTGAACATCACGACTTCGGCGCCTTCCAGCTTGTCCCAGCTGAAGGCGGGATCCGCCTGGCGTCCGGTGAGAAAGAAGCCGTCCATCTCGTTGATCTGGGCGAAGTGGACCGCGGCAGGCGTCGCCCCGTTGTTGAGCGACGTGAACGCCTGGCTCAGGGCCGACTGAGCGACGTGAGCGGACCCGTCCTGCAAGGCGGTGATCGCCGAGCCTCCGGGCGGAGCTACCGACCACTCGGGGTCGAGGCCCTCCGCCTTGAGGAATCCGCCCGACATCGTTGAAATGAGTGGCGAGTAGAACGCGGAAAACAAAGTGAACTGGATGCGGATCTTGTCCATGTCGCTGAACCCCTGGATGCGCCGGCGGCCGCCGGTGTCGTGGAGTCCATCCTAAGTCATTCTCCGATGCGCCGCGCCGCGCTGCGGCGGGCGGCGGTGCGACCGGTGTCGACGTCCCAGTACGGAACGGGCCCGAAACGCTCAGCCAGGAAATCGATGAAACTGCGCACCTTGGGCGGCAGGAATTTCCGATTGGGATAGACCGCAAAGACGGAGAATTCGTCGAACGCCCAGTCCGGCAGAACCCGTACGAGTCGTTTCTGTCCGAGGGCCTCGTGAACGAGGAAGGTCGGTTCATAGATCAGACCGAGGCCTTCGATCGCGGCATTCATCAGCACGTCGCCGGTATTGCTGCGCAGGTTGCCCGTGACGCGGATCGTTCTTGCCTCGTCTTTGCGGGTCAGTCGCCAATCGTTGCGATACGTCGAGCCGGAGTAGAAGAGGCAGTTGTGACCGCGCAGTTCTTCGGGCACCTTCGGTGTTCCGTGCGTCTTCAGGTAGGCCGGTGACGCAAAGATCGCGAGGC
>Ga0316188_10001549_pt1 | contig 10909 bp, 9 predicted proteins | sample Phiworburrow1_MG_FD_204933 | JGI IMG/M metagenome (GOLD analysis project Ga0316188, IMG submission 204933) | Coastal sediment microbial communities from Maine, United States - Phippsburg worm burrow 1 | ecosystem: Environmental > Aquatic > Marine > Coastal > Sediment | place: USA: Maine... | reverse complement strand
TCCTCTCCGGCATCATCGTTGGCTCAGTGGTTAACGCCTTCGGCGGCAGCTGGCAAGCCGGCTTCCTTGCCGCAGGTGTCGGCATGGTTCTGTCACTGGTAGTCCAGCTGGGCTTTGCCCAGAAGTATCTGGGTGATATCGGTGTTGTTCCCGCCGCCAAGCTCTCCCTGGCGGCCCAGTCCGACGGAAGCAAAAAAGACCCCCTGACCAAACAAGAGCTTGATCGCATCAAGGTCATCATGGTCATGGGTGTATTCACCATCATCTTCTGGGCCGGATTCGAACAGGCTGGCGGACTGATGAACCTGTATGCCAACCAGTTCACAGACCGCGTAGTCGGTGGTTTCGAAGTCCCCACGACCTGGTTCCAGTCCCTGAACCCCTTCTTCATCTTTGTGTTCGCACCCGTGTTCGCTGCCCTCTGGGTGAAGATGGGCGACCGTGAACCCACCTCACCGGTGAAGTTTTCCCTGGGACTGGTGTTGCTGGCTGTAGGCTTCCTGTTCATGATCGGCGCCACCCTCTCCCAGGGCGGCGACGTCACGGTGAAGACCGGCATGTTCTGGTTGGTGGCGGCTTACTTTTTCCACACCATGGGTGAGCTCTGCCTGTCACCCATCGGCCTGTCCATGGTCACCAAACTGGCGCCGCTGCGTCTGGCGTCGCTGATGATGGGCGCATGGTTTGGCTTTACCGCCCTGGCGAACTACCTGGCCGGCTTCGTCGGTTCGTTCATCGGTCATGGCAATGAGGCCGACATGGTAAATAACGCCTTGTCTATCTTCGGTGGCATCGCAATCACCGCAGTTACCGCTGGAGCCATATTGTTCTTCATGGCGGACAAGCTGGTGTACTGGATGCATGGCGCCGAGGGCAATGTCGGCGGTGCCCAGGGCCATCGAGGCGCCCTGGCCGCCACGGAAGAAGAAATCGCTGTGACCGGCGCCCACGAGGCCGCGGCCAAAGACCATATTTGATTTGCACTGAGTGGTACTGAAAAGCCGGGGCAATCCCCGGCTTTTTTTTGCCCACCAGATTTGGCAAGCCATCGCTCGTGTAGCACACTGCCGGTACCTGTTGAATTACGCTCAATATCGCGAGGAAGTTATGAGATATCGCTATGCCCCTCTGCTGTTGGCAACCCTGGCCCTTGGCGCCTGTGGGCAGCCGACCCAGGACACCACGACCGAGACCGCCGCTACCCCCGCCGAAGCACGGGCTTTTTTTGATCGCTTCAACGAGCAGCAGTACCAGGTCGATCTGGATCAGGGACGGGCCGAGTGGGTCATGCAGACCTACATCACCTCTGATACCGAGTACCTGTCCGCCAAGGCCTCGGAACGGGCGCTGAATTTCACCAACCAGGTACTGGAAGAGGCCCGGCGTTTCCAGGGCCTGGCGCTGGATAAGGACGTAGCCCGCGGGCTGCATATTCTTACCTCGTCCCAGGCACTTCCGGCGCCCAGGGCGGAAGACAAGGTGGCCCGGCTGGCGGCCATTGCCAGCAAGCTCAGCTCCATGTATGGCCAGGGGAAATACTGTAATGCCGGCGGCGAGTGCAAGGGTCTGGAAGAGTTGATGGAGATCATGGCCAAGAGCCATGACTACGATGAGCTGCTGGATGCCTGGACGGGATGGCGCACCATTTCCCCGCCCATGCGTGCTGACTACCAGGAATTCGCCGAGCTGATGAACGAAGGCGCACGGGAGCTTGGCTACAAGGACACCGGCGATCTTTGGAAAGCCGGCTACGACATGAGTTCCGACGAATTTGAAGCCGAGGCCAATCGGCTCTGGAACCAGGTGAAGCCCCTTTACGAACAGCTGCAATGCTTCGTCCGGGATAAGCTTGGCGAGGTATATGGCGAGGACAGGGTACCCGCCGGCAAGCCCATCCCGGCGCATCTGCTGGGCAATATGTGGGCCCAGGAATGGGGCAACATTTATCCGCTGGTGGAACCCTATCCCAGTAATAGTGGGCAGAAGGTTGATATCTCGGCGAGTCTGCAGGAACAAGGCTACGACGCAACCCGAATGTTCAAGTCAGCGGAATCCTTCTATACCTCAATGGGTTTGAAATCCCTGCCCGCCAGTTTCTGGGAAAAGTCGATGATGGTGAAGCCCAGGGACCGCGAGGTAGTGTGTCATCCCAGCGCCTGGGATATGGACCCCAAGGTCAATGACGTGCGCATCAAGATGTGCACCGATCCAACCGAGGAAGACCTGGTCACCATCTACCACGAACTGGGCCACATCTATTACTACCTTTACTACAGCGAGCTGCCACCTATCTTCAGACGCGGAGCCAATGATGGTTTCCACGAGGCCATCGGCGATGCCTTGACCCTGTCCATGACACCCGGCTACTACCAGAAAGTGGGTCTGCTGGGCGAATACACGGAAGACGAGCACGCGCTGATCAACTACCAGATGAAGGAAGCCCTGGACAAGATCGCCTTCCTGCCGTTTGGGAAGCTGATCGACCAGTGGCGCTGGGATGTATTTGCCGGAAAGATCAGCCCGGAACAGTACAACCAGAGCTGGTGGGATCTGCGTACCGAATTTCAGGGTGTCGCAGCGCCAGTCGCCCGCAGCGAGGCGGATTTCGATCCGGGCGCCAAGTATCACATTCCGGCCAACACGCCCTACACGCGCTATTTCCTGGCCCGAATACTCCAGTTCCAGTTCCACAAGGCCATGTGTGACGCAGCCGGCTTCAAGGGGCCGTTGCACCAGTGCTCCATCTACGGCAGCAAGCAAGCCGGTGAAAAACTCTCCAGTATGCTTGCGCTGGGTCAAAGCAAACCCTGGCCCGAGGCGTTGGAGGCCCTGACAGGCACTCGGGAAATGGATGCCACTGCCATCATCGAGTACTTTAAGCCCTTGATGAACTGGCTGGAGGCGGAGAACCAGGGCAAAACCTGCGGCTGGTAAACCTTCAGTTGCAGGGTAATAAAAGGGGCGCCCTGGCGCCCCTTTTTACGTCTTATCGTCTGCCTGCTGATTGATCCGCAGCGCTTCGGGCGGAGCAGGATCATGATGGATGAGTACGTCTGCCAGCGGAAAGGCGTGTTCGATTTCGGCCTCCACTTCGTCACCTATGGCATGCGCCACCGACAGCGGCAAATCGCCTGCCATCTCCAGGTGCAACTGGATAAACAACACCCTGCCGGACTGACGGGTGCGCAACTCATGCACACCCAGGACCTCGGGATGCGCCATGGCGATGTCCTGGATTTCGTGCTGCATCTCTGCCGGCAGTTCCCGGTCCATTAACAGCTGCACCGCTTCGTGGCCTATCTGCACGGCGCTATAGAGGATCACCAGGCCAATCACGACGGCAAGAATAGGATCCACGTAATACCAGCCGCCATAAGACGCCGCCATGGCCACCAGGACAGCAAGGTTGGTAAACAGGTCTCCCACGTAATGCAGCGAATCCGCCTTGATGGCGACAGACCCGGTGCGCTTGATAACCTTCCATTGAATGGACAGCAACGCCATCGTGGCAAGAATAGCGACAATACTGACCGCCACGCCCACCGCTGGCTGATCCACCGGCTGGGGCGACAGCAGTCGTTGATAGGCGTGGAAAAACAAAAACGTTGCGCTGGCAGCTATCAAAAGTGACTGGCCGAGTCCGGCCAGGAACTCCGCTTTGCCGTGGCCGAAAGGGTGCTCCTTGTCGGCGGGAACCAGCGCGTAGCGCACGGCAAACAAGTTGATTAATGAGGCCAGGCCATCCATGAGCGAATCAATCAGACTTGCGAGCAGGCTGACCGAGCCGGTCATCATCCAGGCCACGATTTTCACAACCACCAGGCACCCGGCGGTCAGCACCGAGGCCCTGGTCGCAAGGTTCAGAAGACGCACGGATTCATCGTGACCGGCATGGGTATTCATGTATCTACTTCCGGGTTAATACCAGTCTGCTCCGGCATAACTTCAAGCAAAAAATTCAAATGCAACATGCAGCAATTTCCAGGTCGGCACTCGGAACGTCTTGCCGCTTGCCAACTACCATCGTGTATCGCCAGGTTCTCCTGCGTGCGATGCCAGTCGCCAGACCCGGAGTACTCAAAACAGCGCTAATACCGTCTGATGATATATAACAACCAGGTCTGCGGATCACCGTCGGCCAGGTCAATGTAGGTGCTCCAGTCCAGTCTGAGCGACGTTCGCGGATTGAAATCCCACTGGCCACCCAGGCCCAGTACCGGTGCGTAGCCTTTCTTGTCCGGAGTAGTAAAATCGGCGATCGGCAGGCCCTCTGACAGGTCCAGCTGTGGCTGACTTTTCCAGGCCAGCACACCGGCACGCGCAAACACCTGCACCTCGGCGGTTACCGACCAGGTGGCCAGCGCCGAGAATTCGAAACCAGCGCTGTAAAGCTTCAGTGCAGCAGTACCGCCCTCCTGCAGGTCGGTTTCTACCCGAGCATCACCGAAATCCACCCAGGCCGTTTCCACTGCCAACCAGTTGGAAAACTGGTAGCCGGTGAAAAATTTCCACGCCTGCGAGCTCTCCTCCGCCTGCACACCGGAAACACCCGGCCAGGCTGCGCCCAGTTCGTACATCTGGGGAAAGTCCGACGAGCCAAAACCCAGGCCCAGGTAGGACTCCTCGGGTTGGGCCGACCAGGCTGCAGAGCTGAAAAGAATTCCTGCGAGGGTAAGCGCACGCGCATTGAACCCCCCGTGGCAAATATCAGTCAAACAATTCAAACGGGAACTCCCCTTTTGCCGGCAATGCGACGCCCGCCCGTGTCAATCCGCCTTTTTCGGCAGGCTCTCATCTACAGGCATCCATTCTACATGGCTTGCATAATTAACGTGGCCCTGGGGTTGCCGGTCTATCGGCCCGTCGAAATTCGCCAGGGTAATGTGCATCTCTCCGGGCCATCGACTGGAACGAAAAAACACACTGCTGCCACAAATTCCGCAAAACCCCCTCTGGGCTCCCGCAGACGAATCAAACCATTTGAGGTTCACATCACCCCGAGTGATTGAAAATCGCTCGTTGGCCACCCCCACCCAGGTGACATAGCCCGCACCGTGGGCCTTCTGGCACATATGACAATGACAGTGGGCGCACCAGATTGTCTCGTCCTTGACCGCAAAACGCAGGGCTCCGCAAAGACAGCCCCCTTCCAGCTTGTGTCCCATGCTGCGGACCCCCGTGGAGTTAGAAAAATTACGGGTGCATCATGCGTTGCCGTATGGCTAACCGCAAGACCCTTCGGGTGGTCTCAGGCAGCGGGTTCTTCAATAGTTTCTGTTTGAAAAATTCGTACCCGCATTTTCTCCGACCAGTAATCTGCGGGCCAGCCGCCCTTTAGTTTCAGCTGGTCGACGAACTGTCCCGGCTGCGGCAACTGGGACCAGACCGAGGGCAGGTACACGGCATGCCTGCGTCCCTCCTCGAGCAGCAATCCATCAATACCCGGGCGCAGACGCTCAAGCAGGTCTTCTTCCGAGCGCACCGCCAATTCCTGCAGCGGGCTGAGAATCGAAATCTCCAGGTCCAATTGCGTCAGCTCGTCGGCCGATAGCGGTGGAAACCGGGGATCCCGAAAGCCTGCCGCAAACGCCGCCCCTGCCACGGCCTGTGCCATGGGTTCGCTGGCCTCAAGCGAGCCTATACACCCGCGCAAGCGCCCTTGCCTGTGCAGGGTGACAAAACAGGCGCCAGGCAGACACAGCTTCTCTGGCAATGAAGCGGGATCCGGCTGGCTGGCGTGGCCATGGCACAGCCCGGACTCCAGGCTGCTTCGCGCAATCTTGAGTAACAGGCTCCGCTCATCCGCATCAAGTTTCATACAGGGCAAACGCTCCATAGCCCACGACCCGGTCAGCGGGCCCGGCGGTGTCGCCGGAATTTCGCAGGTCAAGCGTGTCGACATCCATGGCATGTCGTCGCGCCGCCAGCAACAGTCCATTGAGCGCGTAACAACCGCAAGCCTGGTCGCCGCTCAAATCCGGTCGCAACGAAAGGATATGTCCGGCGGTCAGCCGGTCAGTTTCCCTGGCCCGATCGTAAGGCAGGTAGTGACTCAGATCCGTACTGACAACGAGCAGGGTTTGTTGATCACCCCACTCGCTTTCGATCAACTCCGCCACCTTCTGTGGCTCGCAGGAACCCACGACCACCGGCAACAACGTGAACTCGCCCAGGCAGCGCTGCAGAAATGGTAGCTGCACTTCAAGGCTGTGTTCTCTGCGGTGGGCCTCGTCGCTAGGCCTGACGGCATCCAGGGTCAACACACGTTTAATGCCCGCCAGATCCAGGGGTATGCGCCCCAGGGGTGTCTCAAAGGTTCCACTGGTCGGCACGGCCATCCCGGTAAGGGGTACATAGTGCGAGGGTCCCAGCAAGACGACGCGCTGGATACTTGCAGAGGCTTCACGCAGAAGCTCGTAGGCAGAGGCGGCAACCGGGCCGGAGTAGACATACCCGGCATGAGGCACCACCAGGGCTTTTGGTCTGCGCTCCAACCCGCCTGCTGCCCGGGCAAAAAACTCATCTACCTGCCTGGCCAGCAATCCCGCTTCCATGGGGTAAAACATGCCTGCTACGGCTGCTCTTCTGACATCCGTATCGACCATCGCATCGCACCTCCATTGCGGTGAGCCACGATTTACAAAGCCCGTATGTCGCGCCTATATTTGAGCATAGTCTCATGGCGTCTGTGATCAATCGTGGAATATGGCTACTGCGCTTCACACTGTCGTTGACACGCGTTACTGGCACAAGCTGGATAACGGGAAGGTGCAGTGCGATCTTTGCCCCCGCTACTGCAAGCTCAATGAAGGACAACGAGGTCTGTGTTTTATACGCGGTCGTAAAGACGACTCGATAAAGCTCTTCAGCTACGGGCGCTCCAGTGGCTTCTGCATAGACCCGATCGAGAAAAAGCCGCTCAACCATTTCCTGCCCGGCACGCCGGTACTTTCTTTTGGAACAGCCGGCTGCAACCTGGCCTGCAAGTTTTGCCAAAACTGGGATATGAGCAAGTCCCGGGAAATGGATACCCTGGCTGACCAGGCGTCGCCTGAACAACTGGTCAGGGCAGCCCTGGATCATGAGTGCCGGAGTATCGCCTACACCTACAACGACCCGGTCATTTTCATGGAGTACGCTATCGATGTAGCCCGCGCGGCACATCAACAGAACATCAAGAGTGTTGCCGTGACCGCCGGATATATTTGCCCTGAACCCAGGCGTGAATTTTTCGCTCATGTCGATGCTGCCAATGTCGACCTCAAGGCTTTCACCGAGGACTTCTACCACAAGCTGTGCGGCGGGCACCTGCGCGATGTCCTGGAAACACTGGTGTACGTAAAGCAAGAAACCAAGACCTGGCTGGAATTGACCACACTGCTTATTCCGGGCGAGAACGACTCGGACCAGGAACTGGACAAGATGACACGATGGGTGGTGTCTGAGCTGGGTCCTGACGTGCCCATGCACTTTACGGCTTTCCACCCTGACTGGAAGATGCTCGACTACGCCCCCACGCCCCCTGCAACGCTCACGCGGGCACGCGAACTGGCCATGGCAAACGGCGTCAGGTATGCCTACACCGGCAATGTCTATGATCCGAAGGGACAGAGCACGCACTGCCACAAATGCCAGGCCCTGTTGATTGAACGCAATGGTTATTGGCTGGGCGACTGGGGACTCGACGAAAAAGGTTGCTGCGTGAACTGCGCTACGGCCCTGCCAGGAGTATTCGAAGCGCGCCCGGGACACTGGGGCAATCGGCGGGTACCGGTGCGTCTGGCCAGCTAATCCTCTTCGCAGCGCGCCTTGCAGTAGGTGGCTACCAACTCGCACTCACCAAGCACATGCCCCTCCATGGCCTTCAGCAACTGCACCTTGTCGGGCAGGGCAAGATCAGGCAGGACCGCGTCCAGGGCGTAGAGCTTGTGGAAATACCTGTGCCGCCCGATTGGCGGACAAGGGCCACCATAGCCGGTCTTATCCCAATCATTCCTGCCCTCCAGGGTACCCTCGGGCAGGCCGATTTGCGGCATCGCCTCGGGCAGTGAACTGACTTGGGCAGGGATATTATAGAGAATCCAGTGTACCCACTCCCGAGTGGGCGCCCTGGGGTCCGGAACATCCGGATCATCAACAATCAAGACCAGGCTCCTCGTGCCATCCGGCACTCCGGCCCATATCAGCGGAGGGGAAATATTCTTGCCGTCACAAGTGTACCGTGCCGGTATGTCACCGCCGTGTTCAAATCCCTGTGATCTCAACTCAAGCATGGCTGCATCCTGCGCCTGGCATTACTCAATGGGTGTGAAATTGAACTTCTGACCGGCGACGGTTGCCTCGTACATCAGGCCACCCTTGGTCAGGGTAAATACCGCGACGCCGTCGCTGTAACCGGCATTGGCTGAGGCGCCCGCGGTGACCGCCACTGCCGAGGCCTGGGCGCCGAATTCAAAATTTCCATTGCGGAAATCTTCAAGATCCGAGCGGTCCCTGAAAAAGATTATTTGGCTATAGGCCTGGCCGCCCAGTTGAAAGCCCAGGGTCACCTGGGTAATCGAGCTGTGCCCGATCAGACGCCCACGATGATAGACCTCGCCTTTACCGTAGGCAGCACCCACAACTGCACCGCCCTTGCCAACCGAGGGGAAGACTGCGTATCCCTCGGCGTTATCAAAGAAGCGCGCAATGCCCGGATCGGCGGTCTTGAAATTGGCTATAGTCGCCGCGACCGCATCACGGCTTGCCTGCTCGTCCGGAGCAGAAGCATCGCTGGCCGGATCCCAGCCCGAACTGGTTTTACTGACCGCGCAGCCAAGCAGGCCCAGCACCGAAACCATCACCAATATAAGAATCCGTTTCATCACTCTTTAATTCACCGTAAAAAGTTCCAGGCATTATTGGAAACTATAGCAGAACCGGGTGACAACACTTGCGTGAAAAGGTTAATCAGCCGATTTTTCAGCAGGTTCATCCCCGGGCATACCCTTTGCCGGCGCTGACAAGCTGATGCCCGGGGCCACCGAGCGCAGATGCAGGTCTCTCTGGGGGAAGGGAATTTCGATACCGGCCTTGTTCAGTGCCGCATAAATCATTACCGAAAGATCACTGGTGATACGAAAAGATTCTTCAAAGTCAGAGACCCATACGCGCACCGAAAATTGCAGCGCACTGTCGCCAAAGCCAGTAAAAATTACTACGGGCTTCGGATACTTCAACACGCTTTGGTGATCCATTACGGTGGCATTTAAAATCTCGAGCACCTGCTCCGGGTCAGATCCATAGGCCACGCCCACCGGAATGACCAGCCGCCGGTTTCTATCGGACAGGGTCCAATTCACAACCTCCGAGGAAATCAGGTTGCCATTGGGAACGATCACCTCTGCGCCGTCATAGGTGCGCACGGTGCTGGAGCGAAATCCTATGCGCTTGACGTGGCCTAACAATTGGCCCACCTCAATGGTATCACCGACCTGTATCGGTCGCTCAAACACGAGTATTAAACCGGAGACAAAATTGTTCACCACGTTTTGCAGACCGAAGCCTATGCCCACGCTGAGGGCGCCCAGGACAATCGTCAACCTGCTCAGGTCGATACCAGCCACTGAAATCGCTATGAAAAATCCCAGCGTCAGGATGATGTAGTTGGCCAACACTGAAATTGTGGAAGGCAAGCCGCGACCCAAGGTAACACGCGGAAAAACCTCCTCGTCCAGAACGAAGCGCACGAAGCGAGACAACAGGGTGGCTACGTACACGGTGCCAACAAAGGCAATGATGTCCATGGCCGCCAGATCCAGGTTTCCCAGCTGCACCCGGTAGGTGAGCCACTGGACCAGGTGAGTCGTTAACCAGTCTCCGACTCGGAAGAGTCTGACGGTGGCATAGATCCAAGCCAAAAAGGCCAGCACACGTATCCCTTTAAACAGGCGCTGTTGGATCACGTCACGGTGGTGTTGCAGGGCCCTTGGTTGAGGCAGGCCCTGGATTTGCAGCAAGGCCAGGGTCATGGCCTCCAGGATCAGCACGCCGGACGCCAGGATCACAGCGCTCATTGTTGAATAAATGACACCGATGACGATGGCCTGGGCGAGTGATACATTGCCCAGCAGGTTGGAGACCAGGGCCACAGCCAGCAGAGGCTGGGTGATTTTTGCCAAGATTCTCGCCCACGCCCACCAGCGATGCTGGCCGGGCTCGCTTGGCAGGGCGCGGCCCAGGTAGTTCATGAACGCAATAGCCGCCAGGTTCAGTACCAGCAAGCCAAAGCGCTCCGCCAGGCTGAAATCGGCGGTCATATCAGTCAGCTTCGCAGCAATCATCAGGCCTACGCTTAGGTACAGCATCTTTCTGATTCGGCCTTCAAATACCTGGGACATGACACGCAAGGTCAAGAGCGCGAGCAGCGTGGCGCGCAGGTCGAGAATACGCAATGGGATGGTCGCGATAAACAGCGAGCTAAACAGCAAACCCATCAAGAGCGCCAATGAGACCGGTGTTGCGAACAGCTTCACGGCCTGGGCAAGATATGGCGTTTCCTTCCATTGCTTGCGTCGCCTCGCGAGCGGCAGAGTCAAGCCCAGGAAGGCCAGGCTTACCAGGCCATGAATAAGAATCGGCATGCGATAGTCGGAAAACAAGACGCGCAAGTCGCTCTGTGCCAGCGCAATCTTTTTTTCACGTGTCTTTACCGCACCGGGTTCGCCTGAAGGTGTGTCAAGAACGCGCCAGATTGGCGGGCTGTCTTTGGAGAACATCATTTCCCAGGTCGTCTTTTCGGCAGCTGCAAAGCGCTTGAGCACGTCGTCCAAGACACGGCTCTCGGATCTAGCCTTCCGGTATACCTGTGACAGGGAGGTCAGCCTTTGCGCATACAGCTTGTCCAGGTCTTGTGTCAGTGCCAGGGTGG
>Ga0316188_10001548_pt1 | contig 10914 bp, 7 predicted proteins | sample Phiworburrow1_MG_FD_204933 | JGI IMG/M metagenome (GOLD analysis project Ga0316188, IMG submission 204933) | Coastal sediment microbial communities from Maine, United States - Phippsburg worm burrow 1 | ecosystem: Environmental > Aquatic > Marine > Coastal > Sediment | place: USA: Maine... | reverse complement strand
CGCAATCAGTCATCAGTTGAAGGGATCGGGAACCAGTTTCGGCCACCCGGAGATCACGACGCTCGCGAACGTCGTGCTGCATGCATCTGCTGCGGATCTGGTTCAGGCGGCTGAAGCACTCGTTGCCAGCCTCGACAACGTCGTCGGCACAAATGGTGCCGTGCGGCGGATCGTTGTGGTCGACGATGATTCGCTGATTCGCATGATCGTCACCAGGACGCTGTCGCGACCCGGGCGAGAGTTCCTCGAGGCAGCGTCGATCGGCGTCGCGAGAACGGTGATCGACGGGACTATCGATCTTGTCGTGCTCGACTTCCTTCTTCCCGATGGGAATGGCCGTGAGCTGCTGGAGGTCCTCAAGGCCGATCCATCGACGGCAGGAATCCCGGTTGTCGTTCTCTCAGGCTCCGGTGGCGACGAACTTCGCGACGAAGTCATGCGAGCCGGCGCCTTCGCCTGCGTCGAAAAGCCCTTCGACGCGCATTCGTTCGCCTCACTTATCGATCAGGTGCTCGGTGCCGAAGAGGCGCGTGCCGCGGTACCAGACCAGGCCGCCGGCGATCCTCCACCTGCCGATCACGACACACGAGCGACCGTATTGGTGGCAGAGGACGACGAACTGGTGGCAGCGCTCATCCGGGATCGACTGCAGCGTGACGGCTATGAAATCCGAGAGCACAGGGACGGCGAGAGTGCCCTTGCCGATGCGCTCGCGTCTCCTCCGGATCTCGCGATCCTCGACGTGATGATGCCGAGGATGAATGGTTTCGAGGTCCTCGGTCGGCTGCGCGAGTCGAGTAGGACGGCCAAGACGCCCGTCATTCTCCTCACCGGAAGAGGGCGCGAGGAAGACGTGGTTCGTGGATTCGCGCTCGGGGCGAGCGACTACATCATCAAGCCGTTCTCTCCCGCCGAACTCGCCGTTCGTGTCCGTCGACATACGACCGCATCATGAGTGTTCTGTTGATCGTGATCGTTGCGCTCGCGGTCCTCAATATCGTCTTCGTAAGTCTGGTGATCCTCCTGCGCGTCGTCAATGGACGACGCGACAAACGTCTCGAAACGCGCAGGAGCACCTGGTATCCAAGGCTCATCACGTTGATCTCCGACGGATCGGACCTCGAGGACCTACGTCGGCAGATCGACCAGGGTGAGCGCCGCGATGTGATTGTGACCGCCTGGAATCTTTCACGCCGACTTCGCGGTGTCGACCGTGACCGACTCCGCGACTTCGCAGGCCCGCTGCTCGACGAGATCACCCCGGATCTCGAGGCGCATAGCGCCGAGACCCGAGCGAGAACCCTGCAGATGGTGAGCTGTCTCGGCGGCGACGAATACGAGCCGGCCATCGCCGCCCGCCTCGACGATCCTTCGCAGCTGGTGTCGCTGGTTGCGGCTCGGGCGCTCTGCCAGCCGAACAGAGCGAGATGGATCGCCGAGGTCCTCGCCCGACTTCACCGCTACGCCTCGTGGAGCCACGCGCTTACCTCGTCGATGCTGGCAAATGTTGGCATGGACGCCGCCCCCCATATGCGGGCCTTTTCGGCAGATGTCCGGAACCCGGCGAGAGATCGGGCAGCGGTGATTCGCGCGCTCGAGCTGCTGCGGGACGCGGAAGCCGCTGACATCGCGGCCGCGCAACTCACCGACGACGACCCGGATCTCATTGCCGCCTGCCTCCGTCTGCTTGCCGTGGTCGGTCGAAGCGAGCACGCTGCTGCGGTCCGGCCGTTCCTTGCCGATGAGCGATTCTTTGTCCGCGCTGCCGCGATCACGGTTCTTGGCAAGCTGGGCGGCGCGTCGGATGCCAGGATGATCGCGGCACTGGATCATGGTGGGTCACCCTGGGTCGCCATCCGATCGGCCCATGCACTCGCCGATCTTCATGCGACGGATGAGCTCGCATCGATGGTCGGGGAGGGCGGCCTGGCGGCCGATGCGGCGATCGAAACCCTATACGGCGGTGCGGCATGAGCGGGCTCCTCAACGCCTTCGAAGTCCTGATCCTCACCTACTTCGCTCTGCTCAACGGCACGTACCTCGTGTTGAGCCTGACCGCCTTTCGGAGTCTGAGACGGTATATGGGCCGGCTTGAATCGCTCCAGGTCGACGACCTGCTCGCGTCGAGCGGGGGTCTGCCGATCTCTCTGGTCGTCCCCGCCTACAACGAAGCGGCGTCGATCGTTCCGTCGGTTCGATCGCTCCTGACACTCAGGTATGCCGACTACGAGATCGTCGTGGTCAACGACGGATCGAGCGACGACACCCTCTCGGTGCTTCTCGCGGCCTTCGATCTCGAGCCGGTCACTCGTGTTCCGACGAGTCAACTGCCGGCCGCCCCGGTGCACGCGGTCTACCAGGGCGTCCGACACGAGAACCTCACCGTCATCGACAAGGCGAACGGCGGAAAGGCCGACGCCCTGAATGCAGGACTCAACTACTCGCGAAGGGCCCTCTTCTGCGCCATGGATGCAGACACGATCCTGGAGCCCGATGCGCTCGCACGGGTGGCTCGCCCGTTCATGGAAGATGCGTCGACCGTCGCGGTCGGCGGAATCGTTCGCATCGCCAACGGTTGCAGCGTCGTCGGCGGTTCGATCGACGATGTTCGCCTTCCGAAGAGCATGTTGGTTCGATTTCAGGTTCTCGAGTATCTGCGAGCCTTCCTTGCGGCCCGCGTCGGATGGAACACCCTGGGCGCGACGCTGATCATCTCGGGAGCATTCGGAGTGTTCCGACGGTCCGTCGTCGCCGATGCCGGCGGGTTCGATGCGACCACGGTCGGCGAAGACATGGAGTTGATCGTTCGGCTCCACCGCCACTGCCGCGATCAGGGCATCCCGTACCGGATCGAGTTCATTCCGGATCCCGTCGCTTGGACCGAGGCACCCGAGAAGATTGCGGCGCTGGGCCGGCAGCGTGATCGGTGGCAGCGCGGGTTGGTTCAGGTCATCACGCGCCACCGCCGGATGATCGGGAATCCGAAGTACGGGGTTGTCGGGACCATGGCGCTTCCGTACTACGTGGCATTCGAGATGCTCGGCCCCGTTGTCGAAGTGGCTGGTTACGCAGCATTCGTTGCGGCCGTTCTCTTCGGCAGGGCATCCGTTGTGTTCGTGATCGGATTCCTCGTCCTCGCGATCTTCCTCGGAACCGCGCTCTCGATAGCTGCCGTCGCACTCGAGGAACTCTCATTCCGGAGGTACCGTCGCTTCAGCGATCTGTTGATACTGCTGGGTGTGGCCCTGGTCGAGAACTTCGGGTACCGACAGTTGTCGACCTGGTGGCGTCTCCGCGGCGTCGTGTCCGCCATGCGCCGCGACCATCGGTGGGGAGCCATGGAGCGCCGGGGGCTTGAGACCTCCGATCGTGATGTGGGGTCGACGGTCACGGACTCGCCAGCACTCCAGCAATCCGGTTCGCGACCATCGGCTGAATCCAGTCGGAGGGCGCCGGTCTCGTAGGCGCCGGAGGCTTCTTGGCTACTCCCCAAGCAGCCCATCATCCGCGAGATCGGCCAGAATCTCATCGGCCTCCGGTGTCAGTCGTACCACCGAGGCAGCTCCGGCCCGTCCCAGCGTGCCGGGGAGGACGACGTTCTCGATCTCTTCCGGATCCAGCGTGTGCACCGTGGCGGCGAGTTGGATGAGGTCGCTCGGCGTCAAACTCGTCCATGTATGGTCGAGCAGAACGCTGACGATCTCGGGAGCATCGACGATGTCGTTCATCTGGAGGACCCGGAGCACTGCCAGCATCACGAGACCCTGATTCGCCGAGCGTGTGAGATCCCCGCCTGCGATATTCTTGCGGGTGCGGGAGTACTCCAGCGTGCGCTGTGGCGTCAGTGTCTGTTCTCCGGCTCGGAAGCCAGCCCACCAAGCCTGGGTTGGTATGGCTCTTGGCAGGTCGATGGGGAGATTGCCGATGCTTCGCATGAGGTCCTCGAACCCCTTGAAGCCTGTGACGACGTAGCCCTCGACCGGCTGATCCCAGGTACTGACGACCTTGTCGACCATGACTTGGGGACCTCGCCCGGCCATCAGGGAAGTGAACTTCATCGAACCGTACGGTGTCGAGATCCAGCTGTCCCTCGGGAAGCCGACGATGGTGCCGTTCCCTTCCGACGGATTCGCCGTGAGCAGGTGGATGCTGTCTGCCCGCAGCCGTTGTTGGTTTTCGCCGGGGCGAGCATCGGACCCGATGACCATGACCATTCGTGGTTCATCGCCATACCAGGGGGGACCTGCGGCGGGATCGGCGCCGACGACCTGCCATCCGTCACCCTCATCGGCTGCCAGGAGCACGTCGCCGGTGTCGATCTCCACGACGGCGATCTCCCCGCCTTCGATCGTTGCCGTGCTACCGCTCACCGAGACCGTGTCCGAGGTCTTCAGGGGGGTAGTCGCGAGGTGCTCGGCAAGCCCCTCGGGGAGCGTAGGTGCTTCATTGCGGTCGTCTCGTTGCCACGAGAGCACCGTCGCTATGGCGGCGAGCAAGCCCTCCGGCAACTCTCCGTCGACGGTGACGATTTCGGCCGCCTTGGTGCTGCTCGTGGTGGGAGCCTGCGATGTCGTCGTTGTCACGGTCGTTTGTGTCGTGGCGATCGGCGGAGCGGTCGTCGAGGCGGGAGCGGCCGCGGGAGCGGCCGCGGGAGTCGATGTGCACGCTCCGGCGAAGAGCACCAGAGAGACGACGGCGGCGAGGGGCGGGATGAGTCGTTTCACGGGCAGGGATCGTACGAGAGAAGCGGACGAATCGCGCGGACTTGGGGCCGCGCGGGACGACAGGTGACGGGCACCGGGAAGTTGTTCGGCATGGTGAACCCGTCGCAACGCTGGTCGCACATGCCCAACCGGCAGGTGAGAGAGGGTCAGGGGGAGTTTCGGCTGGGCAACCTGGACCGGTACCGCCCGAATCTATAATCACCCCGAAATCCTTCTACCAACCTTGGGAGTTGCCTGTGAATCAACCGGAACTCTGGCTCTACATCGCCGTGGCGATGGGTGTTGCCGCTCTGGTCCTTGCCTTCGTGTACGCCCGTCAGGTGACCTCTGCCGATCCCGGCAACGACCGGATGGTGGAGCTGATGGGTGCCATTCGACGGGGGTCGATGGCGTTCCTGAAGCGCGAGTATCGGGCGATCGCAATCTTCGTCGCTCTGATGACGGTGCTGATCACCGTGCTTCTCCCGTGGGGTCGGCCCTGGGGCGGAATCGCCTACGTGTTCGGCGCGCTGCTGTCGGCAACAGCCGGCTTCATCGGAATGCGGATCGCGACCGCGGCGAACGCCCGTACCGCTGAGGCCGCTCGCCGCGGCGGCACCGCAGAGGCGCTCCCGGTCGCGTTCCGCGGCGGAGCGGTCATGGGTTTCACCGTCGCCGGTCTCGGCCTGCTCGGCTTCTCCCTCGGTATCTTGCTGTTCAAGGAAATCCTCGAACTCGATGATTGGGTCTCCATCGTCACAGCGATCGGTCTCGGCGGGTCGTCGATCGCCCTGTTCGCACGCGTTGGTGGCGGCATCTACACGAAGGCGGCCGACGTCGGCGCCGACCTCGTTGGGAAGGTCGAAGCGGGGATTCCGGAGGACGATCCGAGGAACCCGGCCACGATCGCCGACAACGTGGGCGACAACGTTGGAGACGTCGCCGGCATGGGCGCCGACCTATTCGAATCCTATGTCGGATCGCTGATTGCTCCGATCGCGTTCGCGATGCTCGTCTTCGGTGTGGCCGGCGAGGCATTCACGATGCAAGCCGTGTTCTATCCACTGATGATTGCCTCGATCGGAATGCTCGCCTCGATCATCGGTTCGTTCCTCGTCAGGCCCGGCAAGGCCAGCCTCGCAGCCACGCTCGAGCGTGGCACGTGGGCGGCTGCCGGGCTGACCGTCATCGGCGTCGCCGCACTCACGCCGCTGATGTTCGGCGGTGTTGACGGAGTGAAGAACCCGTGGGGCTTCTTCATCGCCGTTCTCGTCGGCCTGCTCGTCGGAGTCCTGGTCGGACGCATTTCGATGTGGTTCACCTCGGATGAGTACAAAGTTGTGAAGGAGATCGCTCGCCAGACACAGACCGGGCCTGCGACGGTCGTCCTCTCCGGTATCTCCGAGGGCATGAAGTCTGCGGCGTATTCGGTCGTCGTTGTCGCCGCCGGTATGGGCGCCGCCTACTGGGCCGGTGATCTGGCCGTGGACGGGGGTGGCATCTACGGCGTGGCGATCGCCGCGATCGGTGTCCTCGCCACGCTAGGAATCACCGTTTCGGTCGATGCCTACGGGCCGATCGCCGACAACGCCGGCGGGATCGCTGAGATGGCGCACCTGCCATCCGAGGTCCGCGAGGCGACCGATGAGCTCGATGCCGTCGGGAACACGACGGCAGCCGTCGCGAAGGGGTTCGCCATCGCATCCGCCGCGGTCACCGCTCTGGCGCTGTTCTTCACGTTCATCCAGTCGGTGAACGTCGAGCTGAGGGCAGCAGGAGAGCCGATCATCGAGCACCTCGACATCCTGAACATCTGGGTGATCGTGGGACTGTTCCTTGGCTCGATGTTCCCGTACTTCTTCGCTGCCCAGACCATCCAGGCGGTAGGGAGAGCGGCCAACCAGATGATCGAAGAGGTACGGCGGCAGTTCAGGGAGATCCCCGGTCTGCGTGAGGGAGATCCGGCAGCGAAGCCCGACTACGAGAAGTGTGTCGAGATCTCCACCAGCGCGTCGCTGCGGGAGATGATCCTCCCCGGTTCTCTCGCCGTGGCGTTGCCGCTGATCATTGGATTCATCAACGTCGAGATGCTCGGTGGGTTCCTCGCCGGCGCCTTGCTCTCCGGGTTCCTCCTCGCCATCTACATGGCGAACGCCGGTGGTGCCTGGGACAACGCCAAGAAGTTCATCGAGGCGGGAGCCTTCGGCGGGAAGGGGTCCGACGCACACAAGGCAGCCGTCGTCGGCGACACCATCGGGGACCCGTTCAAGGACACCTCGGGCCCGTCGATGAACATCGTCATCAAGGTGATGACGATCGTCTCGCTGATCTTTGCGGCAGCCTTCGTCTCGAACGGCCTGTTCTGAGGGTTCGGCAAGCCTTGGCTCGCCCAATCCGGCACTGGGAGGCTCACGTGACGTGACGTGGCCTCCTGATGTCGCTTTCCCCCTCGGGGGGCGGATCGAGTGCCTGCGGTTGCGGGTGTGGCCGGGCACCCATCACGACCACCTGCCAGATGACCGACGTTCTGTTGGAGTTGGCTTTGCCCGATCTCGACGCGTTATGCTGAATGCGGAACTGGGGACCGAACCTGGCCGACCAGGGATTCCCCTTCGTCTTTGGAGGACTATATGAAGAGAGCGAAGTGGCTATTGTTGCTTGTCGTTTTTGCCATGATCGTCGCTGCCTGTAGCAGCGACGAAGAGGCGGAGACGACGACGACCGCCGGCGGAGACGCCGGGGGCGGAGACACAACCGCGACCAACGAATACACCGACGTCGACGTGACCGGCACCGAAGTTTCGGTGTTTGCTGCGCCGACCGGCGACGAAGGAGCGTCGATCCAGAAGACGTTCGACATCTACAACGAGGCGACCGGCGGCGTGGTCACCTATGAGGGTTCAGACGACTTCGAAGCGCAACTTAGGATTCGCGTCGACGGCGGCAACCCTCCGGACATCGCGATCACACCGCAGCCGGGTTCGATCTGCGTCTTCGCAGACGCGGGTGAGATCGTTGCACTCGAGGACATGGGTATGGACATCGCGGCTCTCGAGGCTGCGCACGGGGCCTACTTCATGAACCTCGGCCTGTGTGCCGACGGCAAGCACTACTCGATCCCAACGAACGCGAACTACAAGAGCATCGTTTGGTACAACAAGCCCGCCTTCGAGGCAGCCGGCTACGCCATCCCCACAACCTGGGACGAGATGGTGGCACTGTCCACCCAGATGGTCGCCGACGGCACCACCCCGTGGTGCATCGGTCTCGGCAGCGACGCGGCCACCGGCTGGCCGGGCACGGACTGGATCGAGGACATCTTGGTCCGGACCGCAGGTGCGGACGTCTACAACCAGTGGACGAAGCACGAGATCCCGTTCAACGATCCCGCGGTAGCGGCTGCTTTTGACAAGTTCGGCGAGATCATGTTCGGCGAGGGCTTCGTCCTCGGCGGCGCCGATGGCGTTGCGGCGATCGACTTCCGTGATGCGCCGGATCCGATGTTCAATGACCCGCCGAGCTGTTTGATGCACCGTCAGGCGTCGTTCATCGCGAACTTCTTCCCTGAGCCGCTGCCCCGTGAGGATGCTGCGTTCTTCAACTTCCCGGCCATCGACACCAGCCTCCCGGCTGCTGCGATGGGCGGCGGCGAGCTCGGCATGGTGTTCAACAACCGTCCCGAGGTTGCGGCAGCGCTGCTGGCGTTCTCACAGCCTGCGTTGCAGTGCATCCAGGCTTCAGGCGCCGGCGTCCCAGGCATTGAGCGGATTTCTGCCAATGCCAACACGCCGAATAGCTGCTACGTGACGGACACGGTGAAGCTGCAGGCAGAGGCCGTTGCTGCCGCTCTGGGAGCCAACGGGTTCGTGTTCGACGGTTCCGACCTCATGCCACCGGCAGTGGGTCAGGGCTCGTTCTGGACCGGCATGATCGATTGGACTCGTGGTACGCCAACTACGGACGTGCTCGATACCGTCGAGGCCAGTTGGCCGAGTTCATAATCACAATCTGACCTATCGACAGCGAGAGGGCGGCCCAGTTGGGCCGCCCTCTTCATTTTGTGTAGAGTCGTCGACGGAACGGAAAGGAGGATCATGCCCGACATCGACGAAGCGGCTCTGGGAGTCGAGAAGACGAGACCCATCAAACCGATCCGGAAGGGGCCGGGTCCCAATCTCCTGACCCAGTTGATGCGCATCGGCGTATCGCTTGTTGTGCCTGTCCTCGCGTTCGGCATCCTCTACTGGGCAGGCACGGTCCTGCTCGATGAAAACGCCAACCGGTTGGTAGTTGTCCTGATGGCTCTCATCATCGGGGTTCTCGGTGTCTTCGCTCTGTTCTATGGGATGAACTGGCTGGTGATGCGGCTTCCTGAGCGCTACCGGCATTTCGTCCTCCCCTTCGTCTTTGTTGGTCCGGCCCTCGTCCTGCTGAGCGTCTTTCTGGTCTATCCCACCGTCGTGACGGTGAAGCTGAGCTTCCAGAACAATCTCGGTGAAGGCTTCGTCGGATGGGACAACTACGTCGACATCTTCACCGACCCGGGCACCTTGGAGGCGCTTCGCAACTCGTTCCTGTGGGTGATCATCGTGCCGGCGTTCGCCGTCGGCGTCGGCCTCTTGTTCGCCGTGCTGGCCGACAAACTTGGCAGCAAGGGCGAGGCCTTCTCGAAGTCCTTCATCTTCATGCCGATGGCTATCTCCTTCGTTGGAGCGTCGATCGTGTGGCGCTTCATCTACAACTTCCGGCCCGAAGGATTCGGCGAGCAGATCGGCTTGTTCAACGGGATCTGGACGGGGCTCGGGTTCGAACCGGTGGCGTGGCTGCTTCAGGAGCCGTGGAACAATCTCTACCTCATGGTGATCCTCGTGTGGCTCCAGGTGGGTTTTGCGATGGTCATCCTCTCCGCAGGCATCAAGTCGGTGCCCAGCGACATCATCGAAGCGGCCCGCATCGACGGCGCCAAGGAAGTCCAGGTGTTCTGGAGGGTCATCATCCCCTCGATCTCGTCGACGCTCGTGGTGGTGCTCACCACCATCGTCATTACCGTGTGGAAGGTCTTCGACATCGTGTATGTCATGACATCCGGCGAATTCGGCACCTCGGTGGTGGCGGAGCGGATGGTTACTGAGTTCTTCACATTCGGCAACGAAGGCAGGGGCGCAGCGCTCGCCGTGGTCCTGCTGGTCGCCATCACCCCGTTGATGGTGCTCAATGTGCGCCGGTTCCAAGCGCAGGAGGCCCAGCGATGACAACGTCCACTGCGGAGACGACGCGGACCGAGAGCGCTTCCGCCGCGAAGAAGCCTGGATTCTGGAAGCGAGTCTTCCACCTCTGGCCCGTGAAACTGGTAATCCTGATCATCATCATCATCTGGATCATCCCCACCGTGGGGGTCTTGATCAGCTCATTCCGTCCCCCGGATGCTGTCAACGCAAATGGCTGGTGGACGGTGTTCTCCAATCTCGGATCCAACGAGTGGACACTGTCGAACTACTCCGACGTCCTGACATCCGAAGGGTTCGGCAACTCCTTCCTCAATAGCCTGTCGGTGACGATCCCGGCCACCGTGATGCCGATCACAATCGCCGCGTTCGCCGCCTATGGGTTCGCGTGGATGGACTTCCCCGGCCGGCAGTGGTTGTTCGTCGTCGTGGTTGCGCTGTTGGTGATCCCGTTGCAGATGGCACTGATCCCACTGCTGCGCCTCTACACCACGATCAACCTCAACGGGACCTTCCCTGCGGTTTGGCTTGCGCACACCGGATTCGGTCTGCCGCTTGCGATCTACCTGTTGCGGAACTACATCGGGTCACTGCCTTCGTCGATGATGGAGTCGGCGAGCATCGACGGCGCCACGCCGTTCGAGACCTTCACCAAGCTCGTCGTGCCGCTTTCGGTGCCGGTGTTGGCGTCCTTTGCGATCTTCCAGTTCCTTTGGGTCTGGAACGACCTCCTCATTGCCTTGGTCTTCCTCGGCGGCGAGCCGGACGTTCGGGTGGTGACATTGGCGCTGAACAACCTCAACGGTTCGCGTGGGCAAGCATGGCACCTGTTGACGGCGGGAGCGTTTATCACGATGGCGTTGCCGCTCGTGGTGTTCCTGTCGCTCCAGCGATACTTCGTGCGCGGCTTGACGGCGGGTTCGGTCAAGGGCTGAGCATGTTCACCCATTGTTCGTCGGCGTTGACGCCGCTTCGCAGCGCGCCGT
>Ga0316188_10001547_pt1 | contig 10917 bp, 7 predicted proteins | sample Phiworburrow1_MG_FD_204933 | JGI IMG/M metagenome (GOLD analysis project Ga0316188, IMG submission 204933) | Coastal sediment microbial communities from Maine, United States - Phippsburg worm burrow 1 | ecosystem: Environmental > Aquatic > Marine > Coastal > Sediment | place: USA: Maine... | reverse complement strand
CTCCTTCTTCAGGAACCACTGCGTGTCATCCAGCACCGTCTGCAGCGCCTGGCGCTTGGCGCTCAACCTGAAGCCGATGTTCTCGGCATAGAGCCGAAGGTCCGAACCCGAAATGACCAGCCGGTGGGTGCCGTCGCGCTGCGGCCGCACCGAGCACACGATCCCCATGTTCAGCATCAACAACTGCTCGGTCCGCAGCAGCGCCAGGCTCTTGCTGACCAGAATCACCTGTCGGTCGCGCACAGAGACGCAACCGTCAGTGTCGAAGTGCCCGCGAAGGAAGGCAGCCACGACGTTCTTGGGCGACTGCAGGATGATGGGCAGCACCGTCTTGCGCCCCGCCGCACCCGCGCCCTGGGCAATGCCCAGGCTGTCAACGAACACACGGGCCAGCGCGGCACAGTGAACGGTGGTGTTGAAGTGGTTGCGGTCGGGCCGACGCTGAGCCGTCAAGCCGAAGCACGACAGCATCGTCTGCTCGAAGAAGTCGAGCAGCTCTTCGTCCTGCGACGTCAGATTGATGCGACCTGAATGTGTCGTCTCGACAAAGCCGTCGCCCGTCAGCTGCCCCAGCACCTCGGCCAGGTCGGGACCCAGCGTCGCGGGTCGACGTGCGAGGGACGAGGTGTCGTCCAGCGTGAGCGGTAACGCGGGGTCGCTCTTGAGACTTTGCCACTCTCGGCCACACGCCTGCAGCCGCAGCAAGGTGGCGGCACCGACGCGCAGCGAGGGTGACTTGCTTTGCCACTTGGAGAAGGTGCCGGTCTTGACACCGTACCGGGCGCAGACCTCGGCCAGTCGCGGCCTTGATGCGGTGTCGTAGTCGATGGCAGCCTCATGCTGCGCGAAGACCGAACGCCCCCTGCGGATCTCGACGCCGTCGCCCACCTTGAGTGACTGCAGTTCGACCCACGCGTCGCCGACCAGCACCTTGTGGTCGGCGCCGCCGTGCAGTTCGTAGCCATGGCGGGTACGCAGCCGCACCCGCTTGCGATGCGGATGCGAGAACCAGTTGACCACGCGGTTGCCGTCTTCCACCGTGCCGTCGAACTGCGTTTCCACCAGTTCGCCAGCAGGCATCAGGCCATGGTCGGTGACGATGAGCGTGTCGGCGGTCACGCAGGCCCAGCCTTCATTCATCACCTGCGTCTGGCGCTGCGGGTAGAAGTACTGCGCCACCTTGCGCACGATGCGCACGATCTCGCGCTGCCAGGGTTCGAGCAGCGGTGCATTCTTCTCGATGAAGTACAGCAGGTTCTCCTGCGGCTCTTCGGGGAAGCGCTTGGCGGTGGCCGCTTCTTCGGCACGCTCCTCGCGTCGCGGCAGCGTGCGCCACATGTCGTTGACCTGCAACTGCGCATAGGCCTCGCGGTCCTTGCGCTCGGCCAGCTCTTCGGCCAGCGACTTGCGTGTGGGCCGGCGGTAGCGGTCCACCCCGTGGTTCTGCAACGCATGGCAGCTGTCGAGGAAGCTCTCCACCGCGTCCAGGCCATGGCGCTCCTCGCAGGCGGCAACGTAGTTCTTCGCATAGACCAGGTAGTCGATGATCGACGCCGCATCGGTCCACATGCGGAACAGGTAGTTGCCCTTGAAGAAGCTGTTGTGGCCGTAGGCTGCGTGCGCGATAACCAGCGCCTGCATGGCCATCGTGTTCTCCTCCATCAGATAGCTGATGCAGGGGTTGGAGTTGATGACGATCTCGTAGGCCAGGCCCATGTGGCCGCGCTTGTAGTTTTTCTCGGTGGCAATGAACTCCTTGCCGTAGCTCCAGTGGCGGTAGTTCACCGGCATGCCCACGCTGGCGTAGGCGTCCATCATCTGCTCGGCGTTGATGATCTCCAGCTGATTCGGGTAGGTATCCAGGCCGAAGCGCTCGGCCGTGTCGCGGATGACCTTGTGGTACTGCTCGATCAGCTCGAAGGTCCAGTCGCTCGGCCCGGGCAGCGGCACAGGCGGGCGTTCCCGCAAAGGCAGCGGCTCGGACAGCGGATTGCGCATCACGGCACTCATGCGGCCTTGGCCCCTTCCTTCTTGAACAGGTCGCGGAACACCGGGTAGATCATGCCGGCATCGACGGCCTTGCGCATCGCGAAGTGCGGGTGCACGTCGAGCAGCTGGGCATATTCGTCCCACAGGTTTTGCTCTTCCTCGGCCACCTGCACGTAGGCGTAGTAACGACACAGCGGCAGCAGCTTGTCGCTGAGCAGCTCGCGGCAGCGGCCCGAGTCGTGGTGCCAGTTGTCGCCATCGCTGGCTTGCGCGCCGTAGATGTTCCACTCACGCGGCGAATAGCGCTCGCGGATGATCTCTTCCATCAGCACCAGCGCGCTGCTCACCACCGTGCCGCCCGTTTCGCGCGCGTGGAAGAACTCGTCCTCGGTCACCTCCTGCGCCTGCGTGTGGTGGCGGATGAAGACCAGGTCGATCTTCTCGTAGTGCCGCGTCAGGAACAGATACAACAGGATGAAGAAGCGCTTGGACAATTCCTTGCGCGCCTCGTCCATCGAGCCGGAGATGTCCATCAGGCAAAACATCACCGCTTTCGAGGTCGGCACAGGCACCTTGATGCGGCTGCGGTAACGCAGGTCGATCGGGTCGAGGTACGGTATGCGCGCGATGCGCGCGCGCAGCGCCGCGATGGCGATTTCCAGTTCGCCGATGCGCGCCAGGCGCAGTTCGTTCTTCGGGCTGCGCAGCAACGCGTCGAGTTCGTCCTGCAGATCGCGCAGCTCGGCGCGCGAGCCGGCGCCGATGGCGATGCGCCGGCCGATCGCGCCGCGCATCGAGCGCACCACGTGCAGATTGTTCGGCGTGCCGTCACTGCTGTAGCCGGCGCGCTGGCTCTTCCATTCCGGCGTTTCGGCCAGCTGCGTGCGAACCAGGTTCGGCAGCGCCAGATCCTCGAAGAAGACCTGCATGAACTCTTCCTTGCTCAGGCTGAAGACGAAGTCGTCCTCGCCTTCGCCGGAGTCGCTGGCCTCGCCCTTGCCACTGCCCGAACCGCCACCGCCCTTGGGCCGCTCGATGCGGTCGCCGCGGATGAAGTCCTTGTTGCCGGGGTGTACCACCTCGCGGATGCCACCCTGGCCGTGGCCGAACACCGGCTCGCTGAGGTCCTTCTTCGGGATGTGCACGTCCTCGCCGCGCTCGACATCGCGGATGCTGCGCCCGTCGATGGCGCGCTTGACCGCCTCGCGCACCTGCTCCTTGTGGCGACGCAGGAAACGCTCGCGGTTGCCGACCGACTTGTTCTTGCCGGCCAGCCTTCTGTCGATGATGCTCTGCAGGGCCATCAGCTGCTCTTGCGCACGCGCAGATACCACTCGCACAGCAGCCGGACCTGCTTGGGCGTGTAACCCTTGGCGACCATGCGGGTGACGAAGTCCTCGTGCTTCTTCGCCTCGTCGGCGCTGGCCTTGGCGTTGAAGCTGATCACCGGCAGCAGCTCCTCGGTGTTGCTGAACATCTTCTTCTCGATTACCGTGCGCAGCTTCTCGTAGCTGGTCCACAGCGGATTGTTGCCGGCATTGTTGGCCCGCGCGCGCAACACGAAGTTGACGATCTCGTTGCGGAAGTCCTTCGGGTTGGCGATGCCGGCGGGCTTCTCGATCTTCTCCAGCTCCGCGTTCAGCGCGCCGCGGTCGAAGACCTCGCCGGTGTCGGTGTCGCGGTACTCGTGGTCCTGGATCCAGTAGTCGGCATAGGTGACGTAGCGATCGAAGATGTTCTGGCCGTACTCGCTGTAGCTTTCCAGGTAGGCGGTCTGGATCTCCTTGCCGATGAACTCGGCGTAGCGCGTGGCCAGGTGCTCCTTGATGAACGCCGTGTACTTCTGCTCCAGTTCCGGCGCGAACTGCTCGCGCTGGATCTGCTGCTCCAGCACGTACATCAGGTGCACCGGGTTGGCAGCGACCTCGGTGCTGTCGAAGTTGAAGACCTTGGAGATGATCTTGAAGGCAAAGCGCGTCGAGACGCCGCTCATACCCTCGTCGACGCCCGCGTAGTCGCGGTATTCCTGGTAGCTCTTGGCGCGCGGGTCGGTGTCCTTCAGGTTCTCGCCGTCGTAGACCAGCATCTTGCTGAACAGGCTGCTGTTCTCGGGCTCCTTCAGCCGCGTCAGGATCGCGAACTGGCTCATCATCTTCAGCGTGCCCGGCGCGCAGGTGGCCTCGGCCAGCGAGCTGCCACGCAGCAGCTTCTCGTAGATGTGCACCTCTTCGCTCACGCGCAGGCAGTACGGGACCTTGACGATGTAAATGCGGTCGAGGAAGGCCTCGTTGTTCTTGTTGTTGCGGAAGGTCTTCCATTCGCTCTCGTTGCTGTGCGCCAGCACGATGCCGTCGAAGGGAATCGCGCCGAAGCCTTCGGTGCCCTTGTAGTTGCCTTCCTGCGTGGCGGTGAGCAGCGGATGCAGAACCTTGATCGGCGCCTTGAACATCTCGACGAATTCCAGCAGACCCTGGTTCGACAGGCATAGCCCGCCCGAGTAGCTGTAGGCGTCGGGATCGTCCTGCGCGTAGGTTTCCAGCTTGCGGATGTCGACCTTGCCGACCAGCGAGCTGATGTCCTGGTTGTTCTCGTCACCCGGCTCGGTCTTGGCGATGCCCACCTGCTTGAGGATGCTGGGGTGGCGCTTGACGACCTTGAACTTGCGGATGTCGCCGCCGAACTCTTCCAGGCGCTTGACCGCCCAGGGGCTGAGGATGCGGTTCAGGTAGCGCTGCGGGATGCCGTACTCGGATTCCAGGATCGGGCCGTCTTCGGCGGGGTCGAACAGGCCCAACGGCGATTCGTTCACCGGCGAGCCCTTGATGGCGTAGAAGGGCACGTCCTGCATCAGCTGCTTCAGCCGCTCGGCGATCGAGCTCTTGCCGCCGCCCACCGGGCCGAGCAAGTAAAGGATCTGCTTCTTCTCCTCCAGCCCCTGTGCCGCGTGCCGAAAGTACGACACCACCTGCTCGATGGCGTCTTCCATGCCGTAAAACTCGGCGAAGGCCGGGTAGATCTTGATGATCTTGTTGGCGAACAGGCGCGACAGCCGCTGGTCGTTGCGGGTATCGACCGCCTGCGGCTCGCCGATGGCCTTGAGCATGCGCTCGGCGGCGGTGGCATAGGCCAGCGGGTTGCGCTTGCACTCGGCGAGGTAATCCTCCAGGGACATCTCCTCCTCGCGGCTGCGCTCGAAGCGGGCGGTGAAATTGCTGATCACGTCCATGCTGAACTCCTGTGTCAGGAAGATGCCGAGCGGCAACATAGCCCTCGTCATCTGGGAAGATCTGATGGAGTCCCGGCTGTACGGGCCCGGGCGCCATCAGAGCTTTCCGGCTTTCAGCAGCGTGTCGGTCGTGGTGTTCGCAGCGTCGTTGAACTTGTGAGCGTCGAGTGGCCGATAAAGTGCCCCAACAGGGCCTAATTCCCTTTTGCAGAGCATGCAAGACGCGTTCCAGCCTCTGGGCGGTGCACGTCTGTCCCGCACGGTGATTTGAACGCAGCCGGTGGCCTTTGCGCTGACAAGCATTCACCAAGCCAGGGCATTTCGTGTGCTTCGCACAACGCGGCACAACCGCCGCGAGGCCTCGCACCTGCGCATGCAACGCGTAAGGGTCGGGCATGTCGCGGCAGCTATGCTCCGAATCCCAGTGGCTTCATTGATTCGAACATGACCCAGCGCATACCTGCCACCCTGATTCCTGGCGACGGCATCGGCCCCGAGATCGTCGAGGCCACGCTGGCCGTGCTCGATGCGCTGGGCGCCCCATTCGAATGGGACCGGCAGCTGGCGGGCCTAGCGGGCGTACAGGCGGCGGGGGATCCGCTGCCGAAGGAGGCGCTTGCCAGCATCCGTCGCACCCGGCTGGCGCTTAAGGGGCCACTGGAAACCCCGTCGGGCGGTGGCTATCGTTCATCGAACGTGCGGCTGCGCGAGGAGTTCCAACTTTACGCCAACCTGCGCCCGGCGCGCACCATCGTGCCGGGCGGTCGCTTCGACAACATCGACCTGGTTGTGGTGCGCGAAAATCTCGAGGGCCTGTACATCGGCCACGAGCACTACATACCGATCGACGGCGACCCGCATGCCGTGGCCATGGCCACCGGCATCAACACCCGCGCCGGCAGCCGCCGGTTGCTGGAGTACGCCTTCGAGCAGGCGGTGGCACGCGGGCGCAAGAAGGTCACGCTGGTGCACAAGGCGAACATCATGAAGGCGCTGACCGGCATCTTCCTGGAAACAGGTCTGGAGTTGTACGAGCGCAAGTACAAGGGCAAGTTCGAGCTCGATTCGGTGATCATCGACGCCTGCGCGATGAAGCTGGTGCTGAACCCGTGGCAGTTCGACATGCTGGTCACGACCAACCTGTTCGGCGACATCCTGTCCGACCTGGTGGCCGGGCTGGTCGGCGGCTTGGGCATGGCACCGGGCGCCAACATCGGCGTCGATGCCGCGATCTTCGAGGCCGTGCACGGCTCGGCGCCCGACATCGCCGGTCAGGACAAGGCCAACCCGACGGCGTTGCTGCTGGCCGCGGCATTGATGCTCGAACACGTCAAGCTCGGCGACATGGCCGCGCAGCTGCGCAAGGCCATCGACGACACGCTGAACATCGACAAGGTGCGCACCGGCGACCTGGGCGGCAGCGCAGGCACGGCGGCCTTCACGCGCGCGCTGGTGCAACGCGTCGCGGCCGGCTGAGGCTGCTGCCGCCGATTTAGTCGTCGGCGGCGCCGAGCCGGTCGAGCAAGCCGTTCAGCTCGTCGAGCGAGTCGAAGGCGATCGCGATCTCGCCCTGCTCGCCGCGCTGGGTCTTGCGCAGCACGCGGATCTCGACGGTGGCGGCGAGGCGGTCGGCAAGCTGTTCTTCCAGCCGAACCAGGTCGCGCGGCTTGTCCTTCTTCACACGCAGCAGCGGCGACTGGCGGCCGTTGCCGCTTTGAGCGCGCGTCACCAGCTTCTCTGCTTCGCGCACCGAAAGTTTCTTAGCGACGATCAGGTTGGCCGACTGAATCTGCTGCGCGCTGTCCAGCGCCAGCAGCGCGCGAGCATGCCCCATGTCCAGGTCGCCGGCCATCAGCATCTGCTGCACCGGCGCGCTCAGGCTCAGCAGGCGCAGCAGGTTGCTGGCCGCGCTGCGCGAGCGCCCCACCGCCTGCGCCGCCTGCTCGTGCGTGAGCTTGAATTCGCTGACCAGCCGCTGCAGACCCTGCGCTTCCTCCAACGGGTTCAGGTCCTCGCGCTGCATGTTCTCGATCAGCGCCATCACGGCCGCGCTTTCGTCGGGAACGTCCTTCACCAGCACCGGTACGTCGTCCAGCCCGGCCAGCCGGGCCGCACGCACACGGCGCTCGCCGGCAATGATCTCGTAGGCCGGCGCGCCACCCGGCCCCGCAACGGGGCGCACCAGCACCGGCTGCATGACGCCCTGGCTCTTGATGCTTTCGGCCAGCTCGTACAACGCGCCCTCGTCCATGCGGGTGCGTGGCTGGTAGCGGCCGGGCTGCAGTTGCGACAGCCGCAGCGTCGTCGGCGCTGTGCCGGCGGGTGCGTCACTGGCCTTCGGGCCGAGCAGCGCCTCCAGGCCGAGGCCGAGGCCTTTGGGTTTTTTCGTGACCATGCGTCAATTGTCGGTGATCGCCGCCAGCACGCGATGCCGTATGCTGCCGCTTCGCGATTGACACGAAAGTGACCCATGAAGCACACGGTTTTTGTCGACGGCCAAGAAGGCACGACCGGGCTGCGCATTCACGAGGTCCTGGCGCAGCGCAAGGACCTCGAGGTGCTGAGCATCGACCCGGCCCGGCGCAAGGACGCGGCCGAGCGCGCGCGGCTGCTCAATGCCGCCGACGTGGCCTTCCTGTGCCTGCCCGACGACGCGGCGCGCGAGGCGGCGGCGATGGTGAACAACCCGCGCACCTGCCTGATCGACGCCAGCACCGCGCACCGCACCTCACCCGAATGGGTCTTCGGCCTGCCCGAGCTTGCACCGCCGCAGCGCGAACGCATCCGCGCAGCCAAGCGCATCTCCAATCCAGGCTGCCATGCCAGCGCGTTCATCCTGCTGCTGCGCCCGCTGGTCGATGCCGGCATCGTGCCGGCGACGCTGCCGATCTCGGCCACGTCGATCACAGGCTACTCCGGGGGTGGCAAGAAGATGATCGAGCAGTACCAGCGCGGCGAGGACGTGGCGCTGACGGCGCCGCGCGCCTACGCGCTTTCGCTCAAACACAAGCATGTACCGGAGATGCAGCAGCACAGCGGCCTGCAGGCCAAACCCCTGTTCATGCCGATCGTCGGCAATTTCTACAAGGGCTTGGCCGTGTCGGTACCGCTGCACTTCAGCCAGCTCGCGCAGGGCAGCGACGGTGCGTCGATCCACCGTGCCTTTGCGCAGCGCTACGAGGGCGAACGTTTCGTGCGCGTGATGCCCCTGTCCGACCCGGCCACGCTGGAGCATGGCTTTTTCGACGTGATGGCGGCCAACGACAGCAACCGCGTGGACATCTTCGTGTTCGCCAGCGCCAGCCAGGCGATCCTGATCGCGCGGCTGGACAACCTGGGCAAGGGCGCCAGCGGCGCGGCGGTGCAGACGATGAACCTGCACCTCGGAGTCAACGAAGACCTTGGGCTTCAGGTCGAGTCTGCAGCCTCGGGCAGCGCGCGGTAGTGGTAGCTGTAGGCGTCGGCGAAACCGAGGCGCCGATAGATGGCACGTGCCGCGTGATTGTGGGCGTCGACCTGCAGGTAGGCCAGCGCCGCACCGTGCTCGCGCGCCTTTGCGAGCACGTGGCTGCACAGCGCGCCTGACAGGCCACGGCCACGCGCCGCGGGCGCCGTGAACACGTCGTAAAGGCCCGCCATGTCGCCTTCGACGGCCACCTGTGCACAGGCCAGCACCTTGCCGCTGCTATCGCGCAGCACGCTGCCGCGATAAGGCACGGGGCTCAGTTTCAGCCGTTGCGCATGTGCCGCAATCCGTGTTGCGTCACTGTCTCGAAGCCCTCCAACGATGTGAGCATACGCTTCAACATCGATTTCCTGCAGCCCTAGACCCTCGGGCAGCGGTACCTGAGGCATGGCATCGATGTCCTCGCACACCATCACCAGCGACTCGCCGAAGCGCTGATAGCGCCGCTGATCCAGCCAGGTATCCAGGTCGGGCGGCCGGGTGAACGGCGTCATGCGCAGCAGCATCCTCAGCCCTGCCTGTCGATACAGCGCATGGCAGAGGGCCAGCTTTTCGGCGACCGGCAACCGTCCGTCCGACACCGCGTTGATGCAGCGCGCGCGCTGCGCCTTGCCGGGCGAAAAGCGCACCAGCCAGCCATCCAGCCAGCGCTGCTGGGGTGGCGCGCTGGCGTTGAGCCCGGCGTCCTCTATGCGCGAGAGCAACGTGGGCGCGAAGACCGGGGCCACTACAGGCTGTCGACGCGCCGCACCAGTTCCTGCGCAAAGGCGACGAAGGCCTGGGCGCCCTTGGACGCTGGGTCGAAGACCACGCCGGGCTGGCCGTAGCTGGGTGCTTCGGCCAGGCGCACGTTGCGCGGGATGACGGTATCGAAGACCTTGTCACCGAAGTGCGCCTTCAACTGGGCGCTGACCTGGTTCTGCAGGGTGATGCGCGGATCGAACATCACGCGCAGCAGGCCGATGACCTTCAGATCGCGGTTCAGGTTGGCGTGCACCTGCTTGATGGTGTTGACCAGGTCGGACAGCCCTTCCAGCGCGAAGTACTCGCACTGCATCGGCACGATCACGCCATGCGCCACGCACAAGCCGTTCAGCGTGAGCAGGCTCAGGCTGGGCGGGCAGTCGATGAGCACGAAGTCGTAGTCGTCCCCGACGCTGGACAAGGCCTGGCGCAGCCGCTGGTCGCGGCGCTCGAGCTGCACCAACTCCACCTCGGCGCCGGCGAGTTCCCGGTTCGCGCCGAGCACGTCGTAGCCGCCCTTCTCGGAGCGCACCCGTGCTTCGGCAATGCCGGCCGACTCAAGCAGCACGTCGTAGATCGACAGCGCCAGGCCGCGCTTGTCGATGCCCGAGCCCATCGTGGCATTGCCCTGGGGGTCGAGGTCCACCACCAGCACACGCTGACCGACTTGCGCAAGGCCGGCGGCCAGATTCAGAGTGGTGGTGGTCTTGCCAACGCCGCCCTTCTGATTGGCGACACAGTAGATTCGAGCCATGACGGCGGCGCTTGCGGTGAGGTGGGGAAAGGCAATTCTCAGCCGCGCAACGGGCGCGCACCGGCTTCGGCGATGCCAAACACGATCGGAATGTCCTGCAGCGCTGCCACGTCGATTTCCAGGTCGCCGCAGCAAAGTGCTTCCGGGGCATCGCGTCGGCCCGCCCCTTCGGCACGGCCGATAGCGAATAGGCAGGAGGTTAACCCAGATCGCGGGTCCGTCGGTTGGCGGGTCCCGCAGATGGATGCTGCGGCCGACACGATTTGCATGAAGACCACAACCCGGTGCTATCGGGGTCGCATCCAGACGAGGCAGCGCTGCGCATCCAGCCCTGGCACCTGCAGTTGTTCCACGTGGAACACATCGACATCCGCGGGCAGCGACGCCATCTCTTCATGAGGCACCCTGCCCTTCATCGCCAGCCAAAGCCCGCCCGGGGCCAAGTGCCGCCGCGTCAGGACGCAGAAATCGGTCAGCGACGAGAAGGCCCTGCACACCACCAGATCGAAAGGCGGCAATGTCAGAGATTCGACACGGGCATGTTCGGCGCTCAGGTTCTCAATACGTAGTTCACTAGCCACCTGTCGGATGAATGCCGCCTTCTTGGCCACTGCATCGGCGCAACTCACCGACCACCCCGGACGCAGCAGCGCCAGCACCACACCCGGCAAACCACCACCACTGCCCACATCAAGGATTCGTACCCCACCGGCAGGCAGGCGCCGGTCCAGCGACGGC
>Ga0316188_10001546_pt1 | contig 10922 bp, 8 predicted proteins | sample Phiworburrow1_MG_FD_204933 | JGI IMG/M metagenome (GOLD analysis project Ga0316188, IMG submission 204933) | Coastal sediment microbial communities from Maine, United States - Phippsburg worm burrow 1 | ecosystem: Environmental > Aquatic > Marine > Coastal > Sediment | place: USA: Maine... | reverse complement strand
GATAAAATACATTGTGAATCCGGTCGTCTATTCAAGGGGGGTCGTATAAATGTTGGCGAATTATAACGAATTCGCGCAATGGCTTCCTTAGAAATTTAATGGGGTCAGCATGTGTTCTTTGATCAGCCGGGTAAATTTATGCCGCGCGATGACTTCGGCTCCCAGAGTATGCAGGTGATCGGAAGAAACCTGTGCATCGATCAGGAAAGGTTTGATAGTAGTGCAAACATAGTGCATGGCGACCTTGGATGCGTTTTCCATTCGGCTGAACATGGATTCGCCAAAAAAGATATTCCCCATCATCAGGCCGTACATGCCACCGACCAGTTTATCTTCGTGCCAGCACTCAATCGAATGTGCGAAACCTGCTTCATGTAACTGGCAGTAAATCGCTAACATGGTGCCTGTGATCCAGGTACCTGTAGCGCCAGCTCCGGGTTTACTGGATCTGGGTGCGGCGCAGGCTAACATTACTTCTCTGAAGACAGTATCGGTTCTGACTTCGATAAGGTTTTTATTAAGTGTTCGCCTGAAGCTACGCGAAACATGGAAATTTTCCGGATAGAGAACACAGCGTGGATCAGGTGACCACCATAATACCGGCTGACCCTCTGAGTACCAGGGGAATATGCCGTGTTGATATGCTTCGATAACAAGCTCTGGTGTCAGTTGTTCGCTGGCAGCCAGCAGGCCATCAGGTTCAGTGAGCGCGGTGCTGACGTCAGGGAAAACAAAACCAGTATCTTCTAACCATGGGATGATCGACATAGTAATTCTGCTTTATCTGTATGGGGAAGATTCCATCAGGAGTTTGCCGTGATCTTCCATGGCGGCAGTCTCTCGCTGTAGGAATTCTTTTATCGCGTCATTAAAACCGGGATGTGCAATCCAGTGTGCGGACTGTGTTTTTGTCGGTAAAAAACCGCGCCATATTTTATGTTCTCCCTGTGCGCCCGGTTCGAAAATCTTTAGCTGGTTTTTGATGCAGTAATCTATGCCGGTGTAATAACACACTTCAAAATGCAGGCTATCGTAATTGTTGTTGCAGCCCCAATGCCTGCCGTAAAGTTTATCTTTGCCCTCAAAGCAGATAGCGGCAGCGACCATTGTGTTCTGGTGGTAAGCAAAAACTGCACGTAATTTTTCTGCGACAGCTTTGAAAAAATCCAGCGTTAATGTTGCTGCGCCGGATTTTTTTAAAAAGGTGATACGATAAAAGGCGTATAACAAATCCCATTGTTCATCGCTCAATTCTTTGCCGGGAACTACCTGTATATGGATGTTTTCTTCACTGACTTTTTTGCGTTCGCGTTTGATGTTCTTGCGCCTTTTTGAGGTCAGCTGAGAGAGGAAATCTTCGAAGTTTTGGTAGTTTTGATTGGTCCAGTGAAACTGATAATCAAATCGGAGCAGAAAATCAACTTCAGCAAACAGCTTGATGTCATCGCTCTCGCAAAATAAAAAATGTGCTGAGGATAAATTGTTTTTTTCTGCGTGGCTTATTAATGCACTGACCAGCCCTTTTTTGATGATACCTGCATCGACAACATCGCCATTGGCATCTTTATGAGTTCGGCTTGCAAGTAAGCGCGGCCCCTGGGCAGGTGTGAAGGGAATAGAAGTAACGAGTTTTGGATAATAATCCAGGCCGTTTCTCTGGTAGGCATCGGCCCATGCCCAGTCAAAAACAAATTCGCCGTAAGAATTTTCTTTAATATAAGAAGGGCAGGCACCGATGAGTGTTTCACCGTCATAGAGCAGGCAGTGCTGCGGCTGCCAGCCCCAGCTATTCAGGCAGTCATGCTGTTCTAAAGCAAGCAGGAAATCGTGTTGAATAAAAGGGTTGCTGTCACCGGCGAGAGCATCCCATTGTCCGGATGCCACGCTGGCAATTGTGTCAGTAAAAACAATTTTCATTGGCGCTGTAAATGGGCAATCGAAAATTTATGTCATTGCGAGGAATGCTGCAATCGCCTGATAATCAATGCCTCAGCAGCCGATTCCTTCGTGCCCCGCAATGACCCAAGAATCAGCAGTTGCCCAGGTCTTTACAGATGATGTCATCGAGATAACGCTCCGCATCCAGTGCCGCCATGCAGCCGGTGCCGGCAGAAGTGATCGCCTGACGGTAGACATGGTCGGTGACGTCGCCAGCAGCGAACACGCCTTCGATGCTGCACGCGGTCGCGTTGCCACCGGAGCCGCCTTTAACGCACAGATAACCGTTATGGATCTCAAGCTGGTCGGCAAAGATCTCGGTATTCGGTTTGTGGCCGATCGCAATAAATACACCCTGTAATTCGATATCTTTCGTGCTGCCATCTTTTGTGTTTTTAATACGCATGCCGGTGACACCGCTGTCATCGCCGAGCACCTCTTCCAGTGAGCTGTCCCACTCGATAGTGACATTGCCACTTTTTGCCTTCTCGAAAAGTTTATCCTGCAGAATTTTTTCCGAGCGTAAGGAGCTGCGGCGATGCACCAGTACCACTTCGGCGGCGATGTTTGACAGGTATAAGGCTTCTTCCACCGCGGTGTTACCACCACCGATAACGGCGACTTTCTGACCTTTGTAAAAAAAACCATCGCAGGTCGCGCAGGCAGAAACGCCTTTTCCCTTGAAAGCCTCTTCTGATTCCAGACCGAGGTACATGGCGCTGGCGCCGGTAGCAATGATCAATGCGTCACAGGTATAGGAATTGGAGTCGCCGTAAAGTTTGAATGGACGCTGTTCCAGGTTAACTTCGTTGATATGGTCGAAGATGATCTCGGTGCCAAAACGTTCAGCATGTGCTTGCATACGCTGCATCAGCTCCGGTCCCTGAACGCCTTCGGCATCGCCCGGCCAGTTATCGACATCGGTCGTGGTCGTCAGTTGACCACCCATTGCCATACCAGTAATGATCACCGGGGTAAGGTTGGCGCGTGCAGCGTAGACGGCGGCAGTGTATCCTGCAGGACCTGATCCAAGAATTAATAGACGTGCGTGGCGAGATTCACTCATGATGTTCTCCAACTCAAATTTTTAGGTGCTTATTTTATGTCTGTTTGCCGGTGGCCATAACTGTTTAGTTATTGAAGTTGTTTATAGCCACTTGTAGGGCGCATATATTAGCAAATCTTAATGACAATTGTTTTTTGCATTAGTTTTGTGCATATTAGCTGATGTACCGGTTTATATGTCCTCGTGCACAATACTGAAAAGGACTGACGGTATCAGCATGCGAATGATATCCGGTTTTAAAACCACTTAAGACTAATAATAATGAAAATAGGAATTCCACTCGAAATAATGACCGGCGAGGCGCGTGTCGCGCTGACACCTGAGGCCTGTAAAACTTTGGTAGATGCAGGGCATGACGTTTATGTGCAGGGTAGTGCAGGGATAAACTCCGGGTATGCTGATATCGACTATCAGGATAGCGGTGCCACGCTTGTTGCTTCGGCACAGCAGTTATATGAGCAGGCGCAGCTGATCGTCAAAGTGAAGCAGCCGCTGGAGCAGGATATCCGGTACTTACGAGACGACCATGTTTTATTCAGTTATCTGCATCTGGCTGCCGATTTAACTCTGGTTAAAATTTTATGCGCTATCGGGCTTAGTGCTATTCCATTCGAATCGGTGACAGATGATAAGGGTTCGTTACCTTTATTAGCGCCCATGAGCCAGGTGGCAGGCCGCATTTCAGTGATGCGCGGCGCTACTTTGCTGTTCAGGAACCGTGGTGGAAGGGGTGTATTACTGGGAGGTGTTGATGGCACTGATGCTGGGCGGGTAGTCGTTCTCGGCGCAGGTGTTGCGGGCAGGCATGCCGTCGGTGTTGCAGTTTCGCTTGGTGCCAGGGTTGATGTACTGGACCTTAAAGAAAATAAATTACTGTCTCTAAAAAAACAGTATCCTTCGATCGAAACGCATATCTTTACCCCGGAGCTGGTCGAAACCTTGTGTATCCAGGCAGACCTCGTGATCGGTGCAGTATTGTTAGCCGGCAGGCGAGCTCCCGTGGTATTGAAGCGGTCGGTGATACAGCAGATGAATCCAGGCAGTGTCATCATCGATATCGCCATCGATCAGGGAGGCTGTGTCGAGGGCATCCGCGCTACCAGTAGCGAAGAACTTTATTATATGGCTAACGGAGTTTTACATTCTGCTGTCCCCAATATGCCGGCCGCCGTCGCGCGGACTGCCTCGCAGTCGTTATCCTCGGCGATAATGCCTTATGTTCTGATTATCGCCGGCACAGGTGTCACCGGTTTGCTTCAGTCCAGGTCAGATAAGGGACAGCGATTACACGAGGCGATGGCCATCCATCAGGGTAAAGTCGTTGATGACGTGCTAATAAATGAGATTAAGGCCATAAATTAGGCACCAGGAACTGGATTCTCTGGGTCAATCGACTGCAATTTTTGTTATAATCACACTTTTACTATTGTGTGACTCTGGTTATCTGCAATCAGGTTATATGGTCATGTTATATCGAAACTGCCTGTGATCTTGCTGGCTGTAAATAAACTGGGGCTTATTGATTGGCACAAGCACGCCGTACAAAAACTAATACAAACTCGGAAAAAAGTGCTGTTATAGTAACTCAGCTGCAACGTGGTCTGCGGGAAGCCGCCATGCTGGTATTGATGGCGCTGGCTTTGTTCCTGTTCACCGCATTAGTGACTTATGACTCTGCGGACCCCGGCTGGTCGTACACGGGTTCAAGAGAATCCATCCATAACGCGGCGGGAGCAGTCGGCGCCTGGTTTGCTGATGTACTCTACAATCTCTTTGGTTACCTGTCTTTTCTGTTTCCGGTCATCATTGCCTATAGTGGCTGGTTAGTGCTGCGCAGTAATCATATCGAGGTCGACAAGGATATTGATTACCACGAACTGGGCGTTCGCTGGGCCGGTTTTTTTGTGACCGTCGCCATGGGTTGTGCTTTAACCAGTATGCATTTTTCCATCCCTGAGGGGCAGTTGCCGCTGGATGGCGGTGGTATTCTCGGCCGCTGGTTAAGTGACGCCATGGCCAGCTCACTGGGTCTGCTCGGCTCTACATTAATATTACTTGCGGTGTTCCTTGCCGGTATCACCCTGTTTAGCGGTATTTCCTGGTTTCATGTTATCGACGGTATCGGTTATGCCGGGTTATTCAGTTATAGCTGGTTGAAAGACAAAGTACTGGCGATGATCGAGATCAGACAGGAGAAAAAGGCAGGCGAAGAGGCCAGGCAGCAACGTCAGGAAGTAGTCGCAGCTGATAAGAAAAAACAGGCGGTACGTGAAGCCAAAGGCAGCGCTGAAGTTAGAATCGAACCGGTGGTGAAAAAAGTTGAAATTTCAGAACGCCTGGACAGGGAAAAACAGATCAAGCTGTTCGATGCGCCGTCTGATTCAGAGTTGCCTGCGCTACGTTTATTAGACCCTCCGCATCCACACGTGAAAGGGTTTTCCAACGAAGCCCTGGAAGCCCTGTCTCGCCTGGTGGAGATCAAGCTCGCCGATTTTGGTATCGAAGTTGAGGTGGTGGCAGTGCATCCCGGACCGGTGATCACCCGTTTCGAGATGGAGCCGGCACCGGGCGTCAAAGCCAGCAAGATAACCGCGCTGTCCAGAGACCTGGCGCGTTCACTGTCAGTGCCCAGTATCCTGGTGGTTGAAGTCATCCCCGGAAAAACCTGTGTCGGTTTAGAGATTCCTAATGAACATCGTGAACTTGTTTCATTGAGCGAGATTCTGATGTCGAAACAGTACGACAAGTCTGCCTCACCGCTGACCCTGGGATTAGGTAAAGATATTGCCGGTAACCCGGTGGTTGCTGACCTGGCTAAAATGCCGCATCTACTGGTCGCCGGAACCACCGGTTCAGGAAAATCCGTCTGTGTTAATGCATTGTTAATGAGCCTGTTATTTAAGAGTAAACCGGATGAAGTAAGGCTCATACTGATCGATCCGAAGATGCTTGAATTGAACGTCTATGAAGGCATCGCACATCTGCTGACACCAGTGGTCACTGACATGAAAGAAGCTGCCAATGCGTTGCGCTGGTGTGTCGGAGAAATGGACCGTCGTTATGAGTTGATGTCCGGCCTGGGAGTCAGAAACATTACCGGCTATAACCGCAAGGTCAACGAGGGGATTGAGGCCGGTACACCGATAGAAGATCCAACCTTTAACCCTGATCATCATCCGCCTGGTTCACAGCCACAACAACTCAAGCCATTGCCGTATATCGTAGTGGTGGTCGATGAATTTGCCGATCTGTTCATGGTGGTAGGTAAAAAAATTGAGGAGCTGATCGCACGTATCACACAGAAGGCTCGAGCTGCCGGCATCCACCTGATCCTGGCGACACAGCGTCCCTCGGTCGATGTAGTGACCGGCCTGATTAAATCAAACATACCCACTCGGATTGCGTTCCAGGTGTCCTCTCGTATTGATTCGCGAACCATTCTAGATCAGATGGGCGCTGAAAACCTGCTCGGCCATGGTGATATGTTGTATATGGAAGCCGGTGGTGGTCTGCCGATTCGTATCCATGGTGCCTTTGTTGATGACCATGAAGTCCATAGAGTGGTCGCTTTCCTGAAATCACAGAATGAACCGGACTATATAGAAGAGATCCTGCAGGAGAGCAGTACCGTGTTACCTGGCGAGAAACCGGCAAACGGCGGTGCTGAAGATGTTGATGCACTTTACGATGAAGCGGTTGCTATAGTGACACAGACACGAAAGGCTTCGATCTCTTATGTGCAGCGCCGCCTAAAAATCGGTTATAACCGCGCGGCCAGGATGATTGAAGAAATGGAAGAGGCGGGCGTGGTTTCTTCGATGCAGTCTAATGGTTCGCGTGAAGTGTTAGCGCCGCCGCCGCCTGAAACTTATTAAAACAGCTTCAAGAACTCTGATTAATTCATGAACTCGAATCTTGCCCTCAGGGTATCCGGTTACTGCGTTACAAATCTTCGCAATAGCCCTGATATTTGCACTTTGCGCCTTGTATCTAAATATCCCCGGCACAATCTACTTCGCTCAGAACTAATCAGAGGCTCCTAAGTCATACCATCATCTTTATAGAAAGTTCTGTTCTGGCATGATTGCCCTAAAATAATTAAATAGATAATTTAAAAAATATGAAATCCATTTTTACCAGTCTTATCTTCTGGCTCGCCATGTTTTCAGTCGCTGTTTTTGCTGACAATAACGTCGAAAAACCAACGACGGGCGAGATCTACCTGGAAGATTTTTTAGCCAATACAAAATCACTGGAAGCTGATTTTCAGCAGACGTTGCGCACCCATGAGGGTGAAGTCTTGCAGCAGACGACGGGCCGTTTCTATCTGAACCGTCCGGGAAAATTTCGCTGGAACTATCGCGCACCTTATGAACAGATTATCGTTTCTGACGGTGAAAAAATCTGGATCTATGATGTCGATCTGAAGCAGGTGACGGTGCAAAAACAGTCGGCTGGTTTATCGACGACCCCGATGGCATTACTGGAAAACAGTTTTAAATTACATCAGAGTTTTAATGTCACGCCGCTCGATGAACACGATGGGGTCTATCGTTTAAAGCTGGTCAGTAAAACAAAAGATTCGGATTTTGGCGAGATCGTTGTCGGTCTTGATGCCGATGGTCTGCGTTTTATGCAGTTGCATGATCAGTTTGAGCAGGTGACTGATATCGTGTTTTCAGATATAACCACCAACAGCAAACTGGCGAAAGATATCTTCGAATTTATACCACCCGAAGGGGTTGATGTTTTCGGTGGTTAGCTGCGACCAGATATGACTGCCGAACTTTTTTCTGAAGACAAAATAACGCAGACTTATCGGCCTCTGGCCGATCGCATGCGGCCGCAGTCGCTATCAGAATATATCGGCCAGGACCATATTTTGGGTGAAAGTAAAACCCTGAGACAGGCGATAGAAAACCAGACTTTGCACTCTATGGTTTTCTGGGGACCACCCGGCACCGGGAAGACTACCCTGGCAAAGATTATTGCTAATTCGGTACAGGCACATTTTATTAACATATCGGCAGTACTCGCCGGTGTCAAAGATATACGAGAAGCAATCGCCCAGGCAAAACAGTGGCAGCTCCAGGGAGAGTTAACCATTTTATTTGTCGATGAGGTTCACCGTTTTAATAAATCGCAGCAGGATGCCTTTTTACCCTATGTCGAAGACGGCACTATCTATTTTATTGGTGCTACCACCGAGAACCCGTCATTTGAGTTAAATAATGCTTTATTATCACGCGTTAAAACCTATGTGTTAAAAGCGCTTTCGGTAGAAAATTTGCAGACGGTTATCAGACAGGCGTTGAAGAATGACGAGCAGCTCAGCCAGTCTCATTATGAGATCGAAGAATCTTCTCTGGCTTTACTGGCGCAGGTCGCTGATGGTGATGCAAGGCGGGCGTTAAATTTTCTGGAAATCGCCTGCGACCTGGCTGAACCTGAAATCGGTGATGCAGAGCAGTCTTCAGACAAAAATCGCGTTATAAGTAAAAATATTATCCAGGATGTCACATCGCAGAGTATCCGCCGCTTCGATAAAGGCGGTGATCTGTTTTATGAACAGATTTCTGCCCTGCATAAATCGGTACGCGGCAGCAATCCGGATGCCTCGCTGTACTGGTTCGCCCGTATGATCGATGGCGGCTGTGATCCGCTGTATATCGCACGACGCGTGGTACGCATGGCGTCGGAGGATATCGGTAATGCCGATCCGCGCGCTCTGCAGCTGGCGTTAGATGCCTGGCAGACCTATGAACGCCTGGGCAGTCCGGAAGGTGAGCTCGCAATTGCTCAGGCGATTGTTTTTCTTGCCTGTACGGCAAAGAGCAATGCCGTGTATTCGGCTTTTCAGGAAGCCGTGGCCGATGCTAAAAATTCAGCCTCTTTCGATGTGCCTGAACACCTGAGGAATGCGCCTACAAAATTCATGAAAGAGCTGGGATACGGTAAAGATTACCGTTACGCGCATGACGAAGCGGGGGCATTTGCCGCCGGCGAAACCTATTTTCCAGATGCTATGGGTGAGCGTGAATATTATCAGCCGGTAGCACGAGGGCTGGAATTAAAGATAAAGGAGAAACTGGATCAGCTCAGGCAGCTGAATAAGGGAGCAAAAAAAAGCCAGTGAAATAGCCTGTCAGGCTATAACGTTAAGGATAAGAAGTTAATGTGATCTCTGGTAAAAAGTGGATCTTATTTTCGATTGCTCAAAATTATCGCGGTAAATAGATCTCTTACGAATCACAACTATTATTTTTTTACTATACTGAATCTATAACTCAAAATTATAAGTAATGATATGAACCGACATCAGGAAAGATCCAGCTCACTAGGTTATTGCATACAGATATTGATTGTTAATGGTGCAGTGCAGGATGAGTATTCGCAAAAACCCTGTTATATCGAAAACATCGGCAAGGGCGGTTTTCGCTTTATCTCGGATATCGCCTTTGAGCTCGAAGACCGGGTTCAGGTGCTGCTGCATTTCCCGGATAATCACTCACAGCAAGTGCTAGGTCGTATCTGTTATAGCGAGGATTTTGATGATACCCAGAAAGCCTATGGCTTCAGTATCATAAGTGGTTTTTATTCGTTGCGCAGTTCTCATGAGAAGATAACAGCGAAAGATGGCAGCATTTCTTTCCCCCATTATTCTCAGGGACAGAATATAGAATAGCGCCGTCTTTATTGCCGGGAAATCCTTTTCCATTGGCAAAATTTCAAATTCTTTTAACTCAATCGTTTAAATTTGATGCGGTGTGGATTGTTCGCCGCTTCTTCGCCCAGGCGGTTAATACGGTCAGCTTCGTATTCCGTGTAGTTACCTTCAAACCAGGTGACTTTACTGTCACCTTCGAAAGCAAGGATGTGCGTGGCGATACGGTCAAGGAACCAGCGGTCATGCGATATGACTACGACACAGCCGGGGAAGTTGAGTATCGCTTCTTCCAGCGCGCGCAGGGTTTCAACATCAAGATCATTGGTGGGCTCGTCGAGCAGTAACAGGTTGCCGCCGCTCTTCAATAATTTAGCCAGGTGAACGCGGTTACGTTCACCACCGGAAAGGTCCTTGATGAATTTCTGCTGATCTTCACCTTTAAAATTAAAGCGGCTGACATAACCGCGTGAAGGCACGCTGTAATTACCGATAGTGATATTATCCAGTCCGTCGGAGATCTCGGTCCATACCGTGTTGTTCGCCGTCAGGCTGTCGCGCGACTGATCAACATAGGCGATCTTTACCGTTTCCCCGATTTTAAATTCGCCTGCATCAGGTTTTTCTTCACCGGTGATGAGTCGGAACAGCGTGGTTTTACCGGCACCGTTAGGGCCGATAATACCGACGATGCCGCCGCGCGGTAAACTGAAACTTAAGTCTTCATACAGAACTTTGTCGCCATAGTTCTTACTTATGTGGCTGGCTTCGATCACCAGTTCACCGAGTCGTGGACCCGGTGGGATGTAGAGTGACTGGGTCTCTGAACGTTTCTGATAATCCGATGAAGACAGTTCTTCAAAACGCTGCATACGCGCCTTGCTCTTTGCCTGCCGTGCTTTTGGATTGGAGCGAACCCATTCCAGCTCGGCCTTGATGGTCTTCTGACGATTCGCTTCTTTTTTCTCTTCAGTAGCAAGGCGCGCTTCTTTCTGTTCCAGCCAGGATGAATAGTTGCCTTCCCACGGTATGCCGTGACCGCGGTCGAGTTCTAAAATCCAGCCGGCGACATTATCCAGGAAGTAGCGGTCATGGGTGACTGCGACCACGGTGCCGGGATATTCTTTTAGGAAACGTTCCAGCCAGGCGACCGATTCGGCGTCGAGATGGTTGGTCGGCTCGTCGAGGATCAGCATGTCAGGCGAGGACAGCAGTAGCCGACATAAAGCCACACGGCGACGTTCACCGCCGGAT
>Ga0316188_10001545_pt1 | contig 10926 bp, 5 predicted proteins | sample Phiworburrow1_MG_FD_204933 | JGI IMG/M metagenome (GOLD analysis project Ga0316188, IMG submission 204933) | Coastal sediment microbial communities from Maine, United States - Phippsburg worm burrow 1 | ecosystem: Environmental > Aquatic > Marine > Coastal > Sediment | place: USA: Maine... | reverse complement strand
GACGGCGTTGGCGGGTGGCGGTCGGGCTGGTACAACCCGGGGCATGCTCATCTTCCGCCAGTTGCTCGATCCTTCGTCGTCGACCTACACCTACCTGCTCGGCGACGGCGGTGCCGCTGTCCTGGTCGACCCGGTCTTCGAGCAGGTGCGCCGCGACAGCGCGCTGATGCGGGAACTGGGCCTCACGCTGGTGGCGACGCTGGACACGCACGTGCACGCCGACCACGTCACCGGCGCCTGGCTGCTGCGCGAGCGCACCGGCTGCGCGGTGATGTTGTCGGCCGCCAGTGGGGCCAGCGGCGCGGATCGGCTGCTGGCCCCGGGCGACCGTGTCGGCTTCGGCAGCCGGCACCTCGAAGTGCGCGCCACCCCGGGGCACACCGACGGCTGCGTGACCTACGTGCTGGACGACCGGGCGATGGCGTTCACCGGCGACGCGCTGCTGATCCGCGGCTGCGGCCGCACCGATTTCCAGCAGGGCAGCGCCCAGCGTCTGTACCGGTCGGTGCACTCGCAGATCCTGTCGCTGCCGGCCGACAGCCTGCTCTACCCGGCGCACGACTACCGCGGTCTCACGGTCACCAGCGTGGCCGAGGAGCGGCGCTTCAACCCGCGCTTCGGCGGCGACAGCGACGAGGCGGACTTCGTCGGCTACATGGCCAACCTGGGGCTGCCACACCCCAAGCTGATCGATCTCGCCGTGCCGGCCAACCTGCGCTGCGGCCGGCCGGAAGGCGCGGTCGTGCCGCCGGCCGACCCGGCCTGGGCGCCGCTGACCTGGGCCTTCGCCGGGTTGTGGGAGATCGAGCCCGCCGCGCTGGAAGAGCGCTTGCGCGAGGTGCAGGTCATCGACGTGCGCGAGGCGGACGAGTTTCACGGCCCGCTGGGCCACATCGACGGCGCCGTGCTGGTGCCCTTGTCCGAGCTGCCGGGGTGCATGGCGTCGCTGGATCGCAGCCGCCCGGTGGTCACCGTCTGCCGTTCGGGTGCGCGCTCGGCCCAGGCGGCGCTGCAGTTGACCCGCGCCGGCCTGGCCGACGTCGCCAACCTGGCTGGCGGCATGCTGCGCTGGAGCGCACAGGGCTATCCGTCGCCGGGCGCCGTGGCCTGAATTTGGACTGGAGCCACGGGTCGGGACCGCGCGAACAGCGCTCCCGGTGGCGGCCATTTCCGGCGTTCGGCCGACCCCGCGCCACCCGATAATCGGCGGGCAAAGGATGCCGCTGCCCTGGCGGCGCGGGCCCGGCGCCCGACCCACTGATTGCAGAACGCCCGCATGACATCCACACGACCCCGGGGCTGGAAGATCGGCGCCATGCCCGTTGCCATTGCCCTGGCCGGGGTCCTGCTGAGCGGGTGGAGCGCGATGCAGGTCCAGGAGCGGAGCGACCTGGCGGCGCAGGCCGAGTTCAGCCGGCTGACGCAAAGCCTGAGCACCGACGTCGTGCGCCGCTTCACGGTCCCTCTGTACGGCCTGCGCGGCGCGAAGGGCACCTACGCGGCGTCTGCACACGTCGGGCGCGACGGGTTCCGCGTGCACGTCGCCGCGCTCGACCTGGCACACGAGTTTCCCGGTGTGCGGGGGTTCGGCTTCATCGAACGCGTGCCGAGGGTCGAGGAGGCGCGCTTCGTCCAGGCGGCGCGCGACGACGGGGCGCCGGACTTCCGGATCCGGGAGCTGGCCCCGGGCGTCGGCGCCGACCGCTACGTCATCAAGTACATCGAGCCGCTGGCGCTCAATCAGCCGGCGCTGGGTCTGGATGTCGGCAGCGAGGCGAACCGCCGGGCCGCGATCGAGCGCGCGATCGACAGCGGCCGGCCGGCGTTGACCGATCCCATCGTGCTGGTGCAGGACGGCCGGCGCTCGCCCGGCTTTCTGCTCTACCTGCCCGCCTACCGAAGCGGCGCTGCCACGGACACGCCGGCCGCGCGCCGCGACGCGCTGCTGGGGGTGCTGTATGCGCCGATCGTGGCTGCCGAACTGCTGAGCGGCGCCCGGCAGGCCACGGCGGGCCAGTTGGCGTTCAAGCTCGACTTCGTGGCCGCGGGGGCGCCGCCCGAGCTCGTCTACGACTCGCTGGCGGACGCCGGCCCCGTGGCCGATGCCGCCAGCGCGTCGACGGCGCCCGCGCCGGGTTTCGAGGCCAGCGTGCCGCTGGACATCGTGGGCAGCCGCTTCACGCTGTCGTCGCGTGCCACGCCGGCGTTCGCGGCCTCTCTCAGCCCGGCCACCGGCGCGTGGGTGGGGGGCGCCGGGCTGCTGCTGACTGCGTTCCTGGCCTACCTGGTGCATCTGCTGGCCGGCGGCCGGCGTCGCGCCGAGGCCATCGCGCTGGGCCTGACCGCCGAGCTGGACCGGCTTGCGATGGTCGCCCGGCACACCTCCAACGCGGTCGTCATCACCGACGCGCAGCGTCGCATCAGCTGGGTCAACGACGGCTTCGAGCGACTCACCGGCCATCGGCTGGAAGAGGTCCGCGGGCAATCGCCCGGGCGGCTGCTGCAGTGCGAGGACACCGACGCTGCCACGGTGGCGCAGATGCGTGACGCACTCGGTGCGGGCAATGCGTTCAGAGGCGAACTGCTCAACGTGGCCAAGGACGGCCGCCGCTACTGGCTGGAGCTCGAGATCCAGCCCCTGCACGACGTCGCGGGCGGCCTGACCGGCTTCATGGCGATCGAGACCGACATTTCCGAGCGCCGAGGGGCGGAGGCCGCGCTGGCCGCCGCCCGGCGCGAGACGGACGCCCTGCTGAGCACGATCCGCGAGCACGCCATCGTCTCGATGGCCGGGCGCGACGGACGCATCATCGAAGCCAACGACGCCTTCTGCGCCATCAGCCAGTACCGACGCGAGGATCTGCTGGGCCAGGACCACCGGATCATCAACTCGGGGACACACCCTCCCGGCTTCTGGGCCGAGATGTGGCGCACGGTTTCGTCGGGCAGGTCCTGGCGCGCCGAGGTCTGCAACCGGGCCAGGGACGGCTCGCTGTACTGGGTCGACAGCATCGTCGCCCCCTTCATCGGCGCCGACGGCCGGGTCGAAAAATACGTCTCCGTGCGCACCGACATCACGGCCAGCAAGCGAGCCGCACAGGAACTGGCGCGCGAGCGCGCCCGCCTGGCACTGATCATCGACGGCACCGGCGCCGGCACCTGGGAGATCGACTTCGAGAGCGGTGACGATCAGATCAACGAGGCCTACGCCGGCATGCTGGGGTACTCGCGGCAGGAACTGAGCGCGCGCATCGACGGCAATTCCCTGGGCCTGCTGCACCAAGACGACCGCGACGCGGTGACCGAGGCGCGCCAGGCGCACCTGGACGGTCTGACGGACGAGTACGAGGTCGAGTTCCGCATGCAGCACCGCGATGGCCATTGGGTCTGGGTGCTCAGCCGAGGTCGCGTCGGCCTGCGTGACGCGCAAGGCCGGGCACTGCGCATGGCGGGCATCCACCTGGACATCACGGCGCGCAAGTGGGCCGAATGGGAACTCGCGCGCGAGCGGCTGCGGCTGAGCAGCATCGTCGAAGGCACGAACGTCGGCACCTGGGAATGGAACGTCGTGACGGGCGAGGCCGCCTTCAACGAGCGCTGGGCGGAGATCGGCGGCTGGACGCTGGCCGAACTGGCGCCGGTGAGCATCAAGACCTGGACCGACCTGTGCCATCCGGAAGACCTGACTCGCTCGAACGCGCTGCTGCAACGGCATTTCGACGGTGACACCGACCACTACGAGTGCGAGGTCCGGATGCGCCACAAGGCGGGGCACTGGGTCTGGGCCCTGGCGCGCGGCCGGCTGCACGCGCGCTCGGCCGACGGTGGCGCCCGCTGGATAGCCGGCACGCAAATGGACATCACCGAGAGGAAGTTGTCCGAGCAGGCCCTGCGCGCCAGCCAGGCGCTGCTGGACACGACCGGCCGCATCGCCAGCATCGGCGGCTGGATGCTGGACCTGGCCAGCGGCGCGCTGACCTGGAGCGACCAGACCTGCCGCATCCACGGCGTGCCGCCCGGCCACCGGCCGACGCTCGAGGAGGCGATCGGCTTCTACGCCCCCGAGGCGCGCGAGACGATGCGCGACCTCGTGCAGCGCGGCATCGACACCGGGGAGCCCTGGGACGAGGAATTGCCGTTCGTGACCGCGGGCGGGCACGCGATCTGGGTGCGCACGATGGGCGAAGTGGAGCGAGAAGGTGGCCGTGCCGTGCGCCTGGTCGGCGCCTTCCAGGACATCACGGAGCGGCGCGCGCTGGCCGAGCAGCTGCGGCGCAGCAGCCAGGTCATGTCCAGCATCGTCGAGAACCTGCCCTGCGGCGTGAGCGTGTTCAACGACCGGCTCGAGCTGGTGGCATCGAACGGCAAGTTCCGCGAACTGCTGGGTTTTCCCGACGCCATGTTCGGGCTGCGCGAGCCGCGCTACGAGGACTTCATCCGTCTGAACGCCGAGCGGGGCGAGTACGGCGAAGGCCACGTCGACGAGATCGTGGCCCGCACGATCGAGCGTGCGCGCCTGCTCGGCTCGCAACCGCACCGCTTCGAACGCGTGCGGCCGAACGGCACGCCGATCGAGGTGCAGGGCGCGCCGATGCCCGGCGGCGGCTTCGTCACAACCTATACCGACATCTCGGACCGCAAGCGGGCCGAACAGGAGGTGCAGCGCAGCGCCGCCCTGCTGCGTGGGGCGATCGAGGCCATCGACGAGGCCTTCGTGCTGTACGACCCCGACGACCGCCTGGTGCTCTGCAACGAGCGCTACAGGCAGACCTACGCCAACGTGGCCGAGCTGATCGTGCCCGGTGTCCGGTTCGAAGAGCTGGTGCGCGAGGGGGTCAGGCGCGGCGACTACCTCGACGCCATCGGTCACGAGGAGGAGTGGGTCCGCGAACGCGTCGCCGCCCACCTGCGCGCCAACTCGACCATCGTGCAGCGGCTGGACAACGGCAAGACGCTGCGCATCGTCGAGCGCCGGCTGCCGGACGGGCACATCGTGGGGTTCCGCATCGACGTCACCGAGCTGACCCAGGCCACGGAGGCGGCCGAGCAGGCGTCCAAGGCCAAGAGCCAGTTCCTGGCCAACATGAGCCACGAGATCCGCACCCCGATGAATGCGATCCTGGGCATGCTCAAGCTGCTGCGCCGCTCCAGCCTGGATGCGCGCCAGGACGACTACGCGGCCAAGACCGAGGGCGCGGCGCGATCGCTGCTGAGCCTGCTGAACGACATCCTGGACTTCTCCAAGGCCGAGGCCGGCAAGATGCTGTTGGATCCGCAGCCCTTCCGCGTCGGCGCCTGGCTACAGGACCTGTCGGTGATCCTGCAGGCCGACGCCGAAGGCAAGGGCATCGCACTGCGCTTCGACATCGACCCGGCCGTGCCGCCGGCGCTGACGGGCGACTCGATGCGATTGCAGCAGGTGCTGCTGAACCTGGGCGGCAACGCGATCAAGTTCACCGAGCGCGGCGAGGTCGTCGTTCGCGTGGCCGTCAGGTCGCGCGAGCAGCAGGCGGTCCGGCTGGAGGTGTCGGTGCAGGACACCGGCATCGGCATCGCGCCGGAAAATCACGCGCGCATCTTCAGCGGCTTCACGCAGGCCGAGGCGTCCACGACGCGGCGCTTCGGCGGCACCGGGCTCGGCGTCGCGATCTGCCAGCGCCTGGTGCAGATGATGGGCGGGGACCTGCAGCTGGACAGTGCCCTCGGCCGCGGCAGCCGCTTCTGGTTCGAGATCACGTTGCCGCTGGCCGACGAGGCGAGCTGTGCGTCGACGTTGGAGGCTCCTGCCGCGCCCGGCGCCGGCCGCCTGGCCGGACTGCGCCTGCTGCTGGCCGAGGACAACGCCAACAACCAGCAGGTCGCGCGCGAACTGCTCGAAGACGAGGGCGCCGAGGTCCATATCGTCGGCAACGGCCTGCAGGCCGTGAACGCAGTCGCCAGGGCATCGCCGACCTTCGATGCCGTACTGATGGACCTGCAGATGCCGGAAATGGATGGCTACACCGCCACCAGCCGCATCCGCCAGGACCTGGGCCGGCAGGTGCTGCCGATCGTCGCGATGACGGCCAACGCCATGGCCTCCGACCGCGAGGCCTGCCTGGCTGCGGGCATGAACGACCACATCGGCAAGCCCTTCGACCTGAACCAGCTGGTGGCGATCCTGCGGCGGGTCACCCGGCGTGACGCGGCGCCGGCAGCGGCGTCGCCCGCCGTGCTCGCCACCCCGCCGCTGCCCCAGGCGCAGCAGGCCCTGGCCGCCGCCGCCGGCGTGGACCTGGCTGCGGCGCTGCATCGCATGGGGGGCCGGGTGCCCACCTATCGCCGGCTGCTGGGCAGTTTCGTGCGCGACCTGGACCTGCTTGCGACCGATCTGCAGGTGCTGCGGGCCGAGGGGCGATGGGACGAGGCGAAGCGCCAGGCCCACACGGTCAAGGGACTTGCCGGCACGCTGGGGGCCATGGCCCTGTCGCAGCGGGCGGCCGCCGCCGAGCATGCGCTCGCGAGCGAGACTGCGGTGGAGGCCGCCGCCGCCGTACAGGCCTTTTGCGACGAGGTGGCCCAGGCGCGTCCGGCGCTGGCGCAGCTCTGCGCAGGCCTGGATGACGGTCTGATCGAAAGCACGGCGGCGACGGCTTCGGGTGCCGCCGGCGCCGCTGCGCTGGGCGACGCCTTGCGTGTGCTGGCGCGGCTGCTGTCGGATGCCGACATGGACGCCGTGGCGGCCCTGGAGCGCCTGCGTCAGGACCATGCCGTCGCCCTGGGCGACCGGCTGGAGCCGCTGGAAGATGCCGTTGCCCAACTGGACTTCGAGCGCGCTCTGGTAGTCTGCCGGGCCATGTTGGAGGCATCGCGCGCATGATTCCGGACCAGCTGCACGGGCTGCCGGCGGGCGACGGCCTGCACGCGCTGTTCGGTCGCCGACCGCGCATCCTGGTCGTCGACGACCAGCCGGCCAACGTGCAGGTGCTCTACCAGGCCTTTGCCGCCGACCACCAGGTCTTCATGGCCACCAGCGGCGAGCAGGCGCTGCAGGTCTGCACCGCCAAGCGGCCCGATCTGATTCTGCTGGACGTGGTGATGCCGGGCATGGACGGCTACACGCTGTGCAGCCATCTGAAGGCCGACGAACTGACGCGCGACATCCCGGTCATCTTCGTCACGTCGCACCACGACGAGGCCGCCGAGACGCACGGGCTGGACGTCGGCGCGGTCGACTTCATCTCCAAGCCGATCAACCCGGCGATCGTGCGCGCGCGCGCCAGGACGCACCTGACGCTGAAGGCCCAGTCCGACCTGCTGCGCAAGTGGGTCTACACCGACGGCCTGACCAACGTCAGCAACCGACGCTACTTCGAGACACGCCTGAACGAGGAGTGGGCGCGTGCCGTGCGCCAAGGCTCTCCGCTGAGCGTGGTGATGATCGACGTCGACCATTTCAAGCGCTACAACGACCGCTACGGCCACCAGGCGGGCGACGAGTGCCTGCGCCGGCTGGCGGCCGCCCTCAAGGCCGCCGTCAAGCGCCCGACCGACCTGGTGGCCCGCTACGGCGGCGAGGAATTCGTGTGCCTGCTGTCGGAAACGCCGCTGGCCGGCGCGGTGCAGGTCGCGCAGCACATCGGGGAGCGCGTGCGCGAGGCAGCGATCGAGCATGGCGCCTCGGACACGGGCCCGATCGTCACCGTCAGCATGGGCGTGGCCAGCAAGTCGGACGCGGCGTCGGGTTCTGGCCCCGCGCTGGTGCGTGCTGCCGACGCGCAGCTCTACCGCGCCAAGGCCGAGGGCCGCAACCGGTTCTGCAGCGAGGAACTGCTGCCCTCCTGAGCCGGTCCCGCTCCGGCCTCAGAACAGGAAGTAGCGCTGCGCCATCGGCAGCACGGCCGCCGGCTCGCAGGTGAGCAGCTGGCCATCGGCGCGCACGGCATAGGTCTGGGCGTCGATCTCCATCACCGGCGTGTAGGCGTTGTGCACCATGTCGGCCTTCTTCACGGTGCGGCAGCCTTGCACCGCGGCCAGGGTCTTGCCCAGGCGCAGCCGCTCGCCCAGGCCCGACTGCAAGGCCGCGCCGCTGAGAAAGGTCAGCGAGCCGCGCGCCAGCGCGCCGCCGAAGCTGCCGAACATGGGCCGGTAGTGCACCGGCTGCGGGGTCGGGATGCTGGCATTGGGGTCACCCATCGCGGCGGCGGCGATGAAGCCGCCCTTCAGGACCAGGCTGGGCTTGACGCCGAAGAAGGCCGGCCGCCACAGCACCAGGTCGGCCCACTTGCCCACCTCCACGCTGCCGACCTCGTGCGCCAGCCCGTGCGCACGCGCCGGGTTGATCGTGTACTTGGCGATGTAGCGTTTCACGCGCGTGTTGTCGCTGCACTCGCTGTCGCCGGGCAGCGAACCGCGCTGCAGCTTCATCTTGTGCGCCGTCTGCCAGGTGCGCAGCACGACCTCGCCGACGCGGCCCATGGCCTGGCTGTCGCTGCTCATCATGCTGATCGCGCCCAGGTCGTGCAGCACGTCCTCGGCGGCGATGGTCTCGCGCCGGATGCGGCTCTCGGCAAACGCCAGGTCCTCGGCGATGGACGCGTCCAGGTGGTGGCACACCATCAGCATGTCCAGGTGCTCGTCGAGCGTGTTGACGGTGTAGGGCCGGGTCGGGTTGGTCGACGACGGCAGCACGTTGGGCTCGCCGACCACCTTCATGATGTCGGGGGCGTGGCCGCCGCCGGCGCCCTCGGTATGGAAGGTGTGGATGGTGCGGCCCTTGAAGGCGGCGATGCTGTCCTCCACGAAGCCGGACTCGTTCAACGTGTCGGTGTGGATGGCCACTTGCACGTCGCTGCCCTCGGCCACCGTCAGGCAGTTGTCGATCGCCGCCGGCGTCGTGCCCCAGTCCTCGTGCAGCTTCAGCGCGATGGCCCCGGCGTCCACCTGCTGCTGCAGCGCCTCCGGGCGGCTGGCATTCCCCTTGCCGAAGAAGCCCAGGTTCATCGGGAAGGCGTCGGCCGCCTGCAGCATGCGCGCGATGTTCTCGGGGCCGGGCGTGCAGGTGGTGGCGAAGGTGCCGGTGGCCGGCCCGGTGCCGCCGCCCAGCATCGTCGTGATGCCCGACACCAGCGCCTCCTCGATCTGCTGCGGGCAGATCCAGTGGATGTGGCTGTCGATGCCGCCGGCGGTGACGATCATGCCCTCGCCGGCGATGACCTCGGTGCCCGGGCCGATGACGATGTCCACGCCGGGTTGCACGTCGGGGTTGCCGGCCTTGCCGATGCCGAAGATGCGCTGGCCGCGGATGCCGATGTCGGCCTTCACGATGCCCCAGTGGTCGACGATGAGTGCGTTCGTGATCACGCAATCCACCGCGTCGCCGGGGCCGGCACCGTTGATGCGCTGGCTCTGACCCATGCCGTCGCGGATCGTCTTGCCGCCGCCGAACTTGACCTCCTCGCCGTGGCCGCCGGCCAGGTCGGTGAAGTCGCGCTCGACCTCGATCAGCAGTTCGGTGTCCGCCAGCCGAAGCCGGTCGCCGGTGGTGGGGCCGTACATCTCGGCATAGGCGCGGCGGTTGATCGTGGCCATCGGTCAGATTCCTCTGCGGGGTTTCTGGTTGCGCCGCATGGCGATCCCATGGAGCGCGGAGGCCTTCGACGGCCGAACACCACCGACGCATCCCGCCCAGGGTGCGGGGTGACCGTCGACGGGAAGTAAAGGAGGAGGGGCGTGCGCAGCGCGCCCCGGGGGACATGAGCGGCGGCGGTCACCCCGCACCCTGGGCCGCCTCGATGCCTGCGCGCAGGATCGCCCCAAGGTCCGCCCTGCGCCGAATTCAGCCATCGGCAACGCGGGTGGCGGCGAACGCAACGCCATTTCAGACCTTGCCCTGCACCTGGCCTCGAAAGCCCCAGACCTCGCGCGCGCCGCCGTAGTCCACCAGCTCCACCGTGCGTTGCTGGCCGGGCTCGAACCGAACCGCGGTGCCGCTGGGGACGTTCAGCCGCATGCCGCGAGCCGCTGCGCGGTCGAACTGAAGGGCACCGTTGGTCTCGGCGAAGTGGTAGTGCGATCCGACCTGGATCGGCCGGTCGCCGGCGTTTTGCACCACCAGCGTCAGCGTGCGCCGGCCGGGGTTCAGCGCGAGGTCGGGCCCGTCGACGAGCAGCTCGCCCGGGATCATGCGACCGCACCCAGCAGCAGCGACGCCCCCAGCAGGCCCAGGACCGCGCCCGCGGCACGCGGCCAGGCCGGGCCCCGTTCGCTTACGGCCCTTGCGGCAGCGATACCCAGCAGGTGCAGCGTGCCGGTGCCCAGCACCATGCCCGCCAGCGCGGCGGCGCCAGCCAGTTCCTGGCCATGGGCGGCACCGTGGAAGAAGGCGAAGGCACCGACCAATGCCAGCGCCGCCGGCAGCGGCAGCCGCAGCCGCAGGCCGACCAGGAGCCCCACGCAGAGGACCGAGGCCGCGACGAGCGGCTCGATGGCCGGCACCGCGACGCCCGTTGCCGCAACGATCGCTCCGCTGGCCAGCAGCGCCATGAACACCAGCGGCACCGGCAGCAGGTCGCGCGGGCGAAGGCGGCCACCTTCGCCGCGACCGCCGGCCAATGCCGTCCAGAAACCGACCGCGAGCATCGCTGCCAGGTGGTCCAGGCCCGTGAAGGGGTGAGCCAGGCCTGCGAGAAACCCATGGTCGGCGCTGTTGCCGCCATGGGCGAAGGCCAGCGCCGGCAGAGTCAAAAGAAAGACCGTCGTGGTGCGTTTCATGGTGGACGTCAGTCCCTATGCAATGGGTTGGTGCACGGTCACCAACTTGGTGCCGTCCGGAAAGGTCGCCTCGACCTGGATCTCGGGGATCATCTCGGCCACGCCGTCCATCACGTCGGCGCGCGCCAGCACGGTCTTGCCCGCGCTCATCAATTCGGCCACGGTCCTGCCGTC
>Ga0316188_10001544_pt1 | contig 10930 bp, 11 predicted proteins | sample Phiworburrow1_MG_FD_204933 | JGI IMG/M metagenome (GOLD analysis project Ga0316188, IMG submission 204933) | Coastal sediment microbial communities from Maine, United States - Phippsburg worm burrow 1 | ecosystem: Environmental > Aquatic > Marine > Coastal > Sediment | place: USA: Maine... | reverse complement strand
GGGCGTCGTCATGAAGCTTTGCCTGGATCACCGGGGTGTTAACAAGAATTATCAGTATCTGACCAATCGGCGCCTGGAGATGATATTTGAACTCCCTCTTGCTGAAGTCATTTACGATTTTTACGACAAACTCAAGTCTGTTACCCAAGGGTACGGATCTTTCGACTACGAGGTCATAGATTTTAGAGAGACGGATCTTGTCAAGACGGATATTCTGATCAACGGTGAGCGTGTCGATGCGCTGTCCCAGCTTGTTCATCGAGACAAGGCGTTTGAGCGGGCAAGGAGTGTCTGCGAAAGACTCCGGGACGAAATTCCCAGACAGATGTTCAAAATAGCCATTCAAGGGGCTATCGGCGGGAATATTATCGCCCGGAAGACAATTTCACCGTTCAGAAAGGATGTGACGGCAAAATGTTATGGCGGTGATGTATCACGAAAACGCAAACTCCTGGAAAAACAGAAAAAAGGGAAAAAACGGATGAAAATGGTGGGTCAGGTCATGATCCCACAGTCGGCTTTTTTATCGGTGTTAAAGACAGATACCGATTGAACCGGCGTATCCAAGTTTCCATCCATAAATGGCCCTTTTTGCCCGGATCCGCGTTCTCCGCGGGTTTCCGGCTGCGGCATACAGGGAGTATGTCTCACCGGAAACCCTTGTGCGGCCTTGATCCGAATAAAAATTGCTCATTTATGAATAGGAAACGCACCGTGTCTATTTTATAATTGTGGATGGACACTAATTAACCATTTTGAACCCGCAGGGCGACGGAAATAATAATTGACGGAATGCCGTGTTGGTATGGTCGTTTTCAAAAACCGAAATGATACAAAAGGGGAAAACATGGGAAAAACCATTGCTGAAAAGATATTCGATGCCCATTGGGTTGACAATCCTGCCGATGATGTTCATGTGATTCGGCTGGATGCCGTATTTTGTCATGAAATTACAACCCCGCTAGCAATCCATGACCTGGTCAACCGAGGTAAAGACCGGGTGTTCGATCCTGACAAAATCAAGGTGGTCATCGATCACGTATCGCCCGCAAAAGACTCAAAAACCGCCATGCAGGGTAAAATCCTCAGGGAGTGGTCCCGACGACACAATATCCGGGATTTTTTCGATATCGGCAGGAATGGAATCTGCCATGCCATTTTCCCTGAAAAGGGATTTGTCCGCCCTGGGTTTACAATCATCATGGGGGATTCTCATACGTGTACCCATGGCGCGTTCGGCGCATTTGCCGCCGGCGTCGGGACAACGGATCTGGAAGTTGGAATTCTTAAGGGCGTTTGCGCCTTTCGCTATCCGTCGACCATCAAAATTAACATCAGCGGCCGCTTACCTGAAGGTGTTTACGCCAAGGACGTGATCCTTTCGGTCATCCGTCGTTTGGGTGTTAACGGTGCCACCAACAAGGTTGTTGAATTCACCGGTCCGGTTATCGATGCCATGAGCATGGAATCGAGGATGACCCTCTGCAACATGGCCATTGAAGCAGGGGGAACCTCCGGAATTTGCAGCCCGGATAGGGTCACCATCGAATATTTATGGGATTTTATCAAAGACGAATATGCCACTAAAAAAGAAGCCCTCGAAGACGCCGGCAGGTTTTTATCAGATGCTGACGCCCAATACGATCGGGTGATTGAACATGATGTCAGCAGCCTTGAACCGCTGGTGACCTATGGATACAAGCCCGATCAGGTCAAGCCCGTCCGGGAGATGGAATCCATAAAGGTCGATCAGGTCTACATTGGATCCTGCACAAATGGACGAATCGAAGACCTCCGGGTTGCAGCACAGGTGCTTAGGGGGAAAAAAATCAGCGATTTCGTTCGGGGCATCGTATCGCCGGCCACATCCCAGGTTTACCGCCAGGCCATGGCGGAAGGGGTTTTGAAAATATTTCTGGATGCCGGATTCTGTGTCACAAATCCCACCTGCGGCGCTTGTCTGGGCATGAGCAACGGCGTCCTGGCTGAAGGCGAAGTCTGCGCATCCACAACAAACAGAAATTTCAACGGCCGTATGGGCAAAGACGGCATGGTGCACCTGGTAAGCCCTGCAACAGCAGCTGCGACAGCCATTTCAGGTTTCATTACGAATTCAGAGCTTTATAAGGGGTAAAGATGAAAAATTTCAGTGGAAACGTACTCTTTCTAGACCGGTCCGATATCAATACCGACGAGATCATTCCGGCAAAATACCTTACAGAAAATTCCAAGCAGGCATTAAAGCCTTATCTTTTTGAGGATATCTGGCTGGAAGGATTCAACGCCGGACGCGATATAGAAGCAAAAAATGTAATTATCACCCGGGCGAATTTTGGATGCGGCTCTTCAAGAGAGCATGCGCCATGGGCCATTGAAGTCAATAACATCCATCTGGTCATTGCTGAAAGCTTTGCCAGAATTTTCAGGCAGAATATGTTTAATTGCGGGATGATGGCGGTGGAACTTCCGGCCGGGACCATCGACGGTATCTTCAAAGATTTCGCCCACAGGGAAACCTATCTTGAAACAGATCTGGATAAGAGTGTATTTACCATCACCGCCGACGGTCAGCACGCAAAGATACCGTTTTCAATTTCAAACTTTGATCGTGCCCTGATAACGACCGGCGGCTGGGTCGATTACGCGGATTCTAAATACTGATGGTTAGTTTGTATTCAGGGATCAGGGTTCAGAGGTCGGGGATCAGGATTAACTTCTTTTTTCGATAGATTTCCGTAACCCATTAAGCATTTTTCCTATTTCTGCTGTTATCCCAAGCATTTTGTTTATTTGATTTTCATAGATATAATTTAATCTACCGGCTATTTGAATATGGGTCTCTAATTCTGCAAGAGAGCCATAGGCAATAGACAGATGCTGGATAAACTCCTTGCTATGTTGCCGCTGATGCCCCTCAGCAATATTTGCCGGAACTGACACTGCCGCACGCTGTAACTGACTGGAAAGGCCATAAATTTCATTTTTAGGGAACTTTGTTGTCATCTGATAACACATCACCACTAAATCCATTGCTTTCTGCCAAACTTCCAAATCTTGGTAGCTTTTTATCTTTGGCGTCATCTGATTCTCTGACCCCTGATCCCCCGCCCCCTGTTACCTTTCAACTTTATTAATGATGGTGCCGATGTTTTCGATATAGCATTCAACCACGTTCCCCGGTCTTAAAACCACCGGTGGGTCTCTGAATATTCCAACACCGGCAGGGGTTCCGGTTGAGATAATGTCACCGGGAATAAGGGTGATGTCTTCGCTGATATTTTCTATGATGGTGGGTATGTCGAAGATCATATCCCGGGTGTTCCCATCTTGCATAATTTCCCCGTCAACTTTTGCGGTAAGCCTCAGATTGTTCAACTCGCCAATCTCGTCGGGTGTCACCATCACAGGGCCTGCAGGTGCAAAACCGTCAAAGGATTTCCCTCTGAACCACTGGGAATCGGAGAACTGGGCTTCCCTTCCAGAGACATCATTCATTACGGTAAATCCTGCGACATAATCAAGGGCGTCTGCTTTAGGTATTCTTTTTCCTTCTTTTCCGATGATCACCGCCAGTTCCACCTCCCAGTCAATCTGTCCACTGCTTTTTGGAAGAATGATGGCGTCAAAAGGACCATTCAAGGTATTCGGTGTTTTACAGAATAACAGCGGTGTTTCCGGTTGATCGAACCCCCCTTCTTTGGCATGCTCGACATAGTTTTTCCCAAGGCAGATGATTTTAGAAGGCGCATGAATCGGACACGCGATTCGCGCGTGGATTTTTTGGCCGGGGTCATTAACATTGGCAACTGTTTGAAGCCAGTTCTCCCTGAAAAATGCTTCGCCGATATCCGGAATGTCGGGGAAGATTTTTCTAAGGTCGACGATGTTACCGTCTCTCCACAGACCCGGTTTTTCATTTCCCTTTTGACCAAATCTGACAAGTTTCATAAATCAAGACTCCTTATCCCGGGTATTCACGAGATCTCCGGGTTGTTTTTCTTTCCGTCTTCATACCGCTTTTTCCCATACCAATCGACTTGTCTACACAGGCCCCGAATTATGTTGACCTCTTTCGCCCGTAATCGCAGACGGGTAAAAAAACGGCGGAAATTGTTCATCCAGTAATCCGGATTTTCAGCATTAATATAACTGATCCTGACCAGTATGTCTTTGAGTTGATCGTACATCCCATCAAGCTCGTGCCGGCTGGCCAGCCTCGGCGTAAATTGTTCGTTTGCCTCGAGACCGGCGATAAAGATCTCATAACACATAATCATGACCGCCTGTGCCAGATTTAGAGAAGAAAATTCACTTGTAGGGATATTTACCAGCGCCTGGCAATACCGGAGGTCTTCGTTGGAAAGCCCTTTGTCTTCCGGGCCAAAGAGTATGGCAATACGATTCTCAATGGAAATGGGAATTAGCTTTTGCGCCAGGTTCGAAGGCGTATGGAAAAGCGTCCGCTGCTTCCCCAGCCTTGCCGTAGCCCCGACAACGTAGTTAAAAGGCGCGAGGGCGTCTCTCAAATGTTCACAGACGCTACTTTTTTCAACAATGTCCGCAGCAAAATGGGTGGCCAGTTTCAGGGCGTTGTACATGTCAAAGTTCTGGGGATCAACGATCACAAGCTGATGGATACCCATATTGCGCATGGCACGAGCAGCAGCCCCGATGTTTTCAGAATATCGGGGCTGCATCAGTACGATGCTGATATTATCTAAATTGACGCTGCCGGTCATCAGACGATGAGTTCAAATCTATTGAAGAAGTAGCCGATTTCAAATGCAGCGGTTTTGGGTGAATCTGAACCGTGGACAACATTTTTCTCAATATCGGTTGCAAAATCTTTTCGAATGGTACCTTCAGCCGCTTCCCTGTAATCGGTGGCGCCCATAATTTCACGGTATTTCACGATGGCGTTTTCACCTTCAAGGACCATGACCACCACCGGTCCGGAAGTCATGAAATGTGTCAGGCTGTCAAAAAATGGCCGTTCTTTGTGCACCGCATAAAAACCTTGCGCCTGTGCTGTATCCATTTTCAACATTTTCATGGCAACGATTTTTAGATGATTGATTTCCAATCGTTTAATAACCTCACCGATGATTCCCCGGGCAACGCCATCGGGTTTGATGATAGATAATGTTCTTTCCATAAGTCATAATTCCTTATAAGTGGATTTTTGATCCCCGTTGCGATACCAAAAGGGCGTCGTCAAGTCAACACGAGAAAAAATACATTTCGGGAATATCGGTGTAAAAGATCTGTAGGCGGCAAGAATTAGATTATTGTTTTTTGCCGGAGATTTTTTTCATGAGGTATATGGCCTCGGTTGTCTCCTTGAGGCGTGTGGCCAGGCTGATCAGAACCGCCTGAAAATCGGGGGATAGTCGATTGAATTCCTGTTCAAAGGAAATCGGGTCAATTATTCCGAGGGTTGTATCACCGACTGATGTGGCTGTAGCGGTGCGTGGCATTTTGGTGATAAAGCCGAGTTCTCCGATGATCTCGCCAGGTCCCAGCTCCAACAGAACTTCCTTCTCTCCGCGCATTATTTTTGAAATCTCCACCGCACCCGATTCAATCACGTAGATCCAGTCCCCGGAACTCCCTTCTTCGAAGATGATGTCTCCATCTTTATATTTTTCTTCTGTGGCCGTCTGAAACATGGTTCAAACCTCCATTCGTTTGCGGCAAAAGGAATATAGATAAAAGCAGGTTGTTTGTCAAGCAGGGGTATTGCGTCTTTCATGCCGCGTCAGGGCCTACTGTCCTTTTATACCCATCAGCGCGTCAAGGAGGGGTTTTATTTTAATCCGGTGTTCCGGGGGTATCATTAAAACCGTTATCTGAAGATTGGGGATAAACCCGTCCCCCGGGCGTTTCAGCGTGTTCATCTCGTAATGATCACGATTCTTCTTGGAGGCCAATAACAGTAGAACGTCTGCAAAATTACCGGAAAAACCCATGGCGTCGACATGTTCCACAAATTGCATAAAAAGCGTGTTCACGGTTATCACAAACGGGTCGACTTCGGAATAACCTTCTTTTCTGCAATCGTGTTTTGAAACAAAACATCTGCATCCAAACGGTCTGACTGGGTAAATCGTGCATAGGTTGTCTGTTAACAGGGGGCAACTTCCGTAAAAATAATTGTGGGCCTCTTCCGGCGGATCATCCCCCTTGCGACAAAGATCCGCAAGGCGGTTGGTGGTGGTTTGAGGCTTGAAACGTTTTTCGGAGCGTGTGGCTTGAACCTTCTCAAACAAATCGGACCGGCCGTTTGAAATCATGTGGTTGGCGATCAGACAGGCTTCTAGGGTTGTCAGGGTGACATTGGGAGTGCAGCATTCGGCGCAATGTTTTTTGCAGGCCATGTCCAAACCGCCGGAAAAATTTTCATAAATCCTGTAAATCCGGTCCAGAACGGACAACTTTATTTTTAAATCCATCGGTCTTTTCTTGCGCAATTCTTTACCAAAATCCCTTGACTTTGTTGAGGACAGCCAGTAATTTTTTTAAAATAAACCGGGCAGTCTCGAAAAGAATTTTTGTGAACGAACTAAGCACTCTTGAGAAAAGATTTTACAGGGAGGATTCCATGAAAAGCAACGTCTATTTTATCGATTTGAGGGCATCGGTTAAGGAAAGCCTCGTTGAAAAGCTTGCACGGCTTCTGGACACCGCCGGTCTGTCTGAAGCCATCAAGGAAAGAGATCTTGTTGCGGTGAAACTTCATTTTGGAGAAAAGGGGAACACCGCTTTTATCCGGCCCGTATTTATCCGCAAGATTGTGGAATCGATCAGGGGGGTCGGGGGCTTTCCGTTCCTGACCGATGCCAATACGCTTTATTCGGGCACGCGAAGCGACTCGCCGCATCATCTAAGCACGGCGATTCAAAACGGTTTTGCCTATTCTGTCGTGGATGCGCCCATTATCATTGCCGATGGTTTAAGAGGCAGAACCGAAACGGTTGTTGCCGTCAACCAGAAAAATTTTAAAAAGGTGTACATCGGATCCGATATCGTCGAAGCCGATGCGCTGGTATCGGTGGCCCATTTCAAAGGGCATGAACTTTCGGGTTTTGGGGGAACCATAAAAAATCTGGGGATGGGGTGCGCCTCACGTCGAGGCAAACTGGCACAACATTCAACTGTTGCGCCCAAAGTGGTGAAGAAAAAATGTATCGGCTGTGGGGACTGTATTAGTCACTGCTCTCAGAAGGCCCTTTCACTGGAAAAAGAAAAGGCGGTCCTGAATGCCAAAAGGTGTATCGGGTGCGGGGAATGTCTTCTGATCTGTCCCAACAGCGCTATCGAGATTCAGTGGAATCAAGCCATTCCCGTGTTTCTGGAGAATATGGTGGAATACACCATGGGTGTTTTAAAGAATAAAACAGATAAGACGGTGTTTGTAAATTTCATTACCCAGGTATCACCGGCGTGTGACTGCTACGGCCACAATGATGCGCCCATCGTCAGGGACATCGGTATTGTCGCGTCAAAAGATGCGGTTGCCATTGACCAGGCGTCCGTAGATCTTGTGAATCAAGAGCAGGCGCTTCCGGGATCCTGCCTCGAGATCAATACCGCAAAAGGCGAAGATAAATTCAGAGGGGTCTATCCACAGGTGGACTGGACCATTCAACTGGATTATGCAGAAAGCCTCGGACTTGGACGCCGCAGCTATAAGCTGATAAAAATATAGATTGTGCTGTGCATCGATTTAGCGGGGGATCATCAGTAAGATTGTTGCGCCGTTCTTTTCGCTAAACCAAATGAGTACGTATCGTTTTCTTGTTTTAAAAGTGAGGTTTCACCGGAGATGTGTTTTGCAGAATCCCCAAAAAAGCCGCTCAAAATAGCGTTGAGGTGGGTCCGGAGAATTGAATACGAATAATGCCGGGCGGCAACATCGTAATTAAAGTTGGTCATTTTTTCTCTTTTTTCACTCGACTCCATAATTTCTATCACGCGTTGAACGATTTTTCTGGAAAGAAACCCGTTCATTGCAATCAGATCGAATCCTTGGGGTTCAATGTCTTTGACAAAAGTTGCATATCGATTGACCAGCAAGGGTTTTTTGAAATAAATGGCTTCGAGAAAGGCATTGCCGAATCCTTCAAACAGGCTGGGATAGGTAATAAAATCGGCAAAGGGATAGACATCCCAGAGAGAATATTTCGCCTCGCCGTTTCCATTGTTTCCCCAGGGGTCAGCGATTTTGGTGGTGATCAATCTAAGATCGACCCCATGCTCACCGGCATATTCTTTCAACCATTCCACATATTCGAACCCTTCATCACCGGCTTCGTGAGATACCACCAGTTTGTTGCGGGGGTCATTCAGTTTTTTAACCAATTCAATGGCATGCTCAATCCCTTTGCGTTGAATAATTCGGGTGGGTTGTAAAATCATCCGGTCATCCGGTTTGATTCCGATAGATTCTCGGAAAAGACGGGCTCCCTCGACATCCATTCCGGGCGGATTCTCAAAGTCGAGAACATTGGGAATAATCGTCGATGAAATTCCTGCGCGAAGCGCAAGCTGTTCCTGGGCGTTGGAATTTATTACCACATGCTTTATGTTATACAAATTGGGCGGAAAGGCCATGCGGAGGTAATCATTAACCGCATTTATTGAAAAACGATCTCGTTCCCAGTAAAAATCATGATTGTGAGATATGGTGGGGATCTGGGTTTCCGCAATGAGTTCCGTCAATGCAAGCCCCAAAGAGATGTGCATGGGTATGGTAAGGACATTTTCCGCAATCAGAAGGTCTATCTTGAAGGAATCGATGAATTCATAAAGATGAACTTTCAACTGCGATCTTAAATCGTGAATGGCTTGGGTTACCGGCGGTTTTCGTCCTTTTTGGCCGATGACCTGCGCGTTAATCCATCTATTTTGTTTGTGTTGAAAATGTGCTTCAGGGATGAAAAAGCTTTTATCATGATCCCGATCCAGTTTTCCGGCAAACCAGAAACAGTTGTGTCCGCTTTTTTTAAAGACTTCAGCCCACTTACTTGATTCCAACGTGACGCCGTCTGTGCCTGCAAACCGGGTTGAAATAAATCCGATGTTCTTCGACATGGAGTAATCACCTTCTAACATAACAGCCATCGGTCTGTGGTATACAATGGTTTTTCGCGTCTGGAATGATGAGATGAAATCTTTGTGATATTTTATTGCCCTTTATCCCAACATATTGGTGTGTGTCAATAAGAAAAATCAATATATGGCGGTATGACGTAAAAACGCGGGAACGATTTCTTGAATAGATTTTTACACAAGTTTTCCACCCTAACGATGGTGCAGCTGCATCATATAAAAATGTTTTTTCCCGAGTGCAGCAAATTTTTTTAAAAAGACCCAATGGGGTTGATTTATAAAAGGGTGTGGTATTTCATCGCCCGTTCCAGCAACTGACCGATTACGGCACATTCCAGTCCAAACGGAAGATATCCGGCATAACCCAGAATCGGCATCTCAAATATCTTAAAGCGATCCACAAACGGAATGCTGTATTCCCACCGGGCCAGGCTGTAGTAGTTCCACATTTCCCAGAACACACCGCAAAAAAGAGCTGCTGTCGCAGAAGATATTATCAGACGCCAGTTCCCCTGGGTCATGTCTGACAGCACATGCCCTTCTCCCATTAGAGTCTGAAGTGAAACAATGATGATTAAAGGAGAGACCCACAGTAACGAGAAAAGATAATCGGGCCACACACCGATGCCGGCAAGTCCGGCACCGGATATCATGAGAACGGCAAGGGCCGATATTTTAGGATGTTCACATCCAAAGGGTTTGAAGTCATTCCATCCCCCCCGGACCCAGGACACATTTTGAATTAGTTCTTGGACGCCCAGAACCGCCGGAAGTACGGTGGAATAGGAGATGGTTGCATAACAGAAGTACGCCCAGGAACTGTAATGAACACCGGTATAGCTCCAGTTCTGAACGAACCGGTTCAAGTATTCAAAAAACCACCAAAATCCAGCACTAACGGGGAAAAGCAGAAGAAAAAATCCGGTGCGATGGCGCATCATACAGCGGCCGGTTTGTCTATGGCAAAGTGCATTGATCACTAGGATAAATGAAAGCCACAGCGGCGTGAAGGTATGCGGCTGAAATCGGGCAAACCAGGGGAAGCGGGTCCATGCCAATGTCCATGCGACGGTGCCGGTGATAACACCCAGCCATCCCCACCAGGGGAAAGGCCGTGTCGGCGACAGTTCGATTTTAATCTGCCTGTAGGATTTTGCAGCGTTTAAAATGAGCGGAATTGTTACAACACCTAAGAAAAGGGTGTAAAGGGCAAACGCAACCCATGAAAACGGTGCATGGCGAACATACCGGCTTTCGGGGGGAAATTCCAGATATCTTGCCATTGGATGGCCGGCCAGAAGAACCCCTGACATGGGCAGAGCCAGCAGCATGGCCGTCAAAATGAAAAACTTGAACGATAATCTTCTCATGTTGCACAAACTATCTTTTTGACGGCGGTAATATCTTCACCACAGTTCTGTGCATTTTTTTCCTGTTTTTCAGTGAGTAAGTCTTCCGGATCTTCTTGAGACGGCCTTCAGCGAACATTTTGACACATTCCGGGTAAAGTTCCCATTCCAGTTTCAGGCCTTTTTCCCGGACCGACGATAGGGTGTCATCCTCAGAAATTTCATAGGCCTTTTGACCGATAATCGGACCTGAATCCTCGCCGTAATCGACAAAATGTACCGTGCATCCGCCAATTTTACATCCATAGCGGAACGTATCCCCATAACCGTCGATACCGGGAAACGCCGGGAGCAGGGCAGGATGGATGTTCATTATTCGCGGGTGGTCCGGTATTGTATTGACCCTGTCGATAAAATACGGCGTCAAATTCCGCATGAACCCCGCCAGCACCAGAAGGTCAAACGGATAC
>Ga0316188_10001542_pt1 | contig 10936 bp, 7 predicted proteins | sample Phiworburrow1_MG_FD_204933 | JGI IMG/M metagenome (GOLD analysis project Ga0316188, IMG submission 204933) | Coastal sediment microbial communities from Maine, United States - Phippsburg worm burrow 1 | ecosystem: Environmental > Aquatic > Marine > Coastal > Sediment | place: USA: Maine... | reverse complement strand
GTAAAAGGTCGACATGATCAAGCCGGTGACGGTCGCGGAAAAGCCTTCGAGATCCGCGCGTACCGCGAGCAAGGTTCCCTGCAGGCCGTCACCCAGCATGAGGATGCCAAAGCCCAGTAACAGGGCCCAGGACGAAGCCAGCGCAGCGCGAAAAGTGGCTGGACGGCGCGGCATTTTAGCGCTTCCCGGCCGGCTTTTTGGCTGCCCCAGGCAGGACTCCGTAGGCCGCGAGAAACCGGTAGCAATCTTTTCTGGCAGCAGCCAGCGCAAAGCTGTCCGAGTGCAAACAATACTCGAGCCAGAGACCATCGATCAGGGCGATCAACTGGCGGGCGACGCTGTCGATATCCAGTTGCAGCGATCCTGCCGCAGCGATTTTCGACAACGCCGACCTGATGCTCTCCTGGTAGCGCTGATAGCGCTGTTTGTGCAGCCGGGTCAGGTCCGGATTACTGCTCACCTGCCCCCAGATCGCCAGCCAGGCGCGAAGATTGGAGCGGTCGAAGCTGCGATCGTCAAAGCTGGTTTCGATAATCTCAACGAGCATTTCCTGTGCATCCGTATCGGCATAATCCTGCACCAGGTGATCGGTCATTTCGGCATAGATACAGGTAAGCAATTCGTCCTTGGTGTGGAAATGGTGGTTGATGAGCCCCCGGGAAATACCGGCTTGGCGACAAATCTGGTCGATCGTGAAGGCGGACATACCGCCTCGGCCGAGGCAGGCGATGCCGGCGGCAATCAGTTCTTCGCGCCGGACCTTTGCCGGTTTGCGGCTAAACACCTGTTTATCGGCGGTTTGCCTCGCCATTATGGTTTCCGGATTTGAAAAAGATTGCGGCAGGGTATCGCTTGTTATACGATCGTTCAACTAAATTCGAGTGACGAGTCCCAGTCAATGCCCCGAAACCCTCGTTACGACATTCTCTTCGAACCTGTCAAGATCGGCCCGGTAACGGCTCCCAATCGCTTTTACCAGACGCCGCACGCGACCGGCATGGGCAACATGAAGCCAAACAGCTCGGCCGCACTGCGCGCGCTCAAGGCGGAAGGCGGCTGGGGCGTGGTCTGCACCGAGTACTGCTCGATCCATCCGAGCTCGGACGAAACGCCGTACGCGTATCTCAGCCTGTGGGACGACGACGACATGCGCCAGCTGGCGGTGACCTGCGACGCGATCCATCGTCACGGCGCGCTGGCGGGAATCGAGCTTTGGCATGGTGGCAGTCACGCGAATAACAGGGGTACGCGCGAAATTGCAATTGCGCCCGGCGACGTTTCCGCAAAATTCCTCAATCCGACCCAGATCAAGGGCATGGAGCTTGCCGATATCGAGGCTTTCCGACACTGGCACCGCGCCGCCGCGCTGCGCGCACGCGAGGCCGGGTTCGACATCATCTATGTCTACGCCGGGCACGATTACCTGCCGTTTCAATTCCTGTCGCCGCTGTCGAACCAGCGCTCCGACGCATACGGCGGATCGCTCGACAACCGGTGTCGCCTGTTGCGCGAACTGATCGAGGACACGCGGGCTGCAGTGGGCCAGGATTGCGCCGTGGCGGTCCGTTTCGCCATTGACGAATTACAGGGTAGCGCCGGTATCGAAGCCCATGGCGAAGGCCGCCGGGTGGTCGAAATGCTCGCCGAGCTGCCCGATCTCTGGGATATCGCGCTGGGCGGCAGTCTCGGTAACGACTCCTGCAGCTCGCGTTTTTCGGCGGAGGGCTACCAGGAGCAATACGCCGGTATCGTCAAATCGCTGACCACCAAACCGGTTGTCAGCGTCGGCCGTTTCACCTCACCCGATACCATGGTTAGCCAGATAAAACGGGGTGTGCAGGACTTTATCGGCGCGGCCCGACCCTCCATCGCCGACCCCTTTCTGCCCCACAAAATTGGCAGCGGCCGCGAGGATGAGATTCGTGAGTGTATCGGCTGCAATATCTGCCGTGCGGCGAATAACGAGGGTTCACCGCTGCGCTGCACGCAGAACCCGACCATGGGTGAAGAATGGCGGCGCGGCTGGCACCCGCAAAGCATCGCCCCGGCAAAATCCGAAGCAACCGTGCTGATCGTGGGTGGCGGGCCGTCCGGACTGGAAGCGGCCCTGAGTCTCGGCCAACGCGGTTATCGAGTTACCCTGGCCGAGGCCGGTACCGAACTGGGTGGCCGCGTCATCAACGAGGCCGCCCTGCCCGGGCTGCACAACTGGATTCGCGTGCGCGACTACCGCGCAGGGCTGCTGGCACGCATGCAAAACGTCGACATCTACCTCGGCAACGCCCTGAGCGCGTCGGATATCGCCGATTTTGGCGCCGACGCGAACGTCATCGCTACCGGCAGTCACTGGCGCCGGGATGGCGTGGGCGCATGCGTGCACCATCCGGTCTCGATCCCCGAGGCCGGTAACATTCACACACCGGACGATGTTTTCGCCGGCGCCGAACTCGGCGGCAAAGTGCTGATTTACGACGACGAACACTACCTCATGGCCGGCGCGCTTGCGGAAAAATTACTCAGCCAGGGTTTGCAGGTGACCTACCTGACACCGCAGACCATGATTTCGAGCTGGTCAGTCATGACCGACGAGCAGGAATTCATCCAGCAGAAGCTGTTGAACCTCGGTATCGAACTGATCGTCAGCCAGGGTATCGATCGGGTCGTCGACAATGTTTTATACAGTCTTTGCCAATATACCGGCAAGCTGTGGCAACAGTATTTCGATCACCTCGTGCTGGTGACCGGGCGCCTGCCCGATAACGGTTTGTTTCATGAGCTGGGTGGTCGCGCCGTGCGCATTGGCGACTGCCTGGTGCCGAGCAGCATTGCCGATGCGGTTTTCTCGGGGCACAGGTTTGCCCGCGAGTTCGACGAAGATCCGGCAAGCCTGATCTGCAGGCGTGAACGCGCAATGCTGCAATGACCACTGCCCCGACATTGAATTCCTGAAGGAGAACATCCGATGAGCAACACGCGTCGTCGCAGCCAACGCAAATCCCGGGTTTCGGGGTCGATTAACCAGTCGCCCTGGAAAACCTTGCGCTATTGCGTCAGTCCGACCGAGTTGCTGAGCGCGGATGCGATCGAAACCATCCACCAGGCGGCGTTATCGATTCTGCAGGAAACCGGGATGACCATTCTGCACGAAGGCGCCCGCAACGCTTATGCCGGTGCAGGCTTCGACGTCGATCGCGACACACAACGGGTGCGTTTCGAGTCCGAGCTGGTCGAGTCACTTATCGCCAGCGCGCCGTCAAGCTTCACCCTGGAAGCCAGAAACCCGACAAAAAACCTGCGCATCGGCGCTGGCCACGTGATATTTACCTCGGTTGGCGGACCGGCCTATGTCATGGACCTCGACAAGGGTCGACGCAGCGGCAGTTATGCGGAAATGTGCGACTACATTCGCCTGGTGCAAAGCCTGGATATTCTGCACCAGGATGGCGGTGGCGGGTTCGAAGCGATGGACCTGCCGTCTGCGAGCCGACACCTCGACCTGTTTTACGCGCAGTGCACCCTGCTCGACAAGAACTGGGTGCCCTGGACCATGGGCCGCGCGCAAACCCTGGACGCGATCAACATGATGGCGATAAGCCTCGGTAGATCGATCGACGAACTGGCTTCAAGCCCGGCCCTGTGCGGCATCATCAACACCAATACGCCATTGCAGCTCGACATCCCGATGGCGGAAGGCCTGATGACACTGGCAGAGCACGGCCAGGCGGTCGCGGTTACGCCGTTTACGCTGGCCGGAGCGATGGCACCGGTAACGCTCGCCGGCGCACTGGCACTGCAACACGCCGAGGCCATGGCGGGCATCGCCCTCGCCCAGATCGTGCGCGCCGGCGCGCCGGTTCTGTACGGCGGCTTTACTTCCAATGTCGACATGAAAACGGGATCGCCCGCGTTTGGCACACCGGAGTATCTGCAGGCGGCGCAGGCCTCCGGGCAACTCGCGCGTCGGCTCGGCGTGCCGTTTCGTTCCAGCAACGTCAACGCCGCCAACTGTCCGGACGCACAGGCGGCCTACGAGAGCTGCCTGTCGCTGTGGGGCGCCGTCAGCGGCCAGGCGAATATGATCAAGCACGCGGCCGGATGGCTGCACGGCGGCCTGACCGCCTCGCTGGAAAAACTGATCATCGACGCCGAGGTTCTGCAAATGGTGGCGGCAAGTCTGCAGCCGTTCGAGGTCAACCGCGAAACGCTGGCGCAAGATGCCATTCGCGAAGTCGGGCCCGGCGGCCATTTTTTCGGTAGCGAGCACACCATGTCTCGCTATGAAGACGCCTTCTACGCCCCGCTGCTATCCGACTGGAGTAATCACGAGAGCTGGCTGGAAGCGGGGTCGGTCACCACGGAACAGCGCGCCAACCAGATCTGGAAACAGTTGCTGCAGGAGTATCAGCAGCCGGACATCGATGCGGGTATCGACGCGGCGTTGCGCGACTACGTCGACCGACGCAAGCTCGAAATCGGCGCCGTAAACTGAGCCGCCGACGCCATGTTTAAATTCGAATACCTGATCGATAGTCCGATCATCAGCCTGCAGGCTTTTCCCGAACTCGACGGCAACGTCAATGGGCCGGCATTGATCCGTTGCCCCGAGTGGGTAGACCCGGCGCCCGCAAGATATCTACTGTATTTTGCGCATCACGAAGGCGACTCGATTCGGCTTGCGCTCAGCGATCACCTGCAGGGCCCATGGCGGCTGCAACGACCGGCGCCCCTGCTGCTCGCGGACAGCCATTTTACCGTGCAGTCACCAAATCTGGCCGATCTCGACGCCGAGGCCCGCCACTTTATCGAAAATGGCCAGGACGGTAACTATCCCCATATTGCGTCACCCGATGTCTGGGTCGATCACGAGCGCCGTGAAATCCGCCTCTACTATCACGGGCGCATCGACAACGGGCTGCAGCGCACACGCGTTGCGCTTTCCGGCAACGGCATCGATTTTGTCGCGCGCAAGGACATCCTGGCGACGTCCTATCTGCGACTGTTCAGGCTGGATGACTGGTTTTACGCACTGACCATGCCGGCGCAGCTGCATCGCTCACGCGACGGCCTGCGCGACTTCGAAGTCGGCCCCAGGCTAACCGACGAACCCATCCGCCATCATGCCCTGTTACAGCACGCCGGGCAGTGGTACCTGTTCTGGACCCGGGTCGGCGATCGCCCCGAACGCATCCTGGTATCGGAGATTAATACCAGCGGCAGCTGGAAGCAGTGGCGCCTGGGCGATGCGCACGAGTTGCATCGAGGTCAACGCGAGTGGGAGGGAGCCGATCTGCCCGCCGACGCGTCGCAATACGGCGGCATCATGCGGCCGGTGAACCAGTTGCGTGACCCGGCCATCTACGAGGAAGACGGTCGCATCTACCTGCTCTATGCCGTGGCCGGTGAGCAGGGCATCGGCATTGGCGAGCTTTTGCCGTCGCCCTAGGCGGGCTCCAGCGGCGTATGGTTGAAACTCGGCATGGCGCGGATGGATTCCAGTCCGCCGTATGCCTCGATCATGCTGGCCTGGTCGGCGAAAGCCTGCGCGTTGACGGCTTCCGGATCCAGTATCGCCGATAATTGACACAGCATCTGCTGCAGGATGGTCGCATGGGCGGCGTCGTCGGCAAGATTATGCAATTCGTGCGGGTCCTGCTCGATATCGAATAACAGCGGCGGGTTGCCCTCGGCGAAACAAACCAGTTTCCAGCGCTGCTGCCGCAGCATGTAAAAGCCGCAGGGACTGCCGCCATCGTGATACTCGCTGATTACCGCGCGTTCAGGCTCCGGCGCCAGTGCAAAGCCTTGCAGCGGCCTGCCCCGCCACGGCGCGCTAACCGATTCGACTTCGGCGCCAACCGCGTGTTCGATCGTGCTGGCGAGATCCGTGAGTGATACCGGGGTGTTGTTGACGGCGCCGGGAATACCCGGGCCGGTCAGCGTCATCGGAATGCCAACGGAGTCTTCGTACATGTAGCATTTCCCCCAGATACCGTGATTGCCGATCATGTCGCCGTGGTCGCTGGTATAGATAATCTGGGTGTTGTCCGCCTGCCCGCTGCGCGTCAGGGCCGCCAGCACCTGGCCGACGTTGGCGTCGAGGAAGCTGCACAGGCCGTAATAATTCTTCAGGCCGAGGCGCTCGCTGTCGACATCGAAGTGGTCGGCATAATCCCAGAACCTGCGCATGCTATCGATGACCGGATGGCGCAGGCGCGAACCGGCATCGCGATCATAGGGTTCGGGCAGATCCACGTTACGATAAAGATCGAAAAACTCCCGCGGCGCCGATAGTGGGTAATGCGGGCAGATAAAAGACACAAACAGCACCCAGGGCTGCTCCGCGTTAGCCCGAGCCCCGAGCCAGTCGACCGCCGCCGCGGTAATATCGCGGTCGTAGCGGGTATAGCTGGTTTCGCCGGGCCCGAGCAGTTGCACCAGCTCGCGCGTGCCCTGAAAATCTGCCAGCGGTTTGCGCTGCAAACCCTGCGGCCAGCCGCGGCCATCGTTGGCCACGTACATCGGCAAAATCGACTCGCTGAAGCCGACATCGTCCAGCGCGGAGCGATAGTGCAGTTTGCCGATTGAAGTCACTTCGTGCCCGCGCGCGCGCAGGCGCTGCATCCAGCTCTGCCGTTGCCCGTAATAGGGTTGCGCCGACGACCAGCAGCGATGCTCGAACACCGGGGTGCCGGTGGCGAAACTCGCGCGCGCCGAAATGCAGATGGGCGAAGGCGTATAAGCGTTATCAAAACGCACACCCGAGGCGGCCAGTTCATCCAGTACCGGGGTATGTGCAAACGGATTACCGTAGGCGCCCATCACCGAGCGCGTATGCTCGTCCGACATCAGTACCAGAACATTATTCGCCATATCAACCCGTACTGTCGGAAACGAAAAAAAAGGCCCCTTGCGGGGCCTTTTAGTGCGATCGAACTATTCGCTCAGGGCAACCACTGACGCCAGACCGATTCATTCGCCGACATCCACTCGTCGACGACCTCATCCAGATCACGCTTTTCGACATCGATCTTGTAAATCATGCCGGCCTGCATGTCATTGGTCAGGTTCATCTTCTGCAGCACGGCGACAACCTCCGGGTGATCCTTGGCCAGGCTGACCTTGCCGTGGAAGTGCGTGATGTCCTGTGCCCAGTTGGTCGCGGGCCACTTGGCTTCATCGTAAGGCGGCAATTCGATTTCAACCAGGTCGAGCGCTGCGTGAATCCAGTGCGGCGCCCAGGCGTAAGCAATGAAAGGCTCGCCACGCTTGTACTTGGCCTGTAGCTCAGCCCAGTGCGCGGTCTCGGAACCCAGCGACTGCGCGTGGTAGTCGACACCGAGCAAATCGAGACGCTTCTGGTCATCACATAACCAGGCCGCAACCGGACAACCGATCAGATTACCTTTACCGCCGGACTCCATGCTCTTGAACATGTGGCCATACTTGTTCAGATCGGTGTAGGACTTCAGATCCGGGGCCGAGGCGGGAATACCGCGCGCCGCGTCACCCTCGATCACGTAGCGCGGTACGAAGTAACCGCTCTTGCCAACGATACCGGTTGCGCCCAGGTAAGCAACCGAACCGTCACCACCAAACTCGGAGATGTACTTGTCACCGGCAGGGTTGTAGGAAGGCCAGGATTCGCAGGCGAAGTCGAGGTCGCCGGAACGGACGCCTTCAAAAACGCCCGGGCCCGATGGCATGGTGACTTTCTTGATTTTGTAGCCCAGCTCATTTTCGAGTATGTACTCGGCGACGCGGCAGGTGACAACACCACCGGTCCAGTCCGGGTCGGGGGCCGTCAGGCGCTTGGCCGCATGGGCCGAGGGTAATGACCCGAGACTTAGCGCCAGCAAGGCAGCGGCAAGTGCGGTGTTTAACTTTATTGACATCAGTTGTATCTCCTCATCTTGGAATATTACTTTTCTGGTTACGCCGGGTAATGGCGTAATTGCCTGATCATACTGTCAGTTATGGTCCTTGTCGAGCCTTACGCCGACGCACGAATTCAGAGCATTCCCATGGCCCGGCGCTGGGTCCTGGTCCAGGCCTGGGAAAGCCGGTCGAGTATGATAGCGAGCAGTACGACACCGAGACCGGCTTCAAGGGAAATGCCGATACTGGCCCGATTCATGCCGTCAAATACCTGCAGTCCAAGCCCTTTCCCGCCGATCAGGGGCGTGACCACTTCCATTGCCAGCGCCATCATGATGCCCTGGTTGATACCAACCATGATCGCCGGGATCGCCATCGGGATCTTGACCTTGGCAAGCGTCTGCATCAGGTTGGCGCCAAATGAATCCGACACTTCGTTGATCTCGGTTGGCAGTTCGCGAATGCCAAGCGTGGTGCAGCGCACCAACGGCGGCAACGCGTAGATGACCGTGGCGATTACCGACGGTACCTGTCCGGCGCCGAACAGCATGATGACTGGCACCAGGTAGACGAACACCGGCATCGTCTGCATGGTATCCAGTACGGGCCGAATCAGAGTGTCCGCCGTCTTGTTGTAAGCCGACAGGATGCCGACTGGTACGCCGATAATGAAGCAGATCAACACCGAGACGATGACCGTGGTCAGCGTGATCATGCCGAAGGTCCACAAATCGGCGGCGCCGATGAAGAGAAATCCGATCAGCGTCACGATGGCGAGTCCGCGCCCGCTGAAAAACCAGGCCGCGAGCGTAAAAACGGCCGTCGTATACCACCACGGCAATCCCTTCAGGAACAGGTTCAACGGGTTGATCAGGCCAAAGTAAAGACTCTCCTTGATGGTCCGCGTGATCGCATAAAACAGCTTGTCTGCGACCAGTTCGTCCATGAACTGGTTGACCGGAGTGCGAAAACGATACTCCCAGGCCCGCGGGAAATTACCGTAGATGTCGGTATAGGCCTCGAGCAGCAGCATGATGCCGATCAACACCAGGCTCGCGATCAGAAAGCTCCGTGCCAGCAGGATTTCACGCAAACGCTCGGCGACATCCGCATTGACCGCGGACACTGGCTTGCAGATCACCGCGCTCACCATCCGGGTTACGAACTGACCGCCAGCGGCTATCTTGCGCCACAGCCAGTCGATACCGTATTCGATATAAAGCACCGGCTTGAGCGTGTCCATGCTTTGCGGAAACAGGCGGAACTCGTGATCGTAGTGGCTCGCGGTGACGTGCTCATTGTGTCCCATCGCGTAGGTTACGCGGTCCAGCAGGACCGCCATCAATACGATCGCGAGACCCCCTTCGAGCGCCTTGCCGACGTTGAGTCGCACCAGTCCCTGGTAAACGATATCGCCGAGTCCGGGCGAACCGATGAAGGTTGCCAGCACTACCAGCGCCAGCGCCATCATCACGGTCTGGTTCATGCCGAGCTTGATCGATGGCATCGCCAGCGGCAGCTTGACCTTGATCAGGGACTGCGCGCGAGTCGCGCCAAACGAGGTCGCAGCTTCGTCGATGCCGGTCGGAACCTGGCGAATGCCGAGGTTGGTCAGGCGCACGATCGGTGGCAGCGCATAAATCACCGTTGCCAGGATCGCGCCGGGCGGGCCAATACCGAACAGGTAGAATGCGGGGATCAGGTAAACGAACGCCGGCAGGGTCTGCATCGTGTCGAGGATGGGCTTGATAATGGCCTCGGCACGATCGTTTTGCGATGCGACTATGCCGATCAACACGCCGACTACGATGGCGACCAGGATGGAAATACACATCAGGCTCAGGGTTTCCATCGACTCGTCCCAGAAATCGAGCACCAGCCAGGAACTGACCGCGATCATGGCCAGTAATCCAAGGCGCAGGCCACCGTGGGCAAAGGCAGGCAATACCAGGATAACGAAGACGATTTGCCATTGCGTGAAGGTCAGGAAGTCGACCAGGATTTCGTAGAACCATACCGCCCCGGCAGCGATGGCGCGAGTCGTCGGCTGGATATAAGGCCGGACCCACTCGTCGAAAACATCGACTTTCTCGGCGAACGGAAAAGCCGAGCTCCAGTTTTCCGGGAACACCGTTTCCGTGCCGCTGATCTTCCAGATGATGAGAGATAGTGACAGCACCGCGGCCGTTATCAACATCCCGCGATGCTCTTGCCATAGCGTAATGAACAGGCCTGAGTGTCGGCCGTCGTCTATTACTGCGCTCATTTATTGATTCACCCCACCCTCTGATCAAGCTAGCTTAACGTCGATCGACAAAGCCTGCAACATCGGCCCGACGCCATTGCAGGCCTGTCGTGATCGGGCTAAGATAGCCGCCAGATTCGGCTAATAACGAGTATCAGAATGTCCGATACCCCCAAGATCGTCTGTAAAAATATCTGGAAGATTTTCGGCACTTATCCGCAACGGATCCTGGAAAACCTGGATTATTCCCTGTCTCGCGCCGAGGTCCAGGCCCAGACCGGGCACGTGATTGGCGTCAAGAACGTTTCTTTCGAAATCAAAAAAGGCGAAACCTTCGTCGTCATGGGGCTTTCGGGCAGCGGTAAGTCGACACTGGTGCGGTGCATTTCGCGCCTGATCGACCCGACGGCCGGCGAGATGATCATCGACGGCGAGGACATCATGCATTACAACGACGCGCAGTTGACCGAACTGCGCCGGTATCGCATGAGCATGGTGTTCCAGCACTTCGGCCTGTTTCCGCACCGCAAGGTCATCGACAACATTTCTTTTGGCCTCGAAATCCGGGGTGTCCCCAAGAAGGAGCGCCGCAGCAAGGCGATGGAAGTGCTGGAAATGGTTGGCCTGCACGGTTGGGCGGATCATTATCCGCGCGAGCTTTCCGGCGGCATGCAACAGCGCGTCGGCCTCGCGCGGGCGATGGCGGTAGATCCCGAAATCCTGATTTTCGATGAACCCTTCAGTGCGCTCGACCCGCTGATTCGACGCGAAATGCAGGACGAGTTGCTGAAGATCCAGGCCGAAGTGCAGAAGACC
>Ga0316188_10001541_pt1 | contig 10941 bp, 12 predicted proteins | sample Phiworburrow1_MG_FD_204933 | JGI IMG/M metagenome (GOLD analysis project Ga0316188, IMG submission 204933) | Coastal sediment microbial communities from Maine, United States - Phippsburg worm burrow 1 | ecosystem: Environmental > Aquatic > Marine > Coastal > Sediment | place: USA: Maine... | reverse complement strand
ATCATGTCATCCCTTTTTAAAATAGTGCCGGTTGGATTGTGTGGCGTGTTGATGATGATCATTTTGGTCTTATCGGTCAAAGAGGATTTCACTAGTTTCCAGTCAACCCTAAAATCAGGTCCTTTCAAGGCTATTTCAACCGTTTTGCCCCCATTCATCCGAACGGTTGGATCGTAACAGTCATAGGCCGGCGCAAAAATAATTACCTCATCACCGGGTTGTACCAGCGCCGTAATTATGGTGTAAATCGCCTGAGTGGCTCCTGCCGTAATAGTGATCTCTGTCTCAGGATGATAAAGGGTGCCATAAAGCGATGATATTTTTTCAGAGAGTACTTCCCTCAATGACAGAATACCCGGCATTGGGGCATATTGGTTAAAGCCTTCTTTCATGGCCTTATGAACAAGTTCTATCAAACGAGGTGAAGATGGAAAATCCGGATAGCCTTGTGACAAATTAATGGCCTTTTCATCATGGGCCAGTTTGCTCATTACCGCAAAAATACTTGTGGTTGCATCAGGTAATTTTGAGGAAATAGTTGAGTGAAATTTGGGCATACTAGCGCTGCTTTTAGTACCTACTAAAATACGTTTTTTTAGGATACCTTGTAAATCAGAGTGCCTCTTTCTACCCCTAAAAAGTAAGTATTTGGTTGTTCAGGGATCCTTGCCTTGAGAAGGCTGAGATGAGCAATCGGTGGTCAATCCAACTCAAATGTTAACTTTTAGTTTTTTCCGGCATATAAGTGAGGCCCTGACTTAAGTGAAGGTCTCACTTAAGTCAGGGCCTCACAACCTTTTTAAAAACTCGCTTTCAAGAATTCTCTGTTCATGCGAGCGATGTTTTCCAAAGAAATTCCTTTGGGACATTCTATTTCACAGGCTCCGGTATTGGTACAGTTTCCAAACCCTTCTTCATCCATTTGTTTTACCATGTTCAATACGCGGTCCTTTGCCTCAATTTTACCCTGGGGCAATAAAGCAAACTGAGACACCTTGGCTCCGACAAACAACATCGCCGATGAATTTTTACAGGACGCAACACAAGCGCCACATCCAATGCATGCTGCCGCATCCATTGAAAGATCGGCGTCATGCTTTGGAATGAGTATCGAATTGGCATCCTGAGTGTTTCCTGAAGTATTGATTGAAATATAGGCTCCGGCTTGTTGAATTCTTTCAAAAGCAGTGCGATCAACCACAAGGTCTTTGATCACGGGAAAAGCTTTTGCTCTGAACGGCTCAATATAAATGGTGTCTCCGTCATTGAACATTCTCATGTGCAACTGACAGGTAGTGACCCCTCTATCGGGCCCATGGGGTTCGCCGTTAATGTGTAAAGAACAGGTTCCGCAAATTCCTTCTCTGCAATCGTGATCAAAGGCAACAGGATCTTCGTTCCTGGCAACCAGGCTTTCGTTCAACACATCCATCATTTCTAAAAATGACATATGCTCTGAAATATCAGTTACTTTATAATCGACCATTCGGCCTTTATCTTTTGGTCCGCTCTGTCTCCAAATTTTTAAAGTTAAATTCATAATGTCTTTTTATTTATAGGAACGCGTTTTCAATTCAATATCGTTAAATTCCAATTCTTCTTTATGTAAAATGGCTTCGCTAGGTTTACCTGTATACTCCCAGGCGGCAACATAGGCGAAATTTTTATCATCTCTTTTGGCCTCACCATCTTCAGTTACGTGTTCTTCTCTGAAGTGACCCCCGCAGGATTCTTCCCTTTCCAAAGCATCTTTGGCAAATAATTCTCCCAATTCAAGGAAATCGGCCACTCTGCCTGCTTTTTCCAATTCGGGGTTCAGTTCATCTAATTTTCCGGTAACCTTCACGTTTTTCCAAAAATCTTCCCTGATTTCCTGAATTTCCTTGATGGCTTCTTTCAGGCCTTTTTCATTACGGGCCATCCCTACTTTATCCCACATTACTTTTCCGAGTCTTTTATGGTAATAGTCAACGGTATGGGTGCCTTTATTATTGATAAAAAAGTCAAGTCTATGTTTTACTTCCTTTTCAACTGCGTCAAACTCAGGACTGTTAGTAGGAATTTTACCGGTGCGAATATCTGAAGACAAGTAATCCCCGATGGTATAGGGCAACACAAAATATCCGTCAGCCAGACCCTGCATCAGGGCAGAGGCTCCAAGTCTGTTGGCGCCATGATCAGAAAAATTAGCTTCTCCAATACAATATAAACCAGGTACAGTAGTCATTAGATTATAGTCAACCCAAACGCCTCCCATGGTATAATGGGTAGCCGGATAGATCATCATTGGTGTTTTATAAGGATTCTCGTCAATGATCTTTTCATACATTTGAAAAAGGTTCCCGTATTTGGCTTCGATTATTCCCTCTCCTAATTCAATTATTTTTTCCTTAGAAGGATTGACCACCCCGTGTATTTTTGCCTGTTCTTTGCCATATCTTTCAATAGATGAGGCAAAATCCAAATAAACCGCTTCTCCTGTGGCATTGACACCAAATCCTGCATCACACCTTTCTTTGGCGGCTCGCGATGCAACGTCTCTGGGCACAAGATTACCGAAGGCAGGATAACGTCTTTCTAAAAAGTAATCTCTATTCTCTTCTGATATTTGGTTCGGGTCTAATTTTTTCTGTTGAATGGCTTTGGCGTCTTCCAGTTTTTTAGGAACCCATATTCTCCCGTCATTTCTCAATGACTCAGACATCAAGGTCAATTTAGACTGGTAATCCCCTGATCTTGGGATACACGTTGGATGAATCTGGGTAAAACATGGATTGGCAAAATACGCTCCTCTTTTATGTATTTTCCAGGCTGCCGTGGCATTAGAACCCATGGCGTTGGTAGATAAGAAATACACATTCCCATATCCGCCGGTTCCGATGACCACCGCATGGGCACTGTGCCTTTCAATTTCTCCCGTAACAAGGTTTCTTGCAATAATGCCTCTTGCTTTACCATCAATGATCACCACGTCGAGCATTTCATGCCTGTTGAACATTTCGATCTTGCCGCGGGCAATTTGCCGGTTCATGGCTGAGTAAGCCCCTAAAAGCAACTGCTGACCCGTTTGTCCTTTGGCATAAAAGGTTCTTGAAACCAATACACCTCCAAACGAACGGTTATCCAATAGGCCGCCATAATCTCTTGCAAAAGGCACGCCCTGCGCCACGCATTGGTCAATGATATTACCCGATACCTCCGCCAAACGATGCACATTGGCTTCTCTTGACCGGTAATCGCCTCCTTTTACGGTATCATAAAACAAACGGTAGGTTGAATCACCGTCGCCCATATAATTTTTTGCGGCATTGATCCCTCCCTGGGCGGCAATGGAATGCGCCCGTCTTGGAGAATCCTGATAGGCAAATGCCTTAACATTATACCCCAGTTCAGCGAGGGTTGCTGCTGCTGACCCCCCGGCTAACCCTGTTCCAACCACAATGATGTCAATATTTCTTTTGTTAGCCGGATTTACCAGATCGATCTTATCTTTATATGTTGTCCATTTATCTTTTATTGGACCCTTCGGTACTTTCGAGTTTAACTTAGTCATAAATGAATAGATTAATGGTTAAAATGGTGGTATAAAGCGATGATGATGAAACCAAATGGAATCGCAAAAGAATAAAATTTTCCAAAAGATTTCACCGCACTGGTATATTTATTGTTAAAACCGACTGATTGAAATGCCGATTGAAAACCATGAAGCAAATGCAAGGAGAGCAATACAAAGGAAATAACGTAGGCCCCTACTCTTAACGGACTCACAAACTTATGCTGCAACTCCCCAAAATACCTGTTGGGGTCTTCGGGTAAGAATTCTATGTATTTATGATTCATTTCGGGGAACCAGAAATCGATAAAGTGTAAGGCCAGGAAAGCCAGAATAACCAGGCCTGAATAGATCATGTTTCTTGACATCCAGCTGGCATTGGCGCCTCCGTTGTATTTGACATACTTTACACTTCTTGCCTTTTTGTTTTTAAATTCCAGAATGAACCCCATTACAAAATGAAAAACCACTCCAAAAATAAGGACTGGTTGCATTACAAATTGTATCAAAGGGTTGGTTCCCATAAAATGGGACATTTCATTAAATAGTTTCTCGCTAAAAAGAGAAGTTAAATTGACTGCTAAATGAATGATAAGGAAGATAATTAAGAAAAGTGCCGACAAGGCCATGGCAACCTTTCTTGCGATGGATGAAGATAAAAATCCGCTCATTTTGCTTGGTTTATAAAATAGTAAACAAATATACCAAAACCATAAATTTTTTTAGCCTTAATTTCTGTGATTATTTTATATAGTTTAACATTGGTATATTTACCCAAACTAAAAAATCCATTTAATGTCGGAAAATGCAAAACATACATTAGACCCCAATAAATGGATCGAATTGTATGCCGACTATTTACACAATTATGCCATAACCAGGGTGGACGGACATGAATTGGCCAAAGACCTGGTTCAGGAAACCTTTTTTTCAGGAATAAAGGGGAAAGATAACTTCAGGGGGCAGGCATCTGAGCGAACCTGGCTGGTATCTATTTTGAAAAGAAAGATTATTGATCACTACCGCAGGCTAAATTCTGCAAAGGGGCAGCAGGAAATTCGAATGAGTTTTTATGAGGAGGGCAAAAAAAAAGGAAACTGGATCGAAGAAAGAGTTCCGCAAAGTTGGGGAAATGAAGCCTCAAAGGAAATTGAAAATGACGAACTAAAAGAGGCGCTGGAAACTTGTATCAAAAATTTACCGGAAAAATACAGAATGGTATTTTTATTGAAAACCGTTCAGCAATACGAAACCGATGAGATCTGTAATGAACTTGACATAACTCCGTCAAACCTGTGGGTTATTATTCACAGGGCCAGGCTGCAATTAAGAAACTGCATGGAAAAGAAATGGTTTAATCATTAAATTAATGGGTATGAAATTTATGATCAATTGTGATGAAGCTACTGCGATTTGCGATAAAAATCAATATGGTGAGGCCTCTATTATGGATAAAATTTGCTTAAATTTCCACCTTGTGGTCTGCAAATATTGCAAAGCCTATACCAAGCAGAACCATTTGATGTCACAGTGGTTCGGAAAATATTTAACCCCTTGTGACGGGTCAGAAAAATTAAGCCCCGAGGAAAAGCAGAAATTGGAAGAAAAACTTCAAAAGGAATTGGAAAAGAATTAATCTTCAAAGCAACTTATAAGCTAACGGTATTGGGCTTTTCAATGCCGTTTTTTTTATCTTTGAGTTATTGAATCGGATGATGACAATGCCCTGTAAAGAAAGCCCGATACTTTAGAAGTGACATGGAATATATAGAAACCATAAAACCCTTTTTTTTAATCGCCTACTACATTTTTATTAGTTTTATTATCCTGACTATTATTCTGGACAATAAAAAACCCGAGAAATCATTTGCCTTTATTTTTTTGATTCTTTTGATCCCCGTTGGGGGCGTTGTTATTTATCTCTTATTTGGTGCCCAATACCAAAAGAAAAAATTATTTACCAAAAAAAGATATTTTGACAAGGTCTATTTGAATCAAATTACGGAACTCAGTAAGCAACCCCTTGAAAATTTAGCGCTTAAATCCTATTCCAAATTACCTACCCTTTTTTACAATATTGAACATGTCAATTTTACCCTTAACAACCAAATTGATATCCTGATCAACGGGGAGGAAAAGTTTCCGGCCTTATTACAGGAGATTTCTATGGCCAAAATTAGCATACACCTTGATTATTACATTATAGTTGATGACGTGATTGGAACAAAGATCATTGATCTGCTATGCAAAAAATCACAAGAAGGGGTCAAGGTTAAACTGATCTATGATGACGTGGGAAGTTCGATCAGCAGAAAGAGTCTCAGCAAACTTAAAAACCATGGTGTTGAAGCCGTTGCTTATATGCCGGTATTATTCTCGAGATTAGCCCATAAGGCTAATTATCGAAATCACCGAAAATTAGTAGTTATTGATAATGAAACGGGCTTTGTGGGAGGGATCAACATCAATGATAAATATATCAATTCAAACAATAATGATCTTTACTGGAGAGACACGCACATATTGATCAAAGGGGAAGCCGTGATAGATCTGCAATATGTTTTTATAAGCGATTGGTACTTTGCAAGCGGAGAAAAGATAGATCTAAAAGAGGTCCGTTATATCAATCGAAATAAGGTTCAAACTCAAATCCCGACAAGTATTTTAGGAAGTGATTATGGGAAGAACAATCAAAGCATTATGGAGGCCTATTTTGGTATGATCACGAGTGCCAGAAAAGAAATATTGCTCACTACCCCCTATTTCATACCTGATGAATCCATATTTAATGCTCTAAAAATAACCTCTAAAAGCGGTGTGAAGATCAAGGTCATCATTCCTAAAAAACCTGATATTAATACGGCCCATTTTGCCTCTCAGACCTATTTGAAAGGCCTGTTGCAAAGTGGCGTGGAGGTGTATTATTACACCAAAGGAATGATGCATTCTAAAACCATGATCATAGACGGTTCGGTGAGCACGGTGGGCAGTACCAATATGGATCAAAGAAGTTTTAGCCTTAATGCTGAGGTCAATGCCTTCATTATCGATGAAACCATTGCCGAAAAGCTAAAATTTCATTTTGAGGAGGATCTGAAAGATTGTTATAAATTGCAACTTGAAGAATTGAAAAACAGACCATGGTACATAAAGGTTCTCTGTTCGATTTCGCGATTAATTGCACCCATACTTTAATAATAGTTGACTATGAATTTCTTACCCGACAATATTGATCAATACGCAGCGGCACACTCACAGAAAGAGCCTGAGCTGCTCCGCGATTTATATAAAGAAACATGGCAAAAAGCGCTGGTTCCAAGAATGATCAGTGGTCATTTTCAAGGAAGGGTGCTGTCAATGATCTCCAAACTGGTAAGGCCTTCAAGTATTCTGGAAATCGGCACCTATACAGGGTATTCTGCACTTTGCCTGGCAGAAGGCCTGCAAAAAAACGGATTTTTACACACCATTGATCATAACGAAGAATTATACGACCTTCAGAAAAAATATTTTGATCGCTCGCCTTTTAAGGATCAGATCAAACAATACACGGGTGAGGCTTTACCAATCTTGAAGCAATTAGAAGGCCCTTTTGATCTTGTTTTTATTGATGCTGACAAGTCAAATTATGCTAATTACTTCCATGGTGTAATCGAAAAAATGAATCCGGGCGGAGTGATTCTTTCAGATAATGTGCTTTGGAGCGGCAAAGTAGTGGAAACGCCTGATCCAAAGGACCAAGACACCAAGGCCCTGATTGCGTATAATAAACTGGTCAATAAGGACGCAAGGGTAGAAAGCATTTTGTTACCCATCAGAGATGGATTGACTGTTAGTCGTGTAAAATAAAAAATGTAGTTTCCGCTTCAACAGAAGTAATTCTCCCGTTTTTGGATTAATCCTGGATCACTGCAAATGACTCTTTTATTTTTTGAACCTGATCGTCAATAAACTCATTTAATTCTTCCATAAATTCATCCTCCTTTTGGGTTCGGTTGATCGTAAGATGAAGTATTACTGACCCGGGTGCCGGGTCATACCCGGTTGTAATGGTCCAGGTCAAAGCATTCGGACACTCTGAAAGTGCAAAGCGCAGCCCTCCTTTGATCACCGTTCTGCAAAGGGTAAATTCTCCCCAAAAGCTACCTATTTTGGCCTTTTCATCATTTTTAACCTCCAATAAGAACAGCTGGGTGCTCATTGCAGCAAGGTTCGTCATTTCAAAAGTCTTTTGGATGACCTCTTCTAATGTGTTTACGTTAATGACTCTGAAAAACTCCATGGTTTAAGGTTAACATTTCTGCGGGATCAACTCATCCCTTTATTAAACATATATGGTATATATAAAGGTTTGCTTATCAAAATCATATACGGCATTTTCAATGCTGATCTTATTGTATTTAGAAAAATTACAACAATTTTCAGTAACGCGCTCAGTGTCTACATAAAGGTTCAAAATGTCTTCCCCGTCAATTTTTAAGACTACATCCGCGATTTCTGTTTCCCAGCCAATTGAACCTATACTAATCAGGTTTCTATCATTGTCAGCTATAAAACTAAAGTCGCGTTTTGAATTATCTGCTGAATTCAGCACCTCTATTTGACCAGGCGTATACGTACCGTTGGTAAACAAATTCTCTCCTGTCTGCTGGTCAACAATTTCAAAGACAAACGCGGTCGGTTGTGTAAAGCAGTCTAACCCTTCACAATCATTATTATTACATCCCTGCACCATCAATAAAGTAATCAGGGCCATAAATTTCAATCCATTTTTCATGACAAAACTTTTTCTCTAATAAAGCCTCTAAAATACTTTATTATTACCTTCCAAAATATAAACAACATAATTAAAAAAGAAGCCTGTTTGGAACAGGCTTTTTTTGCTATAAAACCCGACCATGAACAATTAAGCCTGAGGTTTCATTTTGTTGAACATATATCGGGCGATCTTCCAGTTGCCATTTATTTTTTCAAAAACAAATAATTCCCTGTTTTCTTCAGGAACGGTCTGGCCATTGGCGTGAATTAAAGTTGTTCCTTTAGAAGTAGTCGTTGCAAATGCCATGTCGCCCTCGATCACAATTTCGTCAATATAAAATTCTATGCTCAGTTGAATTTGAGAGAACACAAATTCATAGGCTCCTTTGATCTGTTCGGTTCCTGTTGCAGAAGGGGCTTCTGTTGGCATAAAAACCCCGTCCTTGCTGTATAAACTTGATGCAAGTTCCGCTTCAGAGCTATTTAATGATTTCTTGTACTCCTGAAGCAAGGCTTCGATCTGTTGTTTGTTTTGTTTGTCCATAATGTCATTGCTTTTGGTTTGTTTACTAATTGGATTATTTGTTTTTACCTCTTGGCAGGATGCGAGCAGTACAAGCAACATCAAGCCCGTTATTGTTTTTCTCATTATTTCATTGATTTAAATTAATAGCACAAAGATGAGGTTAAAAACAAGCACGTACCTATAAGGTAGTTTAAGAAAAAACCTTAAAACAGATGAAGTATTTGATTATTTCGAAGCGATCTCTTTTCTTATTTTACTAAGAAATTCAGGGGTTACACCAATGTAGGAAGCTATTTGAACATTGGATATCCGGTTAAACAAATTGGCATGATGGTTTAGAAAGTCCAGGTATCTTTCCTCGGCAGTAGAACTAATGGTTTGCAGCAGTCTTTTTTGAAGTGCAACAAAGGCATTTTCAATCAATACCCGAAAATTTCTGTCGAATGCAGGGAAATTGGTATACAAATAAAGCAAATCGGGCTTGGCGATCTGAAGCACTACAGACTGTTCCATGGCTTCAATGTACAATTCACTTGGCCGTTCAAGGTGGAAACTGCCAATATCGGCGATCCATCCATTTTCGATGGCAAACTGAAGATTGTGTTCCTTGCCTTTTGGATCAACCCTGTACATTTTAAAACATCCTTCAACCACGAAAGTATACTGTTTGCATACATCGCCTTCCTGCAAAATAAATTGCTTTCTCTTGATCCTTTTTTCTGTAAGCCTTGTTTCCAATGCCTTTATTTCCTGATCGTCCAGTGCCATATAATTGGAAAAATGATCAATAAGGGCTTGACTATTCATTTCATTTATTTTGATGGGCCTGCCAATTTTCTAAAACCTTTTTTTCTCGAACCAGAACGCCTTCAGGGTTCAGTTCAAATTGATCCCTTTTCTCATCCGTCAAAGCTTCTGAATACCACCATTGGTGCATGTCTTTTAACGATGTTTTCAAGTCTCTGTGGGTTAATCCCGCTTTTATAGCCCTTTTATTCGAAACTCTGGCAGTACCATAATTATTGCCAACAGGGTTGATCCAGGGAATCAAATAAAATATGCCATTCTCATTCAAGAATTCATCGTCATCAATGGGTACCAGATTGGATTCAATAGCAAAGGCTTGTTTGCCCATCTCTGCAAATTCAAGCATGGTTTGATTCGCAACGGGTCCAACGGCATTAAAAGTGCCTGCTTTTTTTTCTTCTGCCATCCTGATCATAAATTCTGCGACGTCTCTAACATCAATGAATTGAACGGGGTCGTCCGGACCCGGAACCATAATGTCTCCTCCTCGGGCGAATCGCAGGGGCCAATAGATAAAACGATCTGTTTTGTCAGCGGGCCCCATCATATAGGTAGGTCGAACAATAATTGACCTGTCTTTCCCAAAAGTCTTTATTGTTTCAATTTCTGAATTTGCTTTCATGACTCCGTACCAGTATTCCAATTTGGTTTCTTCATCAACGATATCAGTTGGTTCTTCAAGCAGCACTTTTGTGTTTTCATTGATATCTTCACCCAAATAGGGATAGTACACCCCGGTTGATGAAGTGTAGATATATAACCCCGCCCTGTCTTTTAGCAAATTTGCCGTTTTTTTGGTCCATTCCGTTTTGCTTCCCGAATTATCAATGACGATATCCCATTCCCCTTTTTCAAGAGCGCTAAGGTCATTTTCTCGATCCCCGACAAGCATATCAACCTTATCGTATAGATCCTTATAAATGGTTGGCTTGGTTTTTCCCCTAGTAAAAGTTGAGATGCTGTGACCTCGCCCAAGGGCATAGGCTATTTGATGAGGACCCAAAAAACTGGTGCCTCCTAAAATTAAAATGCGCAGTGATTTCTTTTCTTCCTTTTCGGTAAATGACAATAATCCGGTCCCTAAAAGCGGCGTTGCTGCTGCTATTTTAAGTCCGTTTTTAACAAACTCTCTTCTTGTTTTTTGCATACGGATGTGCTATGTATTGATTAAGTGGCCAAGTTCTTATCACAATCTTTAATAATCTTATTTATAGTATTTTGCGTAAGCAGCAGGCAGTGACTCCAAACTTTTGATCTCTATTTCTTTATAAAAAACCTCTGCCGCTTCACTTTGTAA
>Ga0316188_10001540_pt1 | contig 10946 bp, 9 predicted proteins | sample Phiworburrow1_MG_FD_204933 | JGI IMG/M metagenome (GOLD analysis project Ga0316188, IMG submission 204933) | Coastal sediment microbial communities from Maine, United States - Phippsburg worm burrow 1 | ecosystem: Environmental > Aquatic > Marine > Coastal > Sediment | place: USA: Maine... | reverse complement strand
CTATAGGGAAGATTAGTTACTTGTGACCCGATTTCGAGCGCTTTGGGCCAGTCAAACCTGTTCCAGAAACCAAGGTCACCGTGGACATTGGGAATAAGGAAGTAATTAAATACACTATCGTAGGGCTGTTTACCGCGGTGCACCTTGAAAGGCCATATTTTAGCAGTGGGATCATTACGATCCCCATGTGGTCGATTGATGCTTGTCGTCTTCGATGGATCAATGCGATCGCCGACAAGATAACGTGAAGATGTCTGGTTGTACCAGTAGTATTCGGGCCGTTTTTTTCTGGCCCAGGTAAAGCGGCCCTTGATTTTCATATAGAGATGCTGGTCGGTGATATCGAGGTCCTGACCCGCTTGCGACCAGTCCCAGCTAAGCTTGGTTCCGGTATCGGCACCCATATGTGGAACATGGCAGGACTGGCAGGCCAGGCGGTCGGTATGTGCATTGAGACGGATATCGTCATGTGGTTTATCTGCATGGCAATCAGTACATTCGACAAAGTTTTCGTTGTCCACACTCACCGCCATTGAACGCCCACTAATACGGTGCTGTTTAGTTTTATGGCAGTCGATGCATTGCATATTGTGTTTACCCATGTGCACATCGATGCGTTCACTGGGAAAAAGCAGCGTCTCATCCATATCGCCATGTTTCACTGCATCACCGCCTCCGCCCTGAAAGTGGCATCCGCCACAGTTCTTGCGGCCTGGCAATCCAACACTTCGAGCCGCCTCCAGCAGATCCACGGACTCATCAGGAAGGCCTGCACCCATGCGTTTCTTCAGGTAGGTGCCGCTGTTGTCGTGACAGACCAGGCAGTCGACTCGTGTCTCATCATTGAAATCAAAATTTTCATCTTCCCAGCCGTAACCTATGTGGCAGGTAGTACAGGCCGGCCAGTTGGACTGTACGCCGATACAGAAATTATTGATGATATTGCGTTTGCCGATGCGTAGTGGTTCATCATGCCCGGGTAGCATCACTTCCGGTCCCTGCCAGTTCCAGTGAGCTGTCTTCATAACCTCTTTTGCCGAACCCTCGTGGCACTGCAGACAGGCACGAGTGACCGAAGGACCATCTGCGAACGGTTCATGGAAGAAACCACTATGGTCAGTATGCGCTGCGTGTTTGACCAGGCTCCCCTGTATATCATTTTCTACAGATGTGTCGGACTCACGGCTACATGACAGGCAGGCAGCGATCGACACCAGTACGATGACAAATAAAAGCGATTTATTGAAGAAACAAGACGCTCTACTAATACGATGATGAATCATTTTATTTATAGTTAAAGCAGATACATATTGAGTACTTTCGTTCGACTATTACTTTTCTATTTCAAAAGTTAAACAGGTGGTAGTTAATAATTTTTTATTATTCCTGAGCTGAGCCATCAGAAGATAATTGTGACTTCTGCCTATCATCCACAATACATAGCTATCATCTACGATAAGAAATGGATAATGACTCGCTTTCTCTTAATTGATTATTAGAATATCAACTTTTCCCTTCTCATATTTTTTATATAAACATTAATAAAGGCTTATTAATATGATATTAATCAATATAAGTGCCGTTATTGTCCAGTATCAGCTGCCGCTGCAACATCAGCTGATTAGCCGCACAATAATGTCATTTTATTATCTAAAAAACGGTGAATTTTGAAGTGGATTCGTTATACCGGATGAAGCTATACCAGATTCCCAGCAGCATATAGGTCAATAGCAAGCTATTACCCCAGCCGCCGAGAAGATGCGGCATGAATGCCTGAAAGCCGAGGCCGGTTATTTCAGCGATACCATCGAGGAAATCGATATCAAAATCCGGTGACAACAAACCAAGTCTGCCAAAAATAGCACCAGCCGTTGAACCGCTCCAGGCAAAAAATATCACTGCCACCACCAGTTTGAGATGGCCCTCACCGATGCGCCATAATGAACCTGATGCACAGCCGCCGGCAAACACCATGCCGATACCGAAGATCATGCCGCCCAGCAAAGAGCCCATCCAGAATCGTGATGGGATGGCGAGGTATGGATCTATCGTGCCATGAGCGATCAGTGTAGCACCCACAGGTGCTCCCAGCGCTACCGCCAGCATCAAGGCCTTGGTCATCTCGCCTTCAGCAGTCATAAACGGTTCACGGAAGACACGTGACAGACAGAAACGCGAGCGATGTAAAACAAAGCCAATACCGAAACCGGCAACGATGAGTAACGCACGCACAGCCTGTTTATTATCAGCCGAGTTCCACCAGCTGAGTGCCCAGACCAGTATCAGCGCAGCAACCATGATACCGAACCATGGATACCATCTTTTCATACGTGCAGGCCGAAATGCTGCCGGTGTACTACCCCAGGTAATATTTTCCATGGTCCACAGCAACAGCTTGAGACCAATCACTGCGCCGACCAGCAAACCTGCCCACATCGCCCAGCCCGAAGCAGAGGAAAATAGCAGCGGCACGAAAAAACCGCCGGTGGTACAACCTCCTGCCAAAGTCGCACCGATGCCCATCATCGTGCCACCGACAGCTGCCCAGATATATTCGAGCAGCGGTGGACGATTGATATGAAATTGACGGGAAAGTAAGGCAGCACTGAAGGCGCCCGTGACCAGGGTGATGTTCATCAGAGAAATGCGGTGCATCAGCGGGCTTTCCAGAGCCTCCTTGATACCGAGCACAGAACCCAGACCGATAGCATTGTTAAGGTAATCACCCCACAGCTTGATGCCACCAAATACGCCCCAGAACAATCCAGAGCCCATCAGCACCGCCATGATGATGACCAGCAATACGGCGCCGGTATAAGCTGACCATGGTTCAGTAAAGACTGCTTTATAATCCTCTTTGAATCCTTGCAGCCATGCCGGTTTACTTACATTCTCATTCAATGGAAATCGCCTGTATTAATATCGGTTTTTATATCTAGCCACCAATAAAATGTGAAACTGCATAATTCACGCAACATGCGAGGTAAAGTATAAAGAGTCAAACCGGATACTTTATTCACAGCGTGATGGCTGATCAGAGTCCTTCGCGGTATGAACGAGAAAAGCCTTAACGTCTGCAAGCAACTGCTCATCTGAAATTTTCAGCATTTTCGCTGCAGCGCGGTTTGTGTCTTTTATACTCTCTCGATATTCCTGACTAACAAAGTAGCTGGCGACATATTTTGCCGGCGCATCCTGAGGTCCGTGTAAATTTTTCTCAAAATAATCCAGCCATTCCGCCTTGGTTTTTTCAGCTGGAGTAATCTTGCCACCTGCCTGTTGCACATGACATTCAGTACAGACCATACGAAAATAGATGCGCCCATTCTTCCAGTTGCCCTGTACCCCTTCTTCTGCTTTTGCTACCGACGATAGAGCAAGCAGGATAATGCCAAGAATGACGATGAAATTTTTTTGATGTTTCATGTTACGTTCCATAGATCTTATGTTCTTTACAATATTTAAACCGTTAAATTCAATTTATCCGGTCATGTTATCCGGGTTTACAATTCACGACTCCTTAGCACCCGGATCGATATCTTCCCAGCCGGTAATCATCGCCTTCATATGTGACATTACCGTCCGTCCCGTGGTGATCAGGTACAGGTGCGCGATCAAAAATACCAGCATCATGAATGCGCCCAACGCGTGAAAGAAGGCAACTTCTTCCAGTGTCAGGTATTGATCCAGACCCCAGACCTGCCATTTGGCATAAAACAGGTAGGCCCAGCCAGTGATCCAGATTAACGGCGAAATCACTACCCACAAAAACAGGTAAGCCAGACGTTGCAGCGGATTATGTTTTTTCAGCACCGTCGGCCGAAACGGGTGCGGCGCGCGAATAAATATTCCCAGCAGGTAATACCTGACCATGGCATCGACCTTTTGCAATGTTGGAATGTACTGTTTCCATTCTCCGGTGATGAAATGCCAGAAAATAGCAAACACCCATAATGTCACCAGAGACCATGCAACCGCCCGGTGCAACGTCACTGCGTTTTCAAAACCCAGCAGTTTATAAGAGCCATGAATTTCAAAACCGGACATCAATAGCACGATGATGAGTGCGGCCTGTGACCAGTGCCAGAAACGTTCAAAACGCTTGAAGATCATTACCTTTGTGGACATTAACGCTTACTCCAGAAATAGCTAATGACGCGGCCGATACCATGCAGGGTAACGCCGACGAGAGTTAGCAAGGCAATCGACCAGCCGGCTGTATCCAGTATATTACTGGCATCACGGCCGGGAATATAAATACCCTTGATATCTTTCAAGCGGCCATTCTTGCTGTGGCACTCATCACAACCAACGGCATCTTTTGCCGGTGCCACCATATGGTTGATCGGCCATGACATCTGGGTCTTGATAAAATCGACTTTACCAGAGAACGGCTGACCTGCACTGAGCATACCTGCGGTGATCGCTTTCTTCCAGTCAAAGTTTTTCCAGTAGGCATCTTCATTGATACCGGTTGTATGCGGCACTACCAGTGTCTCCCTTTCAGGGTCATAGGGCTGCACGCCACGGAAGACTTTCACCGGCCAGATTCGTGATTTGCCATCATCCTGACTGCCAAAAAATTCATTGATCAGAACATAACCATCTTCATTAGGAACCAGTTTTTCATCGAGTAGTTGATACTTCACTTTACCGTTAAACCAGATGTACTCGGGTTTCGCATTTTCGGCATAAGTGAAGCTGCCGCGCTTGCCATGATAGACCAGATTACCTTCGACTCTTTCCTGCAATGGCTCACCGTTATGATCGAGTTTACCGGCTGTTGACCAGTCCCAGGTCATCCTGGTGGCAATGCCGCCACGCGCTATCGTCGGAATATGGCAGGTCTGACAGGCAATCTTCCTGGCATGATGATTCAGCCTGGATTTATCTTCTTTCTTATGCGGTGCATTACCATGGCAGGCGCGGCAGTGAGCATTATTTTTTTCATTATAATCTCTTCTGTGTATGTGATAGTCCTCGGTGTCCGAAGCCATCGGGGTATAACGGCTACCAGCAACATCATGATTTATGCTCTTGTGACAGGTGGCACAGGTAAAGTCGGCACCGACTGCATCCATGTGCACATCAAGTTTTCGCGGCGGCACTGCCAGTGAATCATCCATATCACCATGTTTAACACCGTTACCACCGCCACCAAAGAAGTGACAGGCGCCGCAGGTATCACGGCTGGTCTTACCTATATTCTGCGCCACATAAGCGAGATCGATGCCCTCTTTGGGATTGCCGGCACTACCCGGCGGCTTGCTGTAGTTGCCGGTCGTATCATGGCAGACCAGGCAGTCAACATTTTCTTCCGAAGTGAAATCAAAAGTATCATCTTTCCAGCCATAACCGACATGGCAGGCCGTACAGTAGGCAAAGTTGGACTGCGGTGTAATACAGAAATTGTTTAATATATTTTTTTTGCCGAGACGCTGCTTGTTATCCGGGTTGAGAAATTCCCAGGTCCAGTGATTGGTCTTATGGATCTGCTTTGCTGCTTCGGTATGGCATTTGATACACGCCCGGGTGACCTCCGGACCTGATTCAAAAGGACCCTGCAGTTCCTTGAACTTGCCATGATCCGCGGTCGACACTGCATGTGCCGGTGCTGAAATTAAAGCAAGCAGCATGAATGCTCTGCGAACAGCTGCAATAACACCCATAGATGATTTTGTATTTAACAACTCTATATCTTCTATTTAATTATAAATTTAATATTATTATCATAATATATTAATACATTTTCTTTTAATGCTTATCGCTTGTATTTGAGATATCTCAATAAAACTTGAACTAGATCAATAACACTGTTAATAAAATGGCTAATAGTAAGTATACTTATTTCCTTTACAGTAATATCAAACGTAAAAAAACAATTATGAAATATCGCATACTACCTTTTCTATTCCTGCTCGTAGCGCTATTTTCCAGCAAGATACTTATTGCAGCGGAAACTACCTCAGCCGCAGTCTCACCAACTGAAACATCTACTTCTGCACCAGACGAAAAAATAGCACCCGTTGATATAAGCCCCACTGATACCACCGAAGCCGGTAAAGCAAAACACGCTTTCAAACAGGCTAACTTGTGTGAAGGCATGGCACAGGGCGATTACCTGGGCCCTGAAGTCTGCGCTGATTGTCACCAGGATAAAACACTCACCATGCAGGCAAGTCCCCATGGACAAACAGCTGATCCACGCTCACCTTTCGGTAAACACGGATGTGAGACCTGCCACGGCCCGGGGATGCTACATTTTGAAACTGAAGGCAACTGCATCATCAGCATGACCGGGCGCTACGGTGAGCCGATCATGCAACGCAACGGTGTCTGTCTCGACTGTCACCAGGGCGGCGATCGCCTGCAGTGGTTTTCGAGTACGCATGAAGCTGAAGACCTGGTCTGCGTCAGTTGCCATTCGATCCACAAACCCAATGATGTTATAGAGCGCACCTCGCAGACCGAAGTCTGCTACAAGTGCCACAAAGACATTCGCTCACAAACTCTGCGCGCCTATTCTCACCCCATCCGTGACAACAAGGTGATATGCAGCGACTGCCATAACCCGCATGGATCATCCGGCCCGTCGTCTCTGAAACAGTCCAGTATCAATGAAAACTGTTATAGCTGCCATGCTGAAAAGCGCGGTCCTTTCCTGTGGGAACACAACCCCGCCAGTGAAGACTGCACCTTATGTCATCGCGTACATGGCTCTAACCATGTAGCCTTGCTAAACAAGCCGGGACCACAGTTATGTCAGCAATGTCACGCGACTGAAAGCCAGGGCGGTGGTCGCACGCATATCAGCAACTTCCTTGATTTCAGTGATACTGATACAAATCGTGCCCGCTTTAGTATTGGCATGAACTGTGCAAACTGTCATAGCAAGATACATGGCTCCAATCATCCATCAGGTGCCGCCTTGCAGCGATGATATATTGATTTAATTTTTAGTCAGACAGGCAGAATATTATGAAAACAAAAACATCACTGCTGATTATTTATCTCACGTCTACTCTCGCCACTGCGGGGCTTGCGTCAGGTGCTGCATCTGCAGAAGACCTGCCCGTACTGGAAAAGCCTGCTGAGGACAAACCGGCGCCAGTTGCTGAAAACCTGTCTTTAACTGAAGAAGGCGAACCACTGGTGCCATTGGCCTTTCTCTCAGAACCCGTGGTCAATAAGATAGAACTTGGTATCGGTTATGTTTCAGATGATGCCTACAAGTTTGGCCGTTACAACGGCCTGCAGACACAAGGCCCTTATGTCATTGGTAACATCAAAGCCAGGGAATTCTATGAAGATGGCCGTTTCTGGAGTGTCCGCGGCACTGATCTCGGACTGGAATCGCGTTACCTGCGTCTCGAAGGCGGTACGCAGGGAAGATATAAACTTTTCCTGGAATACGACGAATTACCCAATTACAAAGACAATACGGTAAAAACACCCTTTATCGGTATCGGCAGCAATAATCTGACATTGCCTCCAGGTTTTGATATCAACAACAACCTTGATACCAGCCTGAACAACTTCGAACTGCAGACCAAACGTGAACGCATCGGTGTCGGCGCCATTTTTATTCCAAAACAGCAGTGGCAGTTCGATGTCGACTTCAGCCATGAAAACAAACAGGGTGTCGATGCAACCGGTGCAGCCATTGCAACTGGCACTACACAGATCGTTGGTAATACCACAACTTCTTTACTGCCGGAACCCATCGACTACGACACGGATATCGTTAATGCCACCCTGAGTTATTCCGGTAATGGCGGCCAGCTCGGACTCAGTTACCAGATGTCATTATTCGACAATACCAATAACTCGCTGACCTGGCAGGACCCGTTTAACACGGCAGCTTCTGGCAGCATGTCGCTGGCGCCGGATAACGAATTTCACCTGTTATCACTCACCGGTGGTTACTACTTACCCTACAGGAGCCATCTTACCGGTTTGATATCGATGGGTCGCATGACCCAGAACCAGGATTTTCAGCCGTACACCGTCAACCCGAATGTACCCGCAACAGCACTCCCCCGTTCTTCGCTTGACGGTGAAGTCTGGCTGACAACGGCACAACTGAAACTGGCATCGCGTCCGACCGACAAATTACGGCTGAATGCTGAACTGAAATATCACGAACACGATAATAGAACACCGACCGAGACCTATAACTATGTTATTCTGGATTCAGGCGCCTTCAAAACTGCAACAAACCGACCCTACAGTTACAAAAACAACCGATTCAACCTCGATGCCAACTACCGATTCAATGCCATAACCAGTTTACGGGGCGGTTATAAATATAATGAAATGGATCGCAGCTATACCAATGCAGAACGTGAAACCACGACAGAAGACACCCTGTTTGCCAAATGGAAAGTGAAAGCGCATTCGACGGTCGACATCGCACTTTCCGCAGAAACCAGTAAAAGAGACGGCAGCGACTACATCCCTCTGCCCAATGAAAATCCAGCCATGCGCAAGTACAATCTTGCTGATCGCAACCGGGATACGGTCGGTGCGAGCATCGAATATATGGCCACAGAAAAACTGTTTCTAAGCTTCAAGGCTGACTACAATAAGGATGATTATGAAAACTCTACGATTGGTCTGACCGAAGCGACGCAGCCGGTCTATACCATAGATTTCTCTTATCAGGCACGCCACAATATCTCTACCTACGGCTATTACACCTACGAAAACATCTATTCCAGCCAGGCTAGTTTTGATGTAGCCCCCCCCACACCAGCTACAAGCTGGGAAGCCGACTTCGATGATACTTTTAACACCGCCGGCATTGGCGCTAAATTAACAGACCTTGGTAAATGGGATATTGGCGCAGATATCGTGTACAGCAAATCCTCGGGTACAATAAAAATGAAAGACGTGAATAATCCTGGCACAGAAAACCAGTACCCGGACACACAGACAGCACTCACCAGTTTGAAACTTTGGACCAGTTATGACTATAACAAACAGCTCAGCTACCGGCTGGGCTACAGGTTCGAAAAATACAGTGCTGACAACTGGGCTATTGACGGTTTACAGCCCTACGATCCTACGGTGGCTACCGGTATCTTGCTACTGGGCAATGAAGCTCTGGATTACGACGTTCATGTCATAACAGCTTCAGCCAGTTACCGGTTCTAACGCTACTGCTTACTACATTTCGTCGCTCTCGCTGGCTCAGGTTACACGGCTGATTCAGTACTGCAGAAATAGCCACATAACCCTGCATAAAAGACTGGCTTGCCATACGCACTACAGCCGGCTTACTCTTTGATATGACACAACTTACATTTCTTTTTCAACGGCCCGGCCTGCTGACCGCCCGCGACAGTATATTCATGACAGCCTGTGCAACGGGTGTGGAATGCCATACTGGCTTTCGTCGGTTCTGTAGACTCATGCTTATGACATTCATGGCAGGGTTTAATCACCGTATCAGCCGGTTGGAGTTTATGATGACATGTGGTGCACTGGGTGATACTGAGATCAGCGTGCATTTTATGAGCAAAAGTCACTGTACCTAGCTTGGTGCCAAACTCAATCACTTCTTTATCAGCTGGAATTGTCATCTCAACAGCCATCACGTTGCTAATAAAGAATGAAAATAAAACAAGGATAAAAACTTTTAATCGCATCATATAAACCTCCACTTTAAATATATTTTTAATATAACAGTTGAACATATTGTTACCATGATACTTGTCAATTTTTCAGATCAATCTCGACGATTGCAGGCGGCGATCGATTGCTTAGAACATACATTTGATTAGCGACTCTCATTTCGCTAAAACAGCACGGTCTGTGACTCGCTCCATATTCCTATATAGCAAAAGGTCAGAAAGTCTTCCGGGCTTTTTTGCTCAGCGCTCGGGTACTTTCCTCAAGGTGCGTTCGTCGCTGGATCTTCGAGGAAGGCGTAGAGATCCTGGATCTCCTGGTCAGTAAGGTCTACGACCCCTGACTTCTTGGAAGGTGCGTAAGAACTGATGTCAGTAATCAGCAATTCACCTTTATCGTATAGATCGTTAGCACCGCTCGAAGTCGTCACGTCATAGGTTCCCGCCGCATGGCAGGATGCACAGTCCGCATCATACTTAACCTTACCCGCCGCAATCGAACCGGTTGGTCCCGTCGCTGACGCTGTCACCACCACGGTATCAGCAGAGCTGTCGACGATACCGTCATTGACCACCAGGCTAATCCTATAACTGCCATCAACATCAGCAACAAACGAGGGATTGAATTCGGTTGCAGTCGATAAGAATGAAGAACTGCCAGCAGGCTGCAATTGCAGAGTCCACTTATAACCAAGCATATCCCCATCGGCATCGGAACTCGCGCTGCCGTCGAGTATCACGGTCGCCCCTGTAAACACGGATTGATCAGTACCGGCATTCGCTATCGGTGCCCTATTAACGCCAGATATGACAGCCGTATCGTCGCTGCCGCCACATCCCGAAACGGCGATAATGATTAAAAATAATAATGGATAGAAATTAAACTTATTCAAAATGTTCCACCTTTCCAATTTCACTTCTATGAAAATAATTTAATTAATAATACAAAGCAGATAAAAACATCCTGCCCTGCTTTTCTTCAACCATCTCACTCAGGTGAGACAAAAACAGGAAAAAAAAGACCGGACACTGCCCGGTCTTTTTTACTGATTTGTTTAAAAGATCCGTGCACATCCTGTGCTCGGGTCTTTTGCTGGTTTAAGGACCAACCGGTGTGTCGTAGTTAACCAGTCCGAACATACTCTCCAGTCCACACCATGGATCAGCACAAGCTGTCTCAGTCTCCTGTAACCATGCATTGAACAGCAGTGTTCCATCAGGTGAGATCACGGTCTGAACTTCCTTCTCTTCCACATCCTGCCTGGCTGCCAGCTTGGCATGACGATAAGCATCGTCAGCATCACCAACGATATT
>Ga0316188_10001538_pt1 | contig 10952 bp, 10 predicted proteins | sample Phiworburrow1_MG_FD_204933 | JGI IMG/M metagenome (GOLD analysis project Ga0316188, IMG submission 204933) | Coastal sediment microbial communities from Maine, United States - Phippsburg worm burrow 1 | ecosystem: Environmental > Aquatic > Marine > Coastal > Sediment | place: USA: Maine... | reverse complement strand
CGCGTAGATCCGGTACTTGTCGATGATCGCCGGGATCAGGTTTTTGCCGAAGTCGTGCTCCGATTGCGGATCGTCTGCATCCTTGATCAGCTGCTCATACAAAAAGTGGGTGTTGAACAGGTAGTTGCCCATGGATGCCAGGCACATGCCAGGCTGGCCCGGTATCGGCGCCGGTTCGGCCGGCTTTTCGTTGAAACCGATGATGCGCCCGGTTTCGTCGACGGTAACGACGCCAAAGGCGCCGGCCGCTTCCTCGATCGGTACCTCCAGGCAGGCAATTGTCATGTCCGCGTCGCTCTCGACGTGATGCGCGATCATGTCACCGTAATCCATCTTGTAGATATGATCGCCGGACAGGATCAGCACGTACTCGGGCTGGTGCGTACGCATGATGTCGAGGTTCTGGTAGACCGCATCGGCTGTGCCCTGGTACCACTCGCCACCGGCGCGCTGCGAGGCGGGCAGTATTTCCACGAATTCGTCGAGTTCGCTGTCGAAGCGCCCCCAGCCGCGCGCCAGGTGGCGAATCAGCGAATGCGCCTTGTACTGGGTGAGCACGCCGATACGGCGAATGCCCGAGTTGATGCAATTCGATAACGGGAAATCAATGATGCGAAACTTGCCACCGAAAGGCACCGCCGGTTTGGCGCGCCAGTCAGTCAACTCGTACAAGCGCGATCCGCGCCCCCCGGCCAGCACCAGCGCCAGCGTCTGGCGGGTCAGTTTACTGACAAATCGAGGTTTCTTTAGCGTATTCATGTTTTCAACATGCCCCTGGTTCAATGTGCCTTTAGCCCTGCGCTACGACAAGCGGGCTGCCAGTAATAGCGCTGGCAGCATGGCGCCGGTTGCAGTCGGCCTGACGGCGTGCCCGTGGCCGGGCGGGTTGCGGACAGTGTGCCCGGACCGCCAGTACCCTCAGGATCGTTACTATAGCCTGTAGCCGCCCAACGACAAAGCCAACTCCGCGAAAGGTGCTATTCAGCGGTGTCGACGCCTGCCGGTTTGCGCTGCCGTTCGTCCGCAGCCACCGTGCGGGCGGCGAGATCCATGCTGTTATCGCGGCCACGCTCGGTTGCGCGCCCGGCCCAGGCGGGAAATCGACGCGCGTTTTTATGCGGCAGGGCGCTCCCGCCAGCGGCTGATTCGATCGCTACCTGCGCCACGCAGGCGTCTGTAGGGCAAGCGCAGGCCTGAGCCGGCTGCACTATAGCAGTCCGGCGGTTGTGCCGGTATCGCGCACCAGGTTGGTGCAAAAAATCCTCGGTCCGATGCGCAAGACGGATCAATTCGATATCGTCAACGGGCTGGAGCACTCGTCGCAGCGGCCAGGGATAAGCACTGAAGCCCCCAGCATGCCTTTTCAGTTCAGGGTTTTCAATCCGGCCACGGCGATTTCGATCGTATCCGCGAGCGCGCTATCGCGCTGGTAAACCAGGTAGCTCTTGCGCGTGAAGGCGGGTGCGTCTTCGACCCGGTGGAGGCGCCCGTCCGCCAGCTGTGTGGTGACGTCGTCGCGGGCCAGGTAGGCCGAACCGCCGTGCTTGAGGATGTGCTCGAGCGCGATGCTCGACGAGCTGATGGAAAAGCGCGGTTGCGGTGAATCGGCAAACGCGGCGCTGTACTGGCTGGAAAAATCATCGCTCCAGTCGACGTAAATGAATCCAGGCGTCCAGTCCACGTTCAGCGAACGCGGTTCGGTAGACACCAGTATCAGTTCCATCTCATCGAAATCCTGTATCACCAGGCCGCCGCTTTGGCGTGCCGAGTACACCAGCGCCACGTCGAGCAGGCCATCGCGCACCTGGCTGACCAGTCGCTCCGAGTGATCGCAGACGACGCGCGTGGACACCTGCGGTGCCTGGCACATCATCCACTCACACCAGGCGAGGCCCAGGCGTTCCCACAAGTTGATCTGCAGGCCCAGGCTGAACAGGTTGTCGATACCCGGTGGCAGCGCGATTTCCTGCTGGGCGCGTTCCCAGGATTGCACGCATGCCTGGGCGTGGCGCATAAAGCGAGCGCCGGCGACGGTGAGCTCGGCGCCGGCGCGCTTGCGCGTGAACAGGATGCGATTGAGGCGCTGCTCGAGGCTCTTGATGCGGGCGCTGATCGCCGACTGGGTAATGTTGAGGCGTTCGGCCGCGTTCTGAAAACTGCCGGTGGAGGCAATCTCCAGGAATGCGCGCATCGCTTCGATATTCATAAGTGTCTGTCCCCGCGGCGAGTGTCGATATTCATAAAGTGTCTGTCCCAGCGGCGCCAGCGACAATAAAGTGTCTGTCCCAGCGGCGCCAGCGACAACGATATTCATAAAGTGTCTGTCCCCGCGGCGTCATCTCCAGTATTCATAAAGTGTCTGTCCCAGCGGCGCCAGCGACAAAGCAGCGACAAAGTGTCTGTCCCCGCGGCGTTTTCATAAAGTGTCTGTCCCCGCGGCGTTGTGCCCCGCGGCGTTGTGCAGTCAATCAAATATAATCGATTTAATAGATCAATTATATTCGTTTTACTTATTTAATTCGTCGGCGTAAATTGTGCCGGATATTCTGGAGTGGACCTATGAAAATCGGTTTTGTCGGGCTCGGCGTCATGGGCTCTCCCATGGCGCAAAACCTGCAGCGTAGTGGTGATCATCAACTCACCGTGTTCGATCTCGAGCCGGCGCGTTGCGACGCGGTTTGTGCGCTGGGCGCCCGTCGCGTGGAATCGATCGGCGACGCGGTCAGCGAAGCCGACCTGGTGATGACCTCGCTGCCGGGACCGCAGCAGATCGAGGCGGTGGCGCTGGGTGCCGGCGGTTTGCTTGCGGCAATGCGCCGCGGCGCCATCTGGATAGACCTGAGCACCAATAATACCGAGGTCGCAAGCCGTATCCGTCAGGCCGCCGGGAACCTTGCGATCGATATTCTGGACGCACCCGTCTCCGGCGGCGACGAGGGTGCGCGCGCCGGTAACCTGACCGTGCTGGTGGGTGGCGAGCAGAGCGTGTTCGAGCGCTGTTTGCCGGTGCTGCAGGTTATCGGTGAGCGCATCACGCTGCTCGGACCCCACGGCGCCGGTTACGCGGCCAAGATCGCCCAGGTGGTGCTTTGCTACCTGCACTCGCTGGCGCTGTCCGAAGCATTGATGCTCGGCGTCAAGGGCGGCGTCGAAGTTGGACAAATGCTCAGCATTATCCAGAACAGCACCGGCAAGTCCTACGTCGCCGATCGCTATGGACCACCGATCCTGAACGGCGACTACGACGCGTCGTTCACGCTCGGGCTGGCACACAAGGACATGAAGCTGGCCCATGACATGGCGCGGGACCTCGGCATTCGCCTGCCGATGTGCGAACTGACCACCGGCACCTACGCGCGCGCGCTGGACAGCTACGGTTTCGATGCCAATCACCTGATGGCGGTGCGCCTGCTCGAGGAAGACAACAACACTTTTTTACAGGCCCCTGGCCAGGAATGATGACGATGAGCGAAATAACAGCGGATGATTTCAGGAGTGCGAGCACGGCCAGCGCTGCGGAGTGGGAAGTGCGGGTCGATCTCGCGGCGATGTTTCGCCTGACCCACATGTTTGGTTGGGACGATACCGTCTGGAACCACATCACCGCGCGCGCGCCGGGTACCGAGCATACCTTTTTCATGCATCGCTTCGGCCTGTTGTACGAGGAAGTGACCGCGTCGAACCTGATCAAGGTCGATGAAAACGGCAATGTGCTGGAAGGGCCGCCCGACGTCAACACCGCTGGATTTGTCATTCACAGCGCGATTCACCTGCACCACCCGCAGAACAAGTTCGTGTTTCACGCGCATCCGCCGAGCGCGCTCGCGGCCACCGCTTTCAGGGACGGCATTCCTTACTGGGTGCAGGATTCGTCGATGCTCTACGGCAAGATTGGCTACCACGACTGGGAAGGGCTGTCGGTGGACCTGGACGAGCGTTTCCGCATCGCTGATAACCTGGGCGATGGCAAGGTGCTGGTGATGCGCAACCACGGCTTTTTATCGGTTGGCGCAACCGCAGGCGAAGCTTTTATGAACATGTATTACATGATCCGCATGTGCGAAGTCGCCGTGCAGGCGCAGGCCTCCGGGCTCGAGCTGGAACCCGCCACCCCGGCGCTGTGGGAAATGTCCTGCAAGCAATATGAATCGTTTTCGCCGGGTAAGTATGAATGGCCGGCGCTGAAACGGCGCTGCGATCGGGCAGATCCATCCTACAGGAACTGACTTGAAGATTACCGGTTTCAAGACGCGCCTGGTCGAGGTGCCCCTGGAGCGACCGATTGCGACGGCAATTCACCAGATGCGTAGCGTCGGTTGCGTGTTGCTGGAACTGGAAACCGACCAGGGCCTGGTCGGCGAAAGCTACGTCTTCACCCTGAACGCGGTCAGGCTCAAGGCCCTGCATGAAATGTTGCTCGGCTTCGCGCACCAGGTCGAGGGCAGGGACCCGCACTGTGTTGGCGCGATCGGCCAGGCGATGTGGGACGAAATGAACCCGATCGGTCACAAGGGATTTTCGATTGCCGCCCTGACCGCGGTGGACACGGCTTGCTGGGACCTGATCGGCAAGGCCGCGGGGCAGCCGCTGCACCGCCTGTTTGGCGCCTGCCGGGATCGTGTCCGGACTTATGCCAGCGGTGGCCTGTGGCTGTCGCAATCGATCGACGAATGTGTCGAGGAAGCAGCCGGATTCATCGACGCCGGTTTTCGCGCGATGAAAATCCGCGTCGGTAAAGCCAATCCGGATGAGGATGTCGAGCGGGTGCGCGCGCTGCGTGCCGCCGTCGGTGCGGACATCGAACTGCTGGCCGATGCCAACCAGGGGTTGTCGGTGAAACAGGCGCTGCGACTGGGACGCAAGCTGGAGGAGTTCGACCTCGGCTGGCTCGAGGAACCGGTGCCGTACCAGGATTTGCGCGGCTGCGCCGAGGTTCGCACCGCGCTCGATATGCCGATCGCGGCCGGCGAGACCGAGTATACGCGTTACGGCATGCGCGATATTCTCGCCGCGCGCTCGGTCGATGTGCTGATGCCCGATCTGCAACGCATCGGCGGCCTCAGCGAAATGCGGCGCGCCTGCGCGCTGGCGGCGGCGCAGGATATCCCGGTATCGACGCACCTGTTTACCGAGCACAGCCTGTGTATCGCCGGCGCCGAGCCGAACTGTATTTCGGTCGAGCACATGCCCTGGTATGCACCGCTGTTCAACGAACCAATGCAGATTGATGACGGGTGCATCGTGATTCCAGAGCGCGCCGGCACCGGTTTCAGTTTCAACCCCGATGCGATTCGGCATTTCGAGCTGGGTTGACTGGCGCGCCGGGTAAAATTACCTGCAAGCTTAGCCAGCGCAAGCGCCTGTTTTTCCGGCAAAGCCAAGGCTGAGAAAATAGCTTGCCGGCAGCGTTTTGCTGCGTCGTGAATCCTTATCCTGCTTGAATAGATTGATATGATGGCTGTGCTGAATTTAACCAGGCGCCTGCCGGGATGTATCTTGAAACTGCGATACGGCCATTAACGCTGTTGCCCGAATGGGTCGCGGCCGGGGGGTATCGCTTTACCCGCTACCCGGGGGACCGTGCCGGCGGTCGCCGGGATCAGGCTGTCAGCAAAATTTTCAACCGGCGCCCGGAAGGTCGCGCTATCGCGACCTTCCTTGACTCGGCAGGCTGTATCTTCCGCAGTGAGTCCAGCAGCTGTGACTTGCCTGCCGGCAGCAGGCTGTGCCTGCAGTTCGGATTTAGCCCGGGTTCAGCTGCCGCTGCTAGCGACCGGCACGGCCTCAGCATCGCTGAATTCGACGCGTTGCATGATCTGGCCGTAGGATAGCTTGCGCCAGCTATTGCGGTGCGCGAACATTTCCCGCAGGAGTGCGTGGTTCAGACGGTGACCGGGTTTATAGGTATGCAGGTGGCCGAAGATTGGCAGCCCGGCAAGTGCCAGGTCGCCGCAGCAGTCGAGAATCTTGTGACGCACGAATTCGTCGTCAAAGCGCAGGCCTTCGTCGTTAACCACCCTGGTATCGTCGACCAGAACGGCATTGCGCATCGAGCCACCGAGCGCCAGTCCCTGTGCGCGTAACTGTTCGAGTTCGCTGGCAAAACCAAAGGTACGTGCCGGGGCAATTTCCGTATCGAACAGGTTGTCGACGAGGTCGATGGACAGGTTCTGGGTGCCAATTGCGGCACTTTCAAAGTCGATGCCAACCGTTATTTTTGGCACGGCGCTTGGTTTCAGGATAGCGAAGCGCTCACCCTGGCGCACCTGGATGGGATGGTCTATCCAGATACCGTAGCGCGGCAGTCGTTGTGGCGCGATACCTGCCTTGCGGATGATCTCGACAATAGGCGCGCAGCTGCCATCCAGTATCGGCACTTCATCGCCGTTGATTTCGATCATCAGGTTGTCGATGCCGCAGCTGCGGATCGCCGCCAGCAGGTGTTCGACAGTGCTGACGGTGACGCCGTGTTCGTTGCCGAGCACGGTGCACAGGCGGGTGTCGACGACGTTTTTCCAGCACGCCTTGATGACTGAGTGTGCCGTTGGGACGTCTTTGCGCACGAATATGATGCCGCTGTTTGGCGCTGCCGGGTGTAATTGCATCGTCACCCGGTGACCGCTGTGCAGGCCAACGCCGACGCAGGGCATGACCTGGTTGATGGTGCACTGGATGGTGCTGTATAGCGGATGTGAATAAACCATTGTTGCGTTCCTCAGAGTAATAATTCGTTGTTGCGCAACTATGTATTTCATTGGTTAAATGCAGCTAATCCAGCGACGCCAATCGCTTATCCCTTCAGCAGATATCATTCCAAATGCAAAATAGCTCACATTATTCGGCACTTTCTTCCTGGGTTTTGCTGATTGCCAAGGCGATCGATGATTACGGTCTCGACAGCGCGGAGCTGTTTGCCAGGGCGGGTCTGGATCATGCCAGGCTGAAAGATCCACTCGCCCGGTTCCAGGCAACAGCCGTTCAGCGATTGTGGCGGATTGCCGCCGAGGCGACGCAGGATCCCTGTTTCGGTCTAACCGTAGCCAGTTTCTGGCATCCGACCACCTTGCATGCATTGGGTTATTCCTGGCTGGCGAGTAGTAATCTGGCCGAAGCCTTCGATTGCACGTTTCGATACACGCGGATCGTCAATACCGCATCGCAGGGGCTGCTGAAACTCGAAGTGACGGCAGAGCATTACCGGGTCATTGTCGGGCGTAGCGAGGTTTTTCCGAACCCGGCCAACGCGCAAGTCGATGCCGCGGTCGCAATGCTGCTGATCATGTGCCGTGTTGCCTACGGCCCGAGGTTCAGGTTGCAACAGGTCAGCTTTCGACACGAGGCGCCGGCCGATACCCGCAGATTCGACGAACTGTTTCAGGCGCCGGTGTTATTTTCCGCGCCGCAGGATTCGCTGTGGATCGATCCGGACCTGGTGCAGGAACCGCTGGCAACCGCCAACCCGGAGCTGGTGCGCATCAACGATCGCATCGTTACCGACTATCTGGCGCAACTGGATCGAGGCGATCTCGGCATGCGCGTGCGCTCGCGACTGATCGAACACCTGCCCGGGGGGCAGTTCGGCGAGGCCGAGATCGCGTCCTCGCTCAACGTCAGCCAGCGCAGCCTGCAACGCAAACTGCGCGAGCAGGGCATGACCTTCAAGCAACTGGTGGAAGACACGCGGCGTGACCTGGGATTGCATTACGTCCGCGAACCCCAGTATTCGTTTAACGAGATCGCGTTTTTGCTGGGCTTTACCGAGCCCGCGAATTTCTCGCGTGCCTTCAAGCGCTGGCATGGGAAGACGCCCAGCCAGTTTCGCCGGGAGGCGCTGTCCTGAGTCCGGCAGGTTGCTAGAATGGATGCCCGTACATAAGCCAGGCGGCGGTGTCCTCTTCCGACCAGACCAGGTCCAGGCGGGCGATGTCCTGCGATGCCATGACCCGCAGGCTCAAACCGATATCCTGCTTCATCGAATCGTGCAATTCCTCGATATCCCACTCTGGCGCCACTCGACCGAACTCGACAAAGATGGCGGCTGACCACCATTGCAGATCGGCAAAATCGAGGAAGGAGAGCTTGCGCAGCAGGTCGGAGCGTGGAATGACGCGGTATTCCACGGAATAGTAGATCGCGCTGTTGTCATGGAAACGTTCGATGGGGTAGGCGCGCAGTCGATATAGCCCGCCGAGCGTCGCGCCCAGGTAGTGTGGCGTCGGGTTTTCGCTGAAGGTGTGCGCGGTCCAGAAATCGAACGCAAACACGTTTTGCTCGGCGTTTTTGCTCTCTGCAAGCCTGAAATACTGGCTGAACTCGATTTCTGCCATGGTCCAGGTAGCGCGGTCGTCGCTGCCGGGGTCGTGTTTGACGCCGATCTCGATCATGCTGCCGGTACTCGGATTGATCTGGAAATCGGTGTTGTCGTACTTGAATGACAAACCGATACCGGCGGTGTTCAGCGGCGTCGGCGGCTCGGCGTCATCGTAATCACGATCCTGCATGAAAAGGCTGGCCTGCAGGTAGCTGCGCCCCGATTTGAACGGGTTGAACACACCACCGCCGCTGGCTCCACCCACCAGCAGGCCATTGCTCAAGGTATAGGTATTGATCGGGCTATAGCGGCCATGGCCGATATCAAGCACGTACTTCAGGTCTATCTCGACCCAGTCCGAAAACCCGTCGGCGCGAAAAAAATCGTCCGGGGAGGAATCGTTACTGCCAGCCGGCGGCAGCTTGCCGCTGCCGTTTCGATCCAGGTAGGTGCGTTGTTGTGGAAAATCACCCAGGCCAACCGAGCCATCCAGAAACAGGCGGGGTATGCGGGAAAACTGGTAATCGTTGAAGAAAGCGTAGGCTGCTGCCGCACCCTCGGTACTGACCAGGGCGGTGGCGAAGAAACTGTTTTGCGGCTGCGGCAAGGCGCTGATGCCGCCGGCGATGCCAACGACCGTGCCCATGGCCTCCGAGGCAAAGCCGTAGGGCACGAAAAAGCGCTTGGGTTCGCCGTTTTCCTGGCCCAGCTCGCGCACCACAAAATCCGCGAAACAGGTTGCATTCGGTAACAACAGCAGGAGCGCGAGTGCGACGGGTTTGACAACATGAGGGCGCCACATTGGCCTGCTGCGATACTCCATTCATTGTTAAAAAAGCGTGAGGGCCGCCGCCAGTAGCGGCCACCTTGTCTGTTTGCGAAAGCGCAGTACGGTGAAACGCTCGGTCGGCATTGCAATAGTGCAGGTCTCGACCGGGATCGCGTTAGCATGCGACGCTATCCTGACCCATATCGGCGCTAAAAATCAAGGCGCACGCCGCGCGATACGCTCGAGCACTTTGCATCGGGATCGATTACAGGCAAACTGCGGGGTTCCGGAATTCCTGGCAAGTCTTGATGAAAACGACAGTCTGTACTGGGTACCTGCGTCTGCCTTTACTGCTATTGCTGCTGAACCTGCTGTCAGCCTGCGCTACCGTGGAAACGCCTGATGAAATAGTCGCGGGGGAAAGCGCCTCGGCGACGCAATACGACATGAATAGCTGGAAAAGCATGATCGATGAGCAATGCCGTTCGTTCTTCGATGGCTGCAACAATTGTATTCGCGAGCCCGGCAAGGTCGGCGCCTGCACCATGAAAGCATGCGCCAGCTACCAGCGGCCGCGCTGCCTCGACGAAGCGGCCGAGGTGCCGCAATCTGGCGAGCCGATGGCGCCAAAGCAGGTGCACTACGTTTGCGATGGCGGCAGCCGGTTCAGCGTCAGTTACCACGAGTACGTGCAGGACGATCAGCGCCTGCGCCTGCGCGATGACGAGATCATGTTCAGTGATCGCCAGACTCTTACTGCGTATCGGATGCAACGCGAGCCCAGCGCATCGGGAGAAAAATACACCGACTCGGCGGGCCTGCAGTTTTTCGCCAGGGGCGACGAGGCGATAGTGACTCGACAGGGCAAAAAACTCTATTCCAACTGTTTGCGACAACCCTGAAGCCGGCAGCGACATCTGCAGCTGGCCGCGCCCGCTGCTGCGAGCCGGCCGATTTTTTCGACTGACTGAATACGGCATCGATTGAAATGCATCGATCGGCAATGCCATAATCATTCGGTTTTATATTTTGGGACATTGTGTATGCAGCGCTCTGATCGTACCTATACCCTGCGAACCGCCCTGCTGCTGGCCGTCGCCGCGATTCTCGGCGCCTGTGCAACAACCCGCGCGGTGAACGAATGGCAGGATGAAGCCTATTCCGGCAAGCTGGACAGCCTGCTGATTATTGCCGCCACCGATGACGGCGCATTGCGGCGCAATGCCGAGGACGCCTATGTCGCTCGATTGGCAGCCATTGGCATAGCCGCCGTGCCCGGTTACGCCTTGATTGCCGATGCCGCCGCCGTGTCGCGCGCAACCGTGGAGGCGGCCATCGCGGGCAAGGATATCGACGCCGTGCTGGTGACGCGCCTGCTTGGAATCGAAGAGATCGAAGAATACCAGCCGCCGATCAGGGTGGACTATTACCGCAGTTACTATCGATACCACGCGCATGCGATGGACATGTCCAATCCCGGTTATTACATCAGGTACAAATTGCTGACGCTGGAGACAATGCTGTACGACACCGCCACCGGGGACTTGATCTGGTCGATGCAATCGGAGGCGATAGACTCTGATTCGCCGCAAAGTGTTATCGACGGTCAAATCGCGTTGGCCGTCGAGCGCCTGCAGGCGCGCGGATTGCTGGCCGTCGCGGGCGGGTAATCCATGGTAGCGCCAGGGGCGATGGGTCGGCGAAGCAATGGTCGCCTGATTTTGCTTTCGCTTGACCTTGATCGCATGGTAGTCATTAGCAGCCTGCCAGGTTGTCAAATTCAGGAATATGCTGCGGCATAGCCAGGCTATTACTCGGGATCCGGATTCATGGAATTTGCTTTCAGTTACGTTCACCTGTTTTTTCTGCATT
>Ga0316188_10001537_pt1 | contig 10952 bp, 12 predicted proteins | sample Phiworburrow1_MG_FD_204933 | JGI IMG/M metagenome (GOLD analysis project Ga0316188, IMG submission 204933) | Coastal sediment microbial communities from Maine, United States - Phippsburg worm burrow 1 | ecosystem: Environmental > Aquatic > Marine > Coastal > Sediment | place: USA: Maine... | reverse complement strand
GCTCGAGCATGGCGCGCGCGTAGTGCAGGATCTCTTCGCCAATCGGTGTGGTTCGAACCGCGCGATTGGTACGTTCGAAGATGGTCACGCCAAGCTGATCCTCGAGCTTTTTGATTTGCCCGCTCAGGGTAGGCTGGCTGACGAAACAGCGCTGCGCCGCCTTGCCGAAATGGCGAGTATCGGCGACGGCGACAATGTATGTCAGGTCACGTAGATTCAAATCGTTTGATCATTGGCAAGGACGATCAATCCAATATAAACAGATGGTTTCAAAAATCAATCGGTGATCCGGTACTCGGTGTTACCGCGCGAGGTATCAGGACTCGATATCGATCATGACTTCATTCCTGCGCAGGAATGGTAAAGCGAAAGGTGGATCGTATGCCGCAAGCCTTGGACGCGAAGCAGGCACTAGCTGTTGCTGTCGTAGCCATTGCTCCAGTGCAGCGGCATGTTCGTCGAACCTGTCGTTGCCCCAGGACCCGGAGTATCGCAGTACCGCGACCCTGTGGGCCGGAACCTGCTCAAGCCGGATTCTGTCATCGATCGGTGCAGGCGCGCTTTGCAGCGTGTAAGTCGCTGGCAGTACGAAGCTGAAGCGCCAGCCCTTGCCGTCCTCTTCGCCGGTCACCGGCGCCGTCATCGCAATCGTTTCGGACGCGCCCGAGGCGGTTTCCGTGGCGATTACCGGTGCGGTCATGGCAATATCCTGCTGCGCGCGGTTTTCACCGGAGATGTACTTGAACAGTCGTCGGAACGCCTGGCTGCCGGCGTCCTTGAAGTCAGCGTCGACCTGGGTCGTTGCGATCACGTAGGCCTGGTACTGGCGGATTTCGAACTGGCCCTGTTGCTGCAGCAACTGGTAACCAGGCTCGGCTGTCGTGCGGATACCCAACACGCTGCAACCGGATTGCACCAGGGTGACAATGATCGCGAACAAACCAAGGCGCGCGGTTTTCAATGGACTCTGTCCTGTACCTGATGTCATTCGAAATTAACGCTGCGGCTGTGTTGCAGATATTACGTGGGGATGCCAGGTTCGGATCAACCAGCCTCGCGTCTGAATGGCTGTAACCGCGGATTTACCGGGCCTGTGCCGCTGGCTCCGCCCACGAATTCGGCTGGCGATTCTGTGACGATCTCGATTGGGTGCTGTGCAGGCGCCATCGACCTGCACAGCCGTGGGGGTAAACTACTCGGGCTCGCCACCGAAGTGTTCCCAGAATTCCCGTTTCGGGTGACGGTGCGGGAAATCCGTGCCTGGAACGGGCAGGTCGAGAAATTCACACAGCGGTGTCCAGCCGTCGGCCACGTGAAACACCAGCAGCCGCTCTGCCGGCACGAGGTCTCGCACCAGTTGGTTATTGCGCCGGTAGGCGGCGATGGCGCAATCGCGGTCGCTATAGTCTTCGAAGGTTTGCTTCAGGAAAAAGTGAGTCATGGTGGCGAAGACATCACTGATGTAAGGGGGCAGATCCAGCTCGGGAGCATGGCTGAAAAACTTGCCAATTGTGCCGTTGAAGCTGTTCCACCAGGCGTCTTCCGGACGTTCGGTGTGGATCACTTTGGCGTCGGGGAACGCCTGCATGGTCTCCTGCCAGACGTGTGCGCCGGGCCAGTCAACCTGTGAATTGTAGCCGGCGAAGACTTCGTTCCAGTCGACCGTTTTGCCCCTGGCGATCGCCTTCCAGAAAGGCAGCTGCGCAGGATTTTCCATGACTTCCAACATGTGGTGGCAGGGACCGAGGCCGAGTACGCCGAGCGCCTCTTTCATTGTCATGGTTCCGGTTCTGCCGAAGCCCGAGCCGATTATTTTAAGCGCCATCTTTTTCTGCTCCTGTCGAGTGTGCTGCAGTATAGCCCGGGTAACATGCCATGGCGAAGGGCAGTCAACTGATCCGGGGCTGTCTATCATGCGTATTGGACTCCATAAACTTTAACGGAGTCAGTTCATGACGCAGCAAATCGCTAATACCTGGAGCGCTATCCTGCATAGCCGGTTCAATCGCCTGTGGCAGAGGCGTGGGGCATCGCATGCAGGCGCGGCGCGTCTGCGCAAGCAGGGCCGCCAGCACGGCCCTGTGGCCCATCTCAGCGCTGCATCCAAGTGTGTCTGGCAAATGGATCGTGAGGCCTAGCATACGGCTTTGCGCGCTCAGCGTGGCGCCGCGCGCATCCATTCCCGGTCATCGCATGCCATGAATCGCATCAACCCTGCCAAATTGCTGAATTCCAAGTGGAGCGCTAACCAGCCGCAACGCCGGGAAAGGCATTTCATCGTTACCCGGCTGATCCGTGACGTGGATGACAGGATTGTCGCCTGTGATCTCGAGGCCGTCATCAGCCGAAATATTTACCAGGTTGACTGGCAACAGCTCAGGGATTCATCGAACTGGGTCATGGGCTGGAAATAATAGACGCTGAGTGGCGCAACAACGATGGCAGCTAGACCGATACCTGGCAGGGCCGGTCGTAAAGCTCGCGGCCGGACCGCTCACCTGCGAGGTTGTCATCATTCATTATCCTCGTGGCAGGTTGAATCTTGCTCGATGCATTCGATTATCGAGTCAGCAACATCGTCTACTATTTTCGCGAAAACCACGAGGCCTGCTGCAAGGTATACGACCGCCTCGAAACCGCTAACGTTGTTGGTCAGAACCGAGTCGTTGTCCAGTTGCATGAGCGGCAGCGTGTAGTCCGAAATCCTGCTTAGCCCGGGCTTGAAATGTCGCGATGGTTGCAGATATTCGAGCGACTGGATACCGTCCGCGCGCTGTATGAAGGCAAGTCCTTCCCTGAATCCATCCCGTTGATTGATCAGCAGCGCGCTGTACTCGATTTTTTGCAGAGAATGCCTGCCCTGGCTTACCTCGAGCGGAATGGAAATCTGTACCCCGGCATAATGATCATCCGCGTTGCCGAATATATCGGCGTTTGCGGGCAAGGCCGTTAGCAGCGTGATGCAGCATGCCAGCATGGCGAGAATCTTGTTCATAGTTTAGCCCCATAAATTTCTGGTAATTGAAAACGGCCGGGGTAAGACTAGATAGATAGTTTCAAATTGCCACTTATGGATAATAAGAGTCGTATTTTGATACCATTTGGACTGTTGTGCGGGACCTATGGCCGGTGCTGGTACTAATTACTGTTCGTTCTGCGAGCAGACGGCAAGCCGGTCGGGATCGACTGTCGCCATTATTCGCGGTACCAGCTGCCGTCATCCTGTTTGATCAGCCATTGATGGGAATACCAGAAATACACGCCTGCGTTTGCGCTGGCCGGTGCCGTGCAGTTGATCTTGTGGCGACCAGCCGGCTGCTTGCCGCTAACGGCGACGCTGACGGTCAGCGGCTTTTGCCGGATCACGGTCAATTGCAAAGGCGCGCCCGACGCGCGGTAGCAGGCGAGTTGTTGCGCACGATAGTCACCGTCAGCCAGGGTCAGGCGCAACTCTTTCAGCGGCCGAAAGGAAATTTCATCCGCGCCGGTTGTCGATACCGAAGTAACCGGCAACGGCCGTGAGTTGACGCTGGTGGCAAATCGCTGCAGATCGGAATAGCCCCTCGACATCGGGAAACGCGGCAGTGCGAGAAAATCGGACTGGCCGCCGAGTGCGCCGGACTGTTGTGCTATGCCGAAGTATCCCTTTTCCTTGACTATGGCCTGCAGAGACTGCGAATACTCGCCGTATGGGTAGGCGAACAGTTTGCTGTCGCTGCCGGTCTGCGCGCGCAGTCGCTGTGCGGCCGTGTCAATGTCAGCGCTGACACGTTGCCGCCATGCCGTCTCGGATTCGTCCGGCAGGCGTCGCACCAGGTGGGCATGGGTGTGACTGTGATTGCCCAACTCGACGCCGGCATCGGCGAGTTCGCGCAACTGTGACCAGTCCAGGTAATCACCATAGCCGCGATCAACGCCCTCGCTGCTGACGAAAATCGTGAACGGCCAGCCGCGTTCGCGCAAGCGCGGAAAAGCCTCGGTGAAAATCGACCGGTAGGCATCGTCGAAGGTTATCGCGACCGTGTTCTGCGGCAGCTCCCGACCCTCGCGCAGGTCGTCGATGATTCGAGCCAGCGGTAATACCGTGAAGCCGTGCTCCTGCAAATAGTCGAGGTGACTGTCGAATGCGCTTGGGGTAACGCTGGTGAGGGCAGGTGTTTCCTCACTGACATGATGGTAAACCAGCACCACGGCGTGATCATCCGCCGGGCTTTGGGATATCCCGAAAAGCGCGAGCGCTAGGGCGATATAGAACTTCACTGCTGTTGGCGCTGTTGAAACTGGTGGTACTGCTGCAGCATTCCCTTGACCTCGTCGACATACGCCTCGCGCCGTTGTGAATAGTACAGCAGGCCGTCGGCCAGGGCCCTGCCGTCGGGATGCTCGCCGGCGCTGCGCAGACGCGCACGAATCTGCCGCAGACTTTGATAAGCGTCGCCGGTATTGATGTTTTGCAGATAGGCGTTGATCGCAGCCTCGATCGAGTCGAACACCTTGACCTCGTGCTTCGCACCCCGGGAACGTTGCGCCGGCACAATGCCGCAACCCTCGCTGTAACACCATTGTCCAAACAGGTTGTTGCCCTCAAGCGCGAATCGGGACGTACCCCAGCCCGATTCCTTGGCCGCCTGCACCAGCACCAGTGGCACCGGAACAATGTCAACCCGCCGTCGCAGGGTACTGATAACGGAGCCCGGGTCGGATTCGACCCATTCTACATCGTATTGCCCTGCCATGGCTTTCAACCGGTAGCTGTCGATAATCGAAACCGTATTGCTTTTCTCGAACCTGGCCGCGATATCCAGCAGGCGGGCCCGCTGCGCCGATATCTCCTCGTTTTGCGATTCGATGATCGGGGTAAGATAGTTGAAGAAAGTCGCCTTGCGCGTGTTGATGTCGTCGATGGACTTCAGGTCCGGTAATTGACTGGAATTCCACGACGGGATCATCACGACCCCGAGCAGGACGATGCCGGAGAGGGCACCCGGTACGCCCCATCTTTGCAGAACCTGCCGCTGCAGCATCGGTGCCAGGGATAGTGGCGCGAGTTTGATGTTCAAACCGGCTTCACGCTTCGATCGATTGCCCGCGCGGCGCCGGCAAAGTCACTGAATACACCTACGAGCGGCGCTGCTCGGGATGCAGGCTCTTGCCGAGTATGTGCTCACTGTTGCGAATCGCGTGATCGCTGGAAGTGACGATAAAGGGATCAGGCCGCCCCACGGCCTTCTGGTCCTTGCCGTCATAATCCAGCGAGGACAGGAAATGGCGCATGCAGTTGAGGCGAGCACGTTTTTTGTCGTCTGATTTGATGATAGTCCAGGGGGCGTCGGCGGTATCGGTATAGAAAAACATCGCTTCCTTGGCCTCGGTGTAATCGCCCCACTTGTCGATCGACGCCTGGTCGATCGGTGATAGTTTCCACTGTTTCAGTGGGTCGCTCTTGCGCGATTCAAAACGCCGGCGCTGTTCTTCCTGGGTAACGGAAAACCAGTACTTGAACAGCAGTACACCGGAACGTACCAGCATACGCTCGATCTCGGGACACTGGCGCATGAATTCGAGGTAGGCGCCCGGTTCGCAAAAGCCCATGACGCGCTCGACCCCGGCGCGGTTGTACCAGGAGCGGTCGAACAGCACGATTTCACCGGCCGATGGCAGGTGCTTCAGATAGCGCTGAAAATACCACTGCGTTTGCTCGGCCACGGTCGGCTTTTCCAGTGCCACTACGCGCGCACCGCGCGGATTCAGATGTTCCATGAAACGCTTGATGGCGCCACCCTTGCCAGCCGCATCGCGGCCCTCGAATATGATGATGACTTTTTTACCGGACTCTTTCACCCAACGCTGCACCTTGAGCAACTCGACCTGCAGTTTTGCTTTCTCTCGCTCGTATTGGGCTTTCTTGACACGGTCTGCATAGGGATACATGCCGTTCTCGAAGCGCCGGATCACGTCCATTCGGTCGAGTTCGCCTTGCGCCATACTGTTGTCGTTGGCGGATCGATTCTGCAAATCCGCTTCGGTTGGAGATTCTGGAGAGTCCTGGTTCGGGGTTTTGGTCATGTCTTGGTGATCCTTATTCGAGTGCGTCGATTATACCATCGCTGTATCGATATGCCATTTGAACCCCGCTGCTTTTGATCCAGCTCAACTCAGGCGTCGGCAGGCCACAGTTGTTTTGCAAAAGACGTTCCAGATTTGCCGAAATTATTCGACAGAGCGGAAAGCCAGGGGCTGCAATTCGTTACCGCGTGGGCATTCGATTTGAGGCCGTTATAATTTAAGCCGGCTCAACCCGGCAAGCCGCAGCATTTGTTTCTCGTAACCGGGTTCGCCAATGCCCTTGCGAATCTTGCGCAGGAAATACTTTTCGAAAGCGATCTTGGCGTAGTGTACCCACCTGCCCTCCGAGGACCAGTTGATGTTGCGGGGTGGAATCTGAGGGACGGCGACGAAAGCCGCGCCGCGGTCGCCGAAATCGGCCAGGCAGGCGGCGCTCCAGGTGCCCTCGTGCTCCGGCTGCTGGCCGTCGATGACTGCGCGAATGTTGTGTGCTGCTGCCGTCACCATGCTCTCGATCATGAAACCGGTTTTCGGGCAGCCGGTCGGGATGGGCGTGACTTCGACGGGTGGTATGGCGATACAGACACCCACCGAGAAGATATTCTGATACCTGGGATTGCGCTGGTGCTGGTCGACGATGATGAAGTCGCGCGGATTACACAGGCCTTCGATGCCTGCAACCGCGTCAACGCCGCGAAACGCGGGCAGGATCATCGACCAACGGTGTTCGAGTTCATGGTTCTGCACCGCTTCGCCTTTTGCGTCGTGCTCGGTCGCAAAGATCTTGCCCGGTTCGCAGCGGTCGATCCTGGCATTGCAAATCCACTTGATGTGACGCTCGCGCATGATCGATTCAACCATGCCTTTGGTGTCGCCGACACCGCCGAGCCCGAGATGCCCGACGTAGGGTTCCGGCGTCACATAGGTCATCGGCACCTTGTCGCGGATCTTGCGCTTGCGCAGATCGGACTCGATGATCAAGGCCATCTCTAACGCGGGTCCGAAGCAGGAAGCGCCGGCTGCGGCGCCGATAACAATGGGTCCGGGATTCCTGACGAAGTCCAGGTAGGCTTCTTTTGCAGCCACCGCATGGTCAACGTGACAGACGGAGTGAGTATGAGCTTCCGGGCCGAGGCCTTCGACCTCATCAAAGGCAAGCTTGGGGCCGGTGGCGATGACCAGGTAATCGTAGTCCAGCGTGGTGCCGTCACCGAGCTCGACCTGGTTTTTATCGGCGTGAACTCGCGTCGCACCGCTCGCATTGAAACCGATGCGCTGCTCGCGCATGATTGGCGGCAGTTCCAGGCAGATGTTTTCCCGGGTACGCCAGTCCACGGCAACCCATGGGTTTGAAGGGACGAATTGAAAACTGCTGGAATTGGAAACAACGGTTATTTGCTCTCCCGATTTCAACAGGTTGCGCATTTCGAAGGCCATCGGAATGCCGCCGATGCCGCCGCCAATGATTACGATATGAGTCATGTTACTTACCTTAGGTTGCCTGCTTTGTAATTTAAGGCAGAACGCCCGGGGGCAAGTTGATCTAGCTCAGCATGACGTAGATTCGTGCTTTTGTTTCAGTGCGGACTGGATTGGTTATAATCGGCACATGAGCACTGAAATTTCGCGGCTGCGAAGCCAACTCTCGGACGCCTTGCTGCAGCGGCGGCAAAAGGTCTGTACCGCCGAATCCTGCACCGGTGGACTCATTGCGAAAACCTTTACCGACCTTGCCGGCAGTTCAGACTGGTTCGACCGCGGGTTCGTCACCTACAGTAATGCCGCCAAGCACGAGATGCTGGGCGTGCCGGCCTCGCTGATCGAGGATTACGGTGCGGTCAGCGAGCCGGTAGCCAACGCCATGGCCAGTGGCGCGCTGCGCCGTAGTGAGGCCGATTACGCCATCGCCGTTACCGGGGTGGCCGGTCCGGGCGGGGGTAGCGAAGAGAAGCCGGTTGGTACCGTCTGGATCGCGGTTGCCTCGGCTGATCACCTGGAAGCGCAGTGCCATCGGTTTGATGGCGATCGCGCGGCGGTGCGCGAGGCAACGCTGATCGCGGGCCTGGAGATGCTGATTGAGCGAGTCAGCCACAGCTGAGGTTCGGCGAGTTCCGCCTGTGGCCCTTTCAAATTCTGCTGGTGCCAGATCACGTCTGGATTAATCAAATCAAACTACGGTATATCTGCGCATAACGCATCGCAGCATCGCGCCAGTCAAATTTCGACGCCCATGCGATACACGCCTGTTCGCGGATTTTGCGGTTTCTTTCGAAATCATCTATGCCCTGTTCAAAAACCTGGGCCATGTATACGGGATCATTGTGATTCCAGTAGTAAGCGTGCTCGCCGCCGACTTCGGGCAGTGAAGTGGCATTTTGTAGAAAAACGGGTTTCCCGAATCGCATCGCTTCGATCGGCGGAAAGCCAAAACCCTCGAGTAGCGAGGGGAAGACGAATGCGAAACAGTTTTTCAGGTAAAACTGCTTTTCGAGTTCGCTGATTTTGCCGGTGATCAATACCCGGTTTTCCAGTTTGAGTCGCTGGATCGCATCTGCCAGTTTCTGTTTTGCATAATCAGTCTGGTTATTGCCGGCAAGGACAAGGTCGAATTCCGGCAGTTGCGCCAGCATTTCGACGAGGGTATGGAAGTTCTTTCGTGGCGAAAACTCGCCGATGCTGAACAGGAATGGCCGGGACGCCTGCAGCCTGGGGCGAAAATCGTCCGCCAGCCCGGTATCGACAATGGGATTGCCGTTGTAAATCACGTATTGCGGCACCTCGGGAATATCGAAATGGCGCAAGGTATACTCCCTGACGTAGTTCGAGATATAGACTATGGCGCTGCATCGATCCAGTTTCCGAGCGAATCGAAGGCGGCGTTCCCGCTGCAGCGCGGCCGAAGTCTCATCCACGAAATTGATATCGTGCACGGTCAGCAGGTAAGGCATGTCATGGTAAGGTTCGACTTTGATGTTCTGATTCAGGCAATGCCACAAATCGTATTTCTGGCGAATGCGAAACAGCGGATATCGCGACGTCGGATAATACTTGCGGTAATCGAAACAGGATCCAAACTCCGCTTTCAGCGCCGCCGTGTCTCGCGCATGCAGGGTAATGCGGAAATCGTCCAGCCGGGCCTGATAAAGGCCACGGATCAGGTGATAATTATACTGACCGAAACCACTGTAGCGATTATCGATATTGTGGGATTCCAGAAAAACAGTTTTCACGTGATTACGTTCAACTCCGGCAACCGGCCCAGCCTCGAATCATGCGGGCGAAGGCCGAAATTTTACACAGGTAAGACCACCCTGGGAACGCTATTCGACAAGTCGTGAGCGCGAATGTGGTGAAACCCCATGCTGACTGCGGTTTCACCACATTCCGCTGTCGATGATTGACGACAGGATCTTTCACGACGAGCTGTCCCCCTGATTTACCGGACTATGTCTTGCTATTGTAGCTTCGCGGTGACCTGCCAGGCGCCGCCCAACGAGCCAACGCCAGGTTTGCCCGGCCTGCGCGCCACCCTGTGAAGACACTGCGACAGGCCTGCAATACCTATTGCAGCAGCGGGTCGGGCGGAAGTGGAGACTTCGGTGCCCCCGCCGGGAGCACGCGCCGGTCTGCAGTCTGCTGGCAGGAGGCTACCGATAACCTGCCGGTCATCTGCTCGATCTCGACGTAGCTGAGCTGGCGCCAGCTGTCGCGAGCCGCGAACAGTTCCTGCAGCAGTGCTTCGATCATGAAGGCGCGGGGTTTGTGGAAATACATCTGTCCATAGATTGGCATTTCCGCGAGCGTCAGCAAACCAAGGCTTTCGAGCATCTGGTAACGCGTGAATTCGTCGGCGAACCGGGCTGTTTTCATCGGCTGCGTGTTTGCTGCAACGGTATCGCGGTCAGCAATCGCCGTTTCCTGCAGGGAGTGCCGAGCGGGTGCAATTTCGCGCTCGAAGACATGATCCAGCAGGCTGAACGACAAATTTTGCGTGGCCCGCGAACCGCCGGGAACGGTGTCGTCGATGGTTATGGATGGCAATACCCCGGGATTGATACTGGCGTAATGCTCGCCGACCCTGACAGCGACAATTTTATCCATCCAGATAATCTGGCGGGCAGCCCCCTGCGCGATTACGCCAGCCTGGTTGATCATCTGCACTAGCGGGGCACTGCTGCCATCGAAATTCGGCAATTCGCATCCACCGACTTCGATCAGGACATTGTCGACGCCGCAGCCACGCAGCGCCGCCAGCAAGGTTGCTACCCCGTGGACGCTGATGCCGTATTCGTTACCCAGCAGTGTATAAGGGTATGTTTCGACGATGCTATCCCGGCTTGCAGGTATCACCGCGCGCGTGATGTCGACGTCGCGGCGCAAAAAGTGCGTGCCGCTGTAGGGCGGTGCCGGCAGCAGGGTCAGGGATACTTCGCGACCACCGTGCATGCCAGTGCCGCTGCAGTGAACTGGTTTATTCAGGGTGCACTGGGTGGTATTCGTTTCCGGACGAGAGTAAAGCATCGATAAATTTTGACAGGCTCAGGCTTGGGTTGCGACTATGCTGGCGGTTGTTACAATGCCGCTAATCCCAACCCGCCAATCGCGTATCCTGAGTTAGTAAAATGTCCCATCTAACACCAAACTCGACCATCGCCTCCTGGGTATTGCTGATCGCCAGGGCAATCGACGATTATGGTTACGACAGCCGCGAGTTGTTTGCCGAGGCGGGGCTTGATTACAACCTCCTGCACGAGCCGGGTGCGCGCTATGCATACAGCTCTGTTTGCCGGTTATGGGAACTTGCGGAGGCGACCACAAAGGACCCCTGCATCGGTCTGCAGGTGGCGAGCCTGTGGCATCCGACTACCCTGCACGCGCTGGGATAT
>Ga0316188_10001536_pt1 | contig 10953 bp, 8 predicted proteins | sample Phiworburrow1_MG_FD_204933 | JGI IMG/M metagenome (GOLD analysis project Ga0316188, IMG submission 204933) | Coastal sediment microbial communities from Maine, United States - Phippsburg worm burrow 1 | ecosystem: Environmental > Aquatic > Marine > Coastal > Sediment | place: USA: Maine... | reverse complement strand
GTACAGCAGACTCTGCGCGATCTTCAGCTCGACCTGCTGGTGGTTGTAGCCTACGGTCAGTTGCTCCCGCCGGACGTGCTCAGTATTCCGCGTATTGCCTGCCTCAACGTACATGCGTCGCTATTGCCGCGCTGGCGCGGCGCATCTCCCATCCAGACGGCCGTGCTGTCCGGCGATAAGGAAACCGGCATCACCCTGATGCAGATGGAGGCGGGCCTCGACACGGGGCCTGTTTACTGCGCACAGCGCACAGCCATAGGCATGCACGAGACGGCCGGTCAGCTGCACGATCGTCTGGCCATCATGGGCGGTGAACTGCTGGCGGCGAATCTGGATGCCATCCTCGAGCGTGAGCTTAAACCTGCCCCGCAATCATTGGCGGGCATTACGTATGCCGGACGTATCAGCAAGGCAGACGGCCTCATTGACTGGATGCAAAGCGCAATCCACATCGACCGGCAGATACGGGCATTCAACCCGTGGCCGGTCGCCCACACACATCATGAAGGTGAGCTTCTCAGGTGCTGGTCTGCTATTCCCCTCGGAGATTGTTCGCGCGACGGAATTGCAGCGGGGGCAGTTGTCAGCGTCGAACCGCGCGGCATGGTCGTGAAAACCGGCGCAGGTTTACTCTTGCTCACCGAAGTTCAGGCGCCGGGCAAAAATCGTGTATCGGCGGCCGAGTATGCCAACGCCCGTAATATGAACGGTAAGGTTCTGGGGCAATGACTGTTGCTGCAACCGGCGCAAAGCCCAGGGCAGTTGCCGCACTTGCGCTGGATGCTGTGCTTAGCCGTGGACACAATCTTCAGGATGCGCTGGCCGCTGTCGGCCTGAACGAACTTCTGCCCCGCGACCGTTCGTTCGCCACTGCGCTGGCGTTCGGTGCGGTGCGTACGCATCTGCGTAATCAATACCTTGTGAGTCTGCTCGCAGATCGTCCGTTCAGGCGCCGGGACAGCGTAATCCTTGCGCTACTTTCCGTTGGTCTTTATGCCTTAACAGAGTCACGCAGACCCGACTACGCAACAGTATCGGCAACAGTCGATGCGGTTGCCGAGCTTGGGCGCCGACCGATGAAGGGTGTCGTCAATGCGCTGCTGCGCCGGTTCCTGCGCGAGCGCGACACTTTGCTTGCGCGTGTCAACGACGATGAAGAGGCGCGCTGGCAACATCCGGTATGGCTGCTGAAAAGATTCCGTGCCGACTGGCCGGCTGAGTGGGAAGAGATCGTGGCTGCCGGCAACCTGCAACCGCCGATGTGGGTGCGAGTAAATTTACAGAAGACTGATCGTCAAAGCTGGCTGTCGAGGCTGGATACTGCGGTAGCGCGCGCGCCGGCCGGACTGCCCGCAGCCGTTATGCTGAGCAACCCGCTACCGGTAGAGAGTCTGCCCGGCTTCGCCGACGGCCATTGCAGCGTTCAGGATGGGGCATCCCAGTTTGCCGCAGCGTTGCTGAATCCGCAGTCCGGAATGCGCGTCCTGGATGCCTGCGCGGCGCCAGGCGGCAAGACCACACACCTGCTGGAACTAGCGCCGCAAGTGGCTGAACTGGTCGCGCTGGATATTTCCCGAGAGCGCCTTGCCCGGATTGCTGAAAATCTGACGCGCCTGGGTTTGCAGGCAAACCTGGTTGCCGGCGATGCGCTGGCGCCTGCGAAGTGGTGGGATGGTCTGCCGTTCGATCGCATACTGCTCGATGCGCCCTGCTCGGCAACCGGTGTGATCAGGCGGCATCCCGATATCCGCTTTCTGCGCGCCGAGGCTGACATCGGCAAGCTGGCCGGGCAGCAGCTCCAGCTGCTGCGGACGATGTGGCCGCTGCTGCAGTATGGCGGCCGCCTGCTCTATTCGACGTGTTCCATGTTTAAGGAAGAAAACCAGCAGGTTATACAGCACTTCCTTGCCGAACAGGACGATGCGCGAGAGGTCTATATTGGCACAGAGCATTTCGACTGTGCTTTGCCGGATGCGTCGCCAGGCCGGCAACTGCTGGCCGGTCGCGCCGACTACGACGGTTTCTATTATGCTCTAATAGAGAAGTTGCCGGACTGATCCAATACCGGTTCCACCAGTCTTTTTCACGCTTATGCAAATTTGTTTCCTGATTTCGCCAAATAATCCGGCAATCCGCACTTTGAGTGATCGCATCTGTTCACGATGGTTCGCGCTTTTTAGCGCATGCCTCGCATGTCTCACCCTCATGACTCCGGTCAAAGCAGAGACGGAAGGCCGTTTTGAGGTCGTGCGCGCGGACACCCGGCTGGAAAACGGCACATGGCTTGCAGATGCACTGGTGGACTTGTCGCTGGACACTGATACGCAGAAGGCTTTGCAGAACGGTGTGCCTATTACCATCGAGCTGCAGTTTGAACTTGTCCGCAAGCGTCTCTTGTGGACGGACGCGATAGTCCTTGAAAAGAAGGCGCGCATTGAGCTGCGCTATATGCTTCTGAGTCAGCGCTATGTCGTGACTTATCCCGATACCAACACGCAGAGCAGTTACGCAACGCTTTACTCTGCCTTGCGACAGATTGGCCTGTTTCGTGACTATCCGTTAGTCGCGAGCGAGCTGATCGATGATGATGAATATGAAGTAGCGCTCCGGGCGGTGCTCGTTAAGGAGGAATTGCCCGGACCCTTACAGATGCTGGCATTCTGGCGCGGTGATTTCAGCCTGGAAAGCGAGTGGTACCGGTGGAATTTAAGACAATAAGGCGAAACCTTGCCACGGTATTGCTGATTGCAGCCATATCGCTGGCAGTCATCGGTCTGGCTTTGTTGCGCGAAGTTTCGACCAACACCGGTGATACCGGAAGTCTCTATCAGAATATCGTTCTTGTCAGCGGCGCCGGCGTCGCATTGTTGCTGATATTGATTGGTACTAATTTGGTGCGCTTGCTGGCGGACCTGCGGCGCCAGCGTCCGGGTGCGCGACTCAAGGGGCGACTGGTTAGCGCGTTTGTTGCCTTGCTTATTGCACCGCTGGCAGTCGTTTATATCTACTCCATCTATTTCCTGAGCGAAGGTATCGAGTCCTGGTTCGATGTGCGGGTCGAGGCCGGACTGGACGATGCCCTCGCGCTCAGCCGCTCCGCGCTGGACATACGTATGCTCGATAATCTCGCCCGAACCCAGACGGCTGCCGACGAACTCGACAGGCTGGGCAACGGCGTCGACCTGTATAGCGTATTACCCCGGCTCCGCGCGGAGTCCGGCGCGCAGGAACTCAGCCTTTTTTCCGGCCGTACCCGCATCGTTGCGACGAGTTCCGATAATGCAATAGGCCAGTTGCCCGCCATGCCGACCGATGAATTATTGTTGAGTCTGCGCCGCGACAGAACATACGTTGCACTTGAGCCGCTGGTCGACAATCAATACCAGGTTCGTACCGCCGTGCTGCTAACAGGCGGCGCTGCACGAGACAAGCTTATTCTTCAAGGCGTCTTCCGGCTCGGCAAAAGCCTTGGACCGCTGACGAGTTCTGTGCAGGAAGCCGCGACGCGCTATGCCGAGCTTGCGTTCCTGCGTGCCCCCCTTAAGACCGGCTTTATCATCACGCTGTCGATGGTCGTATTGTTGTCACTGCTGCTGGCGGTTTATGCGGCATTTTTCGTTGCCCGACGCCTCAGTGCTCCCGTTCAGAATCTCGTCGCAGGCACCCGTGCGGTCGCGAAGGGTGATTTCGACACACGCTTGCCGGCGGGCGGGCGCGACGAAATAGGATTTTTGGTGGATTCCTTTAATGACATGATCGAGCAGCTGGCAGCGGCTCGTGCCGATGCACGCAGAAATGAAGCGCAGGTCGAAAACGAGCGCGCCAATGTTGAAGCAATCCTTGCCCGACTCTCAACAGGGGTTATAGCCCTCGAAAAAAACCTGACGATACGAACAGCGAATCAATCGGCCGAGGAGCTCCTGAATCAGCCCTTCCGCGGCAATGAAGGCCGGTTTATAGAAGTACTGGCAACCCAGAACCCGGCGGTTCAGCAGATCGTTGAAACGCTGCAAAAACACCTTGAAAAAGGCGAGACTGAATGGCGCGAACAAATAAAGGTTTCCCTCGAGACGGGCGCAAGAGAACTGGTTTGTGCGTGTACCGCCTTGCCAGGCACCTATCGGAGTCGTGGCGGATTCGTTCTTGTGCTGGACGACATCACAGAATTGCTGCAAGCGCAGCGCAATGCGGCGTGGGGTGAAGTGGCTCGTCGTCTCGCCCATGAAATCAAGAATCCGCTTACACCAATACAGCTGTCGGCAGAGCGTATCCGCAAGAAAATAATGAACACCATAGATGCGGATTCAGGCGAGTTACTCGATCGCGCGACTCAGACGATAGTCCAGCAGGTTGAAGCAATGCGCGACATGGTGAATGCATTCAGCGAATATGCCCGCGCGCCCGAGATGAATCTCACAATGCTTGATCTCAACGATCTGATTCGGCAGGTAGCCGACCTTTATCCGGCACAGGCGCGCCAGCCCGTTGTGAAGTTGCAACTGGATCCCAATCTCCCACTCATTAGTGTTGATGCCGTGCGCATGCGCCAGGTGCTTCACAATCTGATCAGGAATTCGCTGGAAGCACTCGAGAACCAGGATGATGCTGCGGTGCTTGTTTCAACCGCCAAAGTCGCCCACAAGAAAGGCAATTGGGTGCAAATTTCCGTACAGGACAACGGCCCGGGCCTTTCTCCCGAGAGCCGGGAAAAGATTTTCGAACCTTATGTGACCACCAAGAGCAAGGGTACAGGTCTGGGGCTTGCGATCGTCAAAAAACTGGTCGAAGAGCATGGCGGCGAAGTCGCCATCGACAGTGAGCCGGGCGTTGGAACAAGCGTTCGGATTCTGTTGCGTTTTGCAAAGACGACCGGGCGCAATTCTATTGCTAACGACACTGACGCTATCAGGAGGCAAAGCGCATGACGGGGGCCTCTGTTCTGGTTGTGGATGACGAGTCGGGTATCCGCTCGACAATCACCGAGATACTTTCCGACGAAGGTTACACCGTGCTGACTGCTGCTGATGCCAATGAGGCCAGCCGCTATTACAATGTCAGCAGCCTTGACCTGGTCTTGCTGGATATATGGATGCCTGATATGGATGGCATCAGCCTGCTCAAGCAGTGGTCCGAGCATGGACGGCTCAAGTGCCCTGTAGTCATCATGTCCGGTCATGGCACGGTTGAAACAGCCGTCGAAGCCACACGGCTGGGTGCCTTTGACTATATAGAAAAACCGCTGTCCCTCGCCCAGCTGCTGCGCACGGTTGAATCTGCCTTGCGCCAGCGTACCGCAGAGGTTCCCGATGTCGCGCGCCCGGCGGATCGCGCGCAGGCTTTCGATGTGCCGCTTGGAAAGAGTCCGCTCATGGAAGCGGCCCGGGAGCAGGCGCTGGCCATCGCAGGGCAGAAAGCACCAGCATTACTGACTGGCGAGGCCGGCTCCGGTCGCACCGCTTTTGCACAATATATCCATGCTTCTGGCAGCCGCGCTTCCCGTCCTTTTTTGATGGTGAGTGGCGCATCCTTAAACGACAGCAATGCGCTCGAGATATTTGTAGGCACATCGCCATCTAATCCCGGGCTGCTGCAGCAGGCAGAGGGCGGGACTCTGTTTATCAGTGATCTGCAGGAACTTGGCTCGCGCGCGCAATCGCTCTTGCTCGGGTTTCTGGAACACGGCAGCGTCATGCTCGCCGGTAGTGCCGAGGCCAGAAAAATAGATGTTCGTTTCATTGCAACCGCTCAACCGCATGCCGGCGACAGGCTCCGCGCGGACTTGCTCGCGGCAATGGGGGTAATGCAGCTGAACGTTCCCGCGCTCCGGGATCGAAGCGAGGACGTCCCCGGTTTGCTCAAGAGTTATGTCGACAAGCTCGTTGACAGGGAAAACCTGCCCTACAGACGGTTTAATTTTGCCGCGCAAAACCGGTTACGCAATTATCCGTGGCCCGGTAATTTGCGCGAACTCCATAGCCTCGTGCGGCGGTTGCTGCTCGCCGGAGGCAATCAGGAGATTAGCCTGCAAGAGGTGGAAAGCAACCTGGCTCCTGCGGTTGAATCGTCGGCGCCGCTGGTGGGACAGGATCTGCTGGCGCTGCCGATGCGCGAGGCCAGGGAGCAGTTCGAACGGGCCTATCTCAGTCAGCAGCTGGCACTCTGCGGCGGAAAGGTCGGAAAGCTGGCGGATCGCGTAGGCATGGAACGCACACATCTATACCGTAAATTACGATCGCTCGGCATCGATTTTCGCCAGGGTGGTCTCGATGACTAACCTGCCTCGAACCATCCTGCTTTGATGCATCTAGGCGTTTGTGCCTATTTAACTGTTGCACCACACGTCTAAAGTGGTGTCGTTGCCCACAGGGCATTGAGCACAAAGAGGCTGATAATGATTCATGAAGTTGCCGGCGATATTCTCCTTAGCAGCGCAGCTGCAATTGTTCATGGCGTAGCTGCCAATGATCCGATGGATCAGGGCCTCGCGCTTGCATTGCATAAACGATATCCCGCTATGCACAAGGACTTTCATCACTGGTGCCACGTCGAGCATCGTGAACCCGGCGAAGCGTGGGTATGGGGCGGCACAAACGGAGTGCGAATCATCAATCTGCTTACCCAGGAAGGTGGCTACGGGCACGGTGCAAAACCGGGCAAGGCCACTATCAAGAGTGTCAATCATGCGTTGCGTTCGCTAAAAAAACTGGTGCTCCGCGAGCAATTCGAATCTATCGCATTGCCGCGACTGGCAACGGGCGTTGGCGGCCTCGCGTGGGACGATGTCCGGCCGCTGATTGCGAGCCAGCTGGGCGATCTCGACGCGCAAATCTATGTTTATGCTGATTATCTGCCCGGCAAGAAGGCAGTGGAAAATTAGCGCAGTACCCGGCACGCTTTTTGTGCAAAGCATCAAGCACAGGTGCGCAGACATCCGAATGCTTGCATGCACCGTGATTCCAGCCCCGCCCGCACAGGACGTAATTCGGCCTCCACGGGGCTGCCGAAAGTGGCTACAGGCGGCAGCACCATTATGTTGCGCAGCTGCCTGCTGCAATTGCGGGCTGGCGGGCGTCTTTGACTTTGTCCAACCTTAGGGATATATAAGGGCCGGTCTTGAGGGGTGCAGCGCTTGTTTGGGGGCTGCCCATTCGATCTGAGTCTCGGGGCTGCCTGGGTCCCGTAAAAATTTTTACCATGCAAACCGCACCAGTAATGCATTGATACCATGCTGCCAGTGCAAACCTAGCATGCCGTGCCAATGAGGATGTGCGATGTCGGATAACGTTAACCAGCGCTTTGAAGGACTAATCTGTCCAAGGTCGAAAGTTGCGCTCGCACCAGTGGAAGGCGCAGCGTTTGATGCTTCGCGTCTCGTTAAGATCGCTCGCACGCCAGGGTCACCATCCGGCAATTACGGCGCAGGCGACGGGCGCTATTTTCTGACCGCAGGCGACGGCAGCGCCTATGGCGTCGCCGATGGGTTTCCCGTGCTGATGTATCCGGAGAAACTGGTTGCCCCCGGTAACAATGAATCCGTCGATCTCCACGATCCGCGCTATGAAGAAGCCTACGAAGAAATGGGGCATTACAATGCCGTCGGGGAAAAGGGCTCTACCAATATTGCTGATGAGAATCTGGATCGTCTTATGGGCAAGCTGGATGGTAAATCGCCTCCCGACACCTATCCAAGCCCTGAGCACAAATGGATCGATGCGCGCCACGACGCACTGTCCCAGTTAGATGCTTATTCCTATCTCGCACCGCTGAAAGGCAAGCGTTTTCTGCAGCTTGGCGGCTCCGGCAGTCATGCCGTGAAAGCCCTGATGGCGGGCGCCACGAAAGCGACTCTGTTGACCCCGATGCTCGGCGAAGCGCGCCAGGGACGCGCGCTCGCAGAATTTTTCGGAGTCGCTGACCGATTCCATGCCGTCATTGCGATCGGCGAGGAGTTACCCTTTGCAGACGGCACCTACGACGCCATTTTTTCCGGCGGGTGTATACACCACATGCGCACCGAGTATGCCTTCCGGGAGATCCATCGCGTACTTTCTGCCAACGGACGTTTTGCGGCGGTTGACCCGTGGAAAACACCGCTCCATACCATAGGCACCCGGATCTTTGGCAAGCGCGAACCGAATGTCCATTGTCGCCCCATTGATTCCGGCCGCCTGGCGCCGATTTCGATCTTCAGTAAATCCATGGTCAGGCGTCATGGTCCTTTCCTGCGCTATATTTTCATCGTGCTCGAGAAAGTTGGCATACTTCTTCCTATCGATACGATGCTGGCGATCGGCAAACTCGACGACGGCGTCGCGCGTACCTTCGGGCTGCTCGACAACTATGGCGGCAGCATCGTGTTTGCCGGCGAAAAATAGCAAGGGCGCGTTGCCCTGTTGATGCTTCCGGCTCCAGGTTTCGTAACGTTGGTCTATCCTGCGCTTACGGCGTAGCATCGATTCCAGATGCTGCAACCTGAACTCCTGCAATCTGTGGTTATAAGCCCGCCGCAACTTGCGCTTGCCTGCTTTGTCGCGTTCAGTGCGTCGATACTTGGCGGGTTGGCGGGCTACGGCACCGGCCTTATTCTGCCGGTGTTCATGGTGCCCGTCGTTGGCGTAGGCAACGTGATACCGGTTATGGCTGTGGCGATGCTGTTCAACAATGCGAGTCGCGTGGCGGTCTTTCGACGCGAGATTCAGTGGGATCATGTGCGCCGTATATTGATTCCTGGTCTGCCCGCATGCATTGCCGGGGCATGGTGCTATACGCTCCTTAATACCCGCATGATTGCGCTGTTCCTGGGGCTGTTTCTGCTTGCCAGTATTCCGCTGCGCCGGCTATTGCACCGCGCCCGGTGGCAGTTGTCTGCGGTTTCCGAAAGCGCTGCGGGCGCCAGCTTTGGCTTTATAAACGGCGGCCTTCCGGGTGCGGGTGTTTTCCTTATCGCAATACTCTTGCATGCGGGACTAATCGGCAGTGCCGTAGTCGCTACCGATGCAATTATCTCCGTCTGTATGGGCCTTGCCAAAATAATCCTGTTTGGAAGTCTCGCGGCATTGAATGCAGAGCTTGCTCTGACAGGAATATTCATAGGCCTGTGCACAGTGCCCGGCGCATTTGTAGCTCGCGCGCTGCTCAAGTATTTATCGGCTGGTATCCATATTGGGATCATGGAAATCATTGTCGCTGCAGGTGCGCTCACCCTGCTTTGGCGAGTTTTCTAAAGCGCACGTGTTATGCAGGTACGTTAGACTACCTTCTTGCGTCCCGGTGATTGGGTACACAGGGATAAACATTAATACAGAGGCGATAATTGACATTCGCGGGATGCGGTCTGCCGGGCGGTCTGTATTCCTTAGAATTCAGTCTGACTGTAGGTGAGTTAACTTGATAAACCTTATCCTGCTATGCAGCCTGATTGTGGCGACCGCGGTGCTTGTGCACTACGAATTGCTCTATCGTCTTACTCTTTATATTCCAAAGCTGAACATCAAGCATCGGTATCGGATAGTGGTAGGTGTGTTCGGCGCCCTGTTTGCGCATACGATCGAGATCTTTATTTTTGCCGCAGGCTACTATTTTATGACCCACTCTGATGGCTGGGGTGCTTTGATCGGCAGCTTCGACGGCAGCCTGATGGACTGTGCTTACTTTTCATTCACAACATTCAGTACGCTTGGGTTCGGAGATATTCAGCCGGTTGGCAATTTACGGTTTCTGTCAGGTATAGAGTCACTGACGGGACTGGTGCTTATAACCTGGTCCGCATCCTTTCTGTTTTTTGAGATGGAAAGGCACTGGAAAACCAGCTGATATGCAAAAGCAATTCTGCGGCGCGCTGATCCGCGTGGCGCCGGACCTGGTCAGGATAATCTGCTGCCGTTGACCGAAATCTATTTTTCGTGGAAAACAGGGTGCAAAGCCCCAGGTAATTCACGCCAGCTATCATCGTCCGGCAATACCGGATACGGGCGGGAATTGTAGGTATTCCAGAAAAGCACGCGCTTGTCTTTCAGTAGCCCTGCGCGCGCATCAGCCACTAAAGCCGCCATGGCCTTGGCCGTGTAAGTAAGGGACGATGGCATCGATTCCAGCTGCATGAATTCAGCAGCTTCCCTGGCCGCCGGAGTCGGCATCGCGTAACCATCTCCCAGCTGATCGCGTCGAAAATTGACGGCATAAGCATCCGCCTGCGGCTCGCCGACATGTGCATCGAGCTGGCGAAGGCTGGCACCTGCCTCGCGGTACAAGTCAGCGCAGCGGCGTCCTGCCTGGACACTGTCTGGCGTTACCTGCACAGCCTCGATGGTCGTCCTGACGCCTGCGAGCGCAAAGCCGAGCGCCAGCCCGGCTGCCGTGCCCGCCGTTCCGCAGGCCACATAAACATGATCCGGGCGCGGTAACTGATCCGCACGAATCTGCGCCTCCAGCTCGAGCGCGGCATTGACGAAACCCGCGGCACCAACCCACGACGAACCACCGAAAGGAATTTCATAGACACGTTCCGCGCCAGTGTCTGCAATAACCCGATCCGCCGTAGCCCGAACGTCTGCATAATGCTCTGCTATTTCAAGCTGAGTGCCAAGCAGCTGGTGGAAGCGCAATGTCCTGCGCACGGCGCTGGTTGCGGGTTCAGGTGTCAGTATGACGATGCAACGAAGCCCCAGTCGCCTGCAATTGATCGAGGTTGCGAGTGCATGGTTCGAGCCGAGTCCCCCAAAAGTAAGGATCGTATTGCAGCCTCGTTCTATAGCATCCGCTAGCAGGAATTCCAGCTTGCGGACTTTGTTGCCGCCATAGTCGTCTGCGGTGACGTCATCATGCTTTAACCACAGTGACGGCAAATTCAGCTCGGTTCCCAGGCTTGCCATACGGCTAACGGGGGTCGGGAGTGTTCCGAGTGCAATGCAGGGGAGCTTTCCACACAGCCCGGGATACCGGCTGAAAAGCGGC
>Ga0316188_10001534_pt1 | contig 10966 bp, 11 predicted proteins | sample Phiworburrow1_MG_FD_204933 | JGI IMG/M metagenome (GOLD analysis project Ga0316188, IMG submission 204933) | Coastal sediment microbial communities from Maine, United States - Phippsburg worm burrow 1 | ecosystem: Environmental > Aquatic > Marine > Coastal > Sediment | place: USA: Maine... | reverse complement strand
GGAGCCGTTGATCGACATGACCGCCTCGTATCGCATGGCGCCGGAACTCATCGACGCGACGAACCTCTTCGCCCGCGAGTACGTCTCCTCCGAGGCGATCGTGCCGGCGGTGCCCGCAGACCAGTCCGCCGTCGTCGGACGAGTGTCGTCCAGCCGTCGGTCGTGGCACAACATCGAACGGGTCTCCGACCTCGGCTCGGCAGTCGGACAGGAGGTGGTCCGTCTGCTGCAGGAGAACCCGACACTCGCGCCTCGCGATGTCGTCTACCTCTGCGAATATCACCACGACGGCCTCGCTGCCGCCGACGTGATCGAAGCGGGCGGGTACCGGGTTCGTCACGTCTACAGCCGCGACCCCGATGAACGTCAGCGCCGCAAATCACGCTTCTGGCCCGACGCCGACGCTGTCAAGGGTTGCACCGTCCACGCGTTCAAGGGATGGGAGAGCCCGGCCATCGTCCTCGGCATCGGCATGGAGGAACGATCTCGTCGCCTCGCCTACGCGGCGATGACCCGGGTGACCTCGACCCGTGGCCTCGACTCCTCCTACCTCGTCGTGCTGAATGCGGATCCTCGCATGGTGGAGTTCCGTGAGAGGTTCGAGCAGGGTCTCCACGTCGGCGCGAGCGCCGGGTCCTGATCGTCGACAGTCGTTCGCCCGCACCGAACTACCGTCGAGACCATGGACTTCGCCGAGTTGCAGGACGTCATCGAACGCACCTACGGCGACCGTGACCGCGAACGTGGCGTGTCGGCGACGGTCGCCTGGCTGACGGAGGAGATCGGCGAACTGGCCCAGGCGGTGCGCAAGGGGACGCACGAGCAACGCGTCCACGAGTTCGGCGACGTCGTGGCCTGGGTGGCGACGCTCGCCAACCAGCAGGGGGTCGATCTGAACGAAGCGGTCGCCCGCTACGCGAGCGGTTGCCCCAAGTGCCACGCCATTCCGTGCGGCTGTTGACCCGCGATCGTCTCAGATCAGCAGTTCGGCGATCTGAATGGCGTTGAGTGCGGCGCCCTTGCGCAGGTTGTCGTTGCTCACGAACAGTGCGAGACCGCGTCCGCCGGGAGCGCCTTCGTCGTTGCGGATGCGTCCCACGTAGGTGGGATCCTGGCCGGCCGCTTCGAGCGGCGTGGGGATGTCGGACAACACCACCCCTGGTGCGGCCGCGAGCAACTCGGTGGCCCGCTCGACCGAGATCGGCCGTTCGAACTCGGCGTTGATCGACAGCGAGTGACCCGTGAACACGGGCACGCGAACGCAGGTGCCCGACACCAGCAGCCCGGGAATGTCGAGGATCTTGCGGCTCTCGTTGCGCAGCTTCTGTTCCTCGTCGGTCTCGAACGAGCCGTCGTCGACGAGCGAACCGGCGTACGGCAGCACGTTGAAGGCGATCGGCTTGGCGAACTTCTCGGGGGTGGGGAAGGTGACGGCCGCACCGTCGTGGGTGAGTTCGGCGGCCTGGTCGACGACCTGGCGGACCTGCTTGTCCAGTTCGTCGACGCCGGCGAGACCGCCGCCCGACACGGCCTGGTAGGTGGAGGTGATGATCCGGACGAGGCCGGCCTCGTCGTGGAGGGGCTTGAGCACCGGCATGAAGGCCATCGTGGTGCAGTTGGGGTTGGCGATGATCCCCTTGGGCGTGTTGCGGGCCTCCTGGCCGTTGACCTCGGCCACGATCAGCGGGACGTCGGGGTCCATGCGGAAGGCCGAGGAGTTGTCGATCACGATGGCGCCGGCCGCGGCAAATTTCGCGGCGTAGGCCCGTGACGAGCTCGCGCCCGCCGAGAACAGTGCGATGTCGAGCCTGCTCGGATCGGCGATCTCGGCGTCTTCGACCACGATGTCGGTGCCCTTCCACGGCAGGGTCGTCCCCGCTGAACGGGCGGACGCGAAGTATCGGATCTCCGCGACCGGGAAGTCGCGCTCGTCGAGGAGGCGGCGCATGACGCTTCCGACCTGACCGGTGGCGCCGACCACACCGATGCGGATACCGGGGAGTGCTGCAGACATGGTCGAAACGATAACGCCCGAGGCGGTGATGCCCGCCGAGGGTTTCGGGGCGCGCTGGGCGGATCCGCAGTGGCTCTGGCACAATCGTCGCCATGCGTCGTCGCCCACAGCTCGTTCCGTGGAAGGCCGCTGGCCGGACCAGCGAGCGTCAGGCGAGCGGCGACGACGTCGTACGCACCACCGGCTGGGTCTTCAACAACGAGACCGGCAGTGAACTCACCCTCGAGCAGTTCGTCGCGACCGGTGATTCCGAGGTGCCCGCCTATCTCACGGTGTTCGGCCTCCGAACGCCGGATGCCGACGGTCGCGTCAACGACGACAAGACCCTCGTCGAGATCGGCTCCGGCATCGGACGGATGACATGCGCGTTCACGCGCGAGTTCGGCACGGTCGTCGCATGCGATCTCGACGCCGGCTTTCTCGAGCGCTGCATCGAGACGGTCGGCCAATTCGGCAAGGTCGACCGATTGCGCACGAGTCACGTCACCGACGGCCACACACTCGACCTTCCCCCGAACTCGACCGACATCGCATTCAGCTACATCACACTGCAGCACTGCGAAGCCGATGACGCTCTGGAGTTGACCTCCGAGGCGGTCCGGATCACGACGCCAGGCGGCAAGATCGTGCTGAACTATCGGGCCCGCAGCGCGCAGGACATCGTGCTGCTCCCGATGGGGGCGCTGGTTCGGGCGATGTTCCGCATCCCCCGGTTCGGCCCCTGGTTGTCGCAACGGCGGTGGGCGGCCCGCCTCGGGTGGCAGGCCAATCGCCTGCAGCCCGACGAGTTGATCGGTCCGCTGTCGTCGTTGCTCACCGACATCGAGATCTGGCGGAACCCGAAGAGCAAGATCTCGGGCCGCGGTGCCGCGGTTCGGGAGTTCGACGGCATCAACCGTCACCACTACTGGCTGATCGCCACCGTCCGCTGACCTCTCGTCAGGGGTCTGCATCGGGGTCAGGACGAATGGAGTCGGCGACCGAGTCGACGCGTCCGCCGGCTCGGAAGCGTCACGTCGTGTCGTCGACAGCCGGTCGGATCGCGACGTGTCTGATCCGGTGGCGCTCGATCGATCGGATCTCGATCTGCCAGTCGTCGACGCGCAGGGTCTCACCGATGGTCGGGAAGTGTCCGAGTTCATCGAGCACGAGCCCGGAGATGGTGGTGTAGTCGCCGTTCGGGAGATCGATGCCGAGATCGACGAGATCGTGGACGGGGAAGCTGCCCGGAAGGACCGTGGTGCCGTCGGGCTCGCGAACAGCAGGAGCGGGACCGGAGTCGGTCTCGTCGTAGATCTCACCGACCAACTCCTCCAGCAGGTCCTCGACGGTCACCATGCCGAGCGCGCGACCGCGTTCGTCGAACACGACCGCCATCTGGGTCCGTTGGGTCTGGAAACCGCGCATCGCGGTGAGAACGTGAGCCGCGTCGGGGAACGCAGGGATGTCGCGCATCGCGACGGTCACGGGATCGTCGTCCCTGCCGAGGAGATTGCGGAGACGAACCATGCCGACCGTGCGGTCGAGATTGCGCTCCTCGGCCACGGGCGCTCGGGAGTGGCCGGTCTCCAACAACAGTGCCAATGCGTCGCCACATGTTGCGTCGGCGTCGATCACCACCACCTCGCTGCGCGGCACCATCACCTCGTCGAGCCGGCGCTCTGCGATCTCGAAGGCGCCGTCGATGATCTTGCGCTGCTCGTCGGAGAACGTCTCGTGGATCGCGACCATGTCGCGAAGCTCCTCGCCGGTGATCACCTCTCGCTGGATCGACGGGTCGCCACCCAGCAGCCGAACGGCGATGTCGGTCGACTTGGAGAGCAGCCACACCACCGGCCTGGTGAGCGTCGACAGCACGTTGAGTGGGTGGGCCGTCACCATGCCCCACTTCTCGGCTCGCTGCATCGCGACGCGCTTGGGCGCCAGCTCGCCGAAGACGAGCGTGAAGTAGGCGAGGATCAGTGTCACCAGGATCACCGACACCGGGCCGGCCGCCCCGCCGAGGAAGCCGAGCGGCGCCTCGAGGGGCTCGGCGAGAGAGACGGCGGCCGCAGCCGACGCCAGAAATCCGGCGAGGGTGATCCCGATCTGGATCGTTGCCAGGAACTGGTTGGGTTGCCGCGCGAGTCGGGCGAGGAGGGCACCGGTCGACGATTGCTGCTCCAGTCGTTGCAGCTGGCTCTCGCGGAGAGCGACGAGGGCCAGTTCGGTCCCGGCGAACGCCGCGTTGATCACGACGAGTACGGCAACGAGCAAGAGCTGCGGCCAGACGTCTCCCACGGTGGTCATTCAAGCGTCGGGCGACCGAACCTGCCCGCCCTGGTGCTGTCGAACCCCATTCCGAACGGCCGCGCTACTTTCGTTCGGGAAGGGGGGCCGAGTAGTCGGCGCCCGAGTCGAGGCCGAACGCGGTGTGCAACGCCCGGGCGGCGCGTTCCATGTCGCCGGCGGAGCACACGACCGAGACGCGGATGGTCGAGGTGGAGATCATCTCGATGTTGACACCCTCGTCGGCGAGGACCCGGAACATCTTGGCGGCGATGCCGGGTGAGGACTTCATGCCTGCACCGACGAGTGACACCTTGGCGATGTCGTTGTCGTGCGAGACGCCGGTGGCGCCGATCTCGGAGGCGACACGCGAGACGATCTGTTCGGCGTCGGCCATGTCGGCCATCGGCATCGTGAAGCTGATGTCGGTCGTGCCCTGGGTCGATGTGTTCTGCACGATCATGTCGACGTTGACGTTGGCCTCGGCGAGGGGTTCGAACAGCGCGGCGGAGATGCCGGGTCGGTCGGGCACACCGAACACGGTGACCTTCGCTTCGGACATGTCGGTGACGACACCGGAGATGATCGGATCTTCCATCGAGGCCTCCTCGTTGGTGACCCACGTGCCGGGTTCCCAGGTGAATGCGGAACGGACGTGGAGGGGAACGTCGTGATTGCGGGCGAACTCGACCGAGCGGAGGGCGAGCACCTTGGAGCCGGCGCCGGCCATCTCGAGCATCTCGTCGAAATGGATCTTGGCGAGTTTGCGGGCCTGGGGCACGATGCGTGGATCAGCGGTGAACACGCCGGTCACATCGGTGTAGATCTCGCAGGCGTCGGCGTTCATGGCCTGGGCGAGGGCGGAGGCCGTGAGGTCGGAAGCGCCCCGACCCATGGTGGTGATCTCCCTGTCGGTGCTCACCCCCTGGAAACCGGCGATCACACAGACCTTGCCGGCGGCCATGGCCTCGCGGACTCGATCGCCCTTGACCTCGACGATCTTGGCCTTGCGGTGCGCGGTGTCGGTGATGATGCCGACCTGGCTGCCGGTGAAGCTCACGGCGTCGATGCCACGGTCGGCGAGCGCCATCGTGACCAGCGCCGCGGTGACGCGCTCACCGGTCGTGAGCAACATGTCCATCTCTCGTCCCGGCTGGGTGGTCGAGACGGAGTTGGCGAGGGCGATCAGGTTGTCGGTGGCCTTCCCCATGGCCGACACGACGACGATGACGTCGTTGCCGCGCTTGCGCGTGAACGCGACGTTGTCGGCCACCGCACGGATGCGGTCGGGGTCGGCGACGGACGTGCCGCCGTACTTCTGGACGATCAGTGCCACGAGAACCGGAGGCTACATCTCGTTCTCGTGAACTCGTGGGTGACCATCTCCGCAACGAGTTCACGAGAAGGGTCATGAGCCCTTGACGACGTGTTCGACGACGTCGAACGACATCAGGTCGGCACCCTGGGCCACCGGCTTCGGAGCGTCGCCACCGGGGTGGCCACCCTGGCCGCTGGCGTGGCCGCGTTCGAAGTCCTGGCTGTTCATCCAGGCCTGGAAGTGCTCCTCGGACGCCCAGCGGGTGTAGACGAAGTACCGGCTCTCGCCCTCCGTCGGCCGCAGCAACTGGAAGTCCTCGAACCCGTCGAACTGCTCGACCATCCTTGCCCGGCCGGCGAAGCGACCCTCGAGCTGCGGGCCCATGCCCTCGGGGACGGTGATGGCGTTGATCTTGACGACACTCATGGATCCAGTGTGCCGCGGTCAGACGTCGTCCACCAGTCGCGCAAGGGTCAGCATCGCGTCGAAGACCTCGGTGAAGCGGGTGGTGAGGGGGGAGAGCCCGAACCGCAGGACATCGGGGTCGCGGTGGTCGACGACCACCTTTCGAGCGGCGAGCCGTTCGTGGAGGCGGCGCGCATCGCGGCGGCAGATGGCGACGTGGCCACCTCGTCGAGCGGGGTCTCGCGGGGTGGTGGTCGCGAAGCCGTACTGATCGGCGAGGTCGATGGCGAACCCGGTCAATCGGCGGGCCTTCTCCGCCACCGCACCGATGCCCGCCTCGGCGGTCAGGGCAATGCCTTCGCGAGCAGCCGTCAGACCGAGCACAGGTGGCGTGCCGTTGAGCATCCGTCCGATGCCCGGACGGGGATCGAAGGGCCGCTCCATCGCGAACTGGTCGGATTGGGCGAACCAACCCCAGATCGGTTGCACCACCCTGTCGTGCACCTGGGTCGACACGAACACGAACGCCGGGGCGCCCGGGCCGCCGTTCAAGAACTTGTAGGTGCAGCCGACGGCGAGTTCCACCCCTGCGCCGGGCAGGTCGAGTTCGAGCACGCCTGCAGCATGGGAGAGATCCCACACCGTCGTTGCGCCGGCGGCTGTCGCTCGTGCCGTCTCGCCGCCGAGATCGGCGACCTCGGCGGTGCGGTAGTCGACGAGCGAGCGCAGCACCACGTCGACGCCGTCGAGATCGTCGAGACCGCGGCGGATCTCACCGCCGCGCATGCGGACAACCCCCTCGACGGCGTAGCGGTCGGTCGGGAAGTCGGCGTCGTCGATGGCGATGACACGCCGACCGGGAGCCAAGTCGAGTGCGACGTTGAGCAGCTGGAAGATCCCGACCGTCGTCGATTCGTGGACGGCGACCTCGCCGGGAGATGCGCCGAGGAGTGGTGCGAGTTCGTCGCCGACGGTGAGTGCCAGGTTCAGCCAGTCGTGCTCCCACCACGATGTGATCAAGTCGCCGGCCCACTCCTCGACCACGCGGTGCAGCGCCTCGACGGTGCGCCTCGGGGTGCGTCCGAGTGAGTTCCCGTCGAGGTAGATCAGCTCCGGATCGGGGATCACGAACTCGTCGCGCCAGTACGCGAGCGGGTCAGCGGCGTCGAGTGCCAGCGCATCCGAACGGTCGATCATGCGTCGTCCACTCTGCCAGAGCCGACCCTCTCCGCCAGAGCCCGCCCACCCTGCCCGAGGGGTGGGGTCTCCGCGATGCGGCTCACTCGGTGAGACGAAGGAAGGTGGCGTGGCGCACGAGGCCGTCATTGGTGAACTCGGCGATCTCGATCTCGGCCCGCAGCGTCGGTTCGACCCATGTCGCGGTCCGGCGCACGGCGGGCGGTGGCGGTGGATCGAACGGGCAGTCGTCGGTCGCGAACTCTCGGAGGCGTGCCGACAACGCCTCGAGCGTGCGCTGATCGAAGCCGGTCCCGACGCCGCCGGCGAAGTGCAGACCCTCCGTGGTGGGTCGCCCGACGAGGAGCGCACCGAACGTCGATGCCCGGTTCCCTGCGCCCTCGGTGAATCCTCCGACCGTCAGCTCGACCCGCGTTCGGTTCTTGATCTTGCGCCAGTCCTTCGAGCGGGTTCCGGGACGGTAGGTCGAGTCGAGGCGTTTGGCGACCACACCCTCGAGTCCCTGCTCGGCGGTCGCCGCGACCAACTCGGCGCCACCGCCGGCGCGGAACGCGGGAACGGTCCAGTTCGGGCCCGGCTCGACGAGCTGTTCGAGGAGCCGCCGCCGTACTTCGTAGGGGAGGTCGACCACGTCGGTTCCGTCGACCTGCAACACGTCGAAGAACTGCAGCACCGCTTGGCGTGGAGAACCGACGCCGGAGCGCTGTGCCAACTCGAAGCGCGGTCGCCCGTCGTCGTCGAACACGACCAACTCGGCATCGAGGATCGCCGCCCCGGCATTCACCGATCCGGCCAGCTCGGCGAACTCGGGCCATCGTGCGGTCACGTCATGGCCGGCGGCGCTCTGCAATCGCACCGCACCGTCGGCGATGTGGACGATCGTGCGATACCCGTCCCACTTCAGCTCGAAGGCCCAGCCGTCGCCGTCGGGAACGGCGGTGGCCGACCCCATCGTCGCCTTCATCGGCAGCACCGGGAAGCGGAGTGTCACGACGACAAGGGTGTCAGGCGTCGGGCAGACGGCTCGACAGCACGCCTGACGTCTCGAGGCGATCGAGTGTCTCGTCGGTGTATCCGAGGAGCTCCGCGAGCACCGTTCGGTTGTCCTCGCCCCGGTACTTCGGGATCCCAGCGACGCCGACCTCCGGTGATGCGCTGAATCGCCAGGGAGAGTTGGGGACGCGGATCGTGCCGCCGCCGCGGTCGTCGACGTCGACCACCGCGTGGCGATCGCGTGCCCAGTCGGTCTCGGTCAGCTCGCCGGGCTGACGCACCCGGCCGACGGCGAGCTGGTGCTTGGAGAACTGCTCCTCGAACGCTTCCGCATCGGGCATCGTCGCCGCGAAGTCGCGGATGATCTCGCTGAGCGCATCGAAGTTCGCGAGCCGGGCGGCGACGTCCACGAAGCGCGGATCGTCGGCGAGGTCGGTGCGGCCCATCGCGGCGATGAAGAAGTCGAACGTGCCGCGTTCGGCGGGGTGGCCGCTGACCACCAGCGACTCCCCGTTCGCAACCGTCAACACGAGGTAGTCGCCGGGCCGGAAACTCCGGATCCACTGCGGATCGTCGTGGCCGTCCCACATCGCGTCGTGGAGATGTTCGTTGACGTAGAGCATCGTCTCCGCCATCGACACGTCGATCCATTGGCCCTCGCCGGTGCGCTCACGCTGGTAGAGCGCGGCAAGGATCGCCGACGCGGTCTCGAGCGAGGTGTAGACGTCGGCGTGGCTGTGCGGATCCTTCGCCAGCTCACCGCCTCTGGCGTTTCCCTGCGACGCGACGATGCCCGTCTCGGCCTCGACGACCGGTGCGTAGGCGCGTCGCTTGACCCACGGACCGGTCTGGCCGTACCCGGAGATCGACGCGTAGACCAGGCGGGGATTGCGCGCCCGCATCGTGTCGGCGTCGAGACCCAGCCGCGCCATCACGCCGGGCCGGTAGTTCTCCACCAGGACGTCGGCGTGTTCGCCGAGGGCGAGCAGGATCTCGGCGCCCTCCGGCGTCGCCAGGTCGAGACTCAGGTTGCGCTTGCCGACGTTCTGTTGGACGAAGTAGCTCGACAGTCCGTTGCGCCGCGGCGTGGCGAAGCGGGTGAGGTCGCCGGCGGGCGGCTCGATCTTGATCACGTCGGCTCCCATGTCGGCGAGCATGCGCGTGCAGTGCGGGCCCGACAGCACCCGGCTCAGGTCGAGCACGCGGACACCCGTGAGCGGACGATCGGACGAAGTGGCAGGTGACGTCACCCCGCCATCGTGCCCGATCCATCTGCGTCACATGGTGCCGGGCCCGACCTGATGGCGCATCGTCGACCCGTGAGCGGCACGCGGCATGAACCACACTGAGCAGATGTCGAATCAGGAGTCAGCCTGCCCACTCGATGGTCAGATGGCGATGATCACGGGCGGTGGGTCCGGCATCGGGCTCGCGTGTGCCGAAGCGCTCCTCGCCGACGGCGCAGATGTGACACTCGTCGCCCGCAACGCCGACCGTCTTGTGGTGGCCGCCGATGCCCTCCGAGAACGGTTCCCCGGATCGACCGTGGTCACCGCCTCGTGCGACGTCACCGACGAGGAGAGCGTCGCCGCGGCATGTGCGGTCGCGGCCGGTGCCGGGGCGCTGCGCATCGTGATCGCCAACGCCGGCACCGGATCGGCCGGGCCGTTCCATCTCACGACACTCGAGGACTGGAACACCGTGCTCGGAACCAATCTCACCGGTGCATTCCTGACCATGAAGCATGCGGTGCCGCACCTGGCGGCCAACGGCGGCGGCTCGATCGTCGCGGTGTCGTCGATCGCGGCCGTGGCGACTCATCGGTACATGACGCCGTACAACGTGTCGAAGGCCGGCCTGGAGATGCTGGTCCGCCAGGTCGCCGACGAACTCGGTGGGGTCGGGATCCGCGCCAATGCGGTCCGGCCGAGCCTGGTCCCCACCGACATCTCCGCGGGACTCACCGCCCTGCCCGAGATCGTCGACGACTACCTCGAACAGATGCCGCTGCACCGTCTCGGCACCACGGAGGACATCGCGTCGGTCGTCCGCTTCCTCGCAGGGCCCGAGAGTTCGTGGATCACCGGGGTGTGCATCAGCGCCGACGGCGGGCACCACCTCCGGCGCGGCCCCAACCTCGATGGGGTGATGAGGATGGTGCTCGGCGACGGCGTGTCGCCCTCGGGCCCGTCGATCACCCCGGATGGGTGATACGACGGAGTCGAATCCGCGCAAGACTCTGCAAAGAATCACCCGATCACAGGAAGCGCCACGACCATGACCGACGTACACGGACCCATCGATTTCGTTCTCCTCGAGTTCGCCGGGGGAAACGATCTGTCCGCGACCGCGGCCGCACTGATCGACCTGGTCGATCGTGGTGTGGTCAGGCTCTACGACCTCCTCGCGATCCGCAAGGAGGACGACGGCACGTTCTCCATGGTGGAACTCGACGCGCTCGGCGGCGAGATGACGCTGGTCGCCGGCGCCCGGTCGGGTCTGCTCGGCGACGACGACATGCAGGCCGCGGCCGACACCATGTTGCCGGGCACGACGGGCGTGCTGTTGATGTACGAGAACACCTGGGCGATCCCGTTCGTCGCTGCCGCGTTCGACGCCGGCGGCACGATGATCGCCTCCAAGCGCATCCCCGCCGAGGAAGTCATCGCCGTCCTCGACGAACTCGAAGCCGCCGACTGAGTCCGGCGCACGACTGAAAGGAACCACCGATGCCAGGTCTGGTCAGAGGAATCGCACGTACCGCCGTCATC
>Ga0316188_10001533_pt1 | contig 10972 bp, 11 predicted proteins | sample Phiworburrow1_MG_FD_204933 | JGI IMG/M metagenome (GOLD analysis project Ga0316188, IMG submission 204933) | Coastal sediment microbial communities from Maine, United States - Phippsburg worm burrow 1 | ecosystem: Environmental > Aquatic > Marine > Coastal > Sediment | place: USA: Maine... | reverse complement strand
GACCGCGTTGGTTGAGGCCGACCGATGCCAGTTTGGTGGCCACCGTCGGGAACATCGCCGGCGGGATGGCCATGTAGAACACGGCCACCAGCGAGTTGTGGCGGTCGAGCGTCGCGCGCAGCTCGTTCCACGTCGCCTCGTCGGCGTAGTCGCCCTGGACGAGATCGAGTCGCCCGCACAGGGAGTCGACGACCCTCGGGTCGGGGTCGTCGATGTGCTCGGCGATCGACTCGCGAGCGTGCATGCGGAAGTCGTCGTCGGTCCAGTCGCTGCGGGCGACGCCGATCACCGGCACCGTCAGCACGCCGGATCGCTCGAGCCGGTACAGCGCCGGGAACAGTTTGCGCACGGCGAGATCGCCGGTCGCCCCGAACAGCACCAGTGCGTCGGCCCGCGGCTGGTTCGTCTGCATCTGTCCGGTGTCGATGCGGGTCGTGGTCGGCGACGGAACGGGCTGGTCGGTCATCTCGTGGTGTCCTTCTTCTCGACGTGGCCGCCGAATCCGGCGCGCATCGCCGACAACACCTGGTCGGCCACGTCGGAGCGACCCCGCGACGTGAACCGCTGGAACAGGGCGGCCGACAGCACCGGTACGGGCACGCCCTCGTCGATCGCCGCGTCGATGGTCCAGCGTCCTTCCCCGGAATCGCTGACCACTCCGGAATAGGCGCTCAACTCGGGGTCCGCCTGGAACGCCTCCGCCGTGAGATCGAGCAGCCAGGAGCTGATCACCGATCCGCGGCGCCACACCTCGGTGATGCCCGCGAGGTCGAGGTCGTACCGGTAGTACTGCGCCGCATCGAGCGGCGCGGTCTCGGCATCGACGGTGTGTTCGATCGCTCCGATGTCCGCCTTCGCCAACACGTTGAGGCCCTCCGCGTATGCAGCCATCAGCCCGTACTCGATCCCGTTGTGGACCATCTTCACGAAATGTCCGGCCCCGCTCGGCCCGCAGTGCAGCCAGCCGTGTTCCTCCGGGGCCTCGACGCCGGTGCGCCCCGGCGTCCGGTCCGTTTCGCCGAGTCCGGGGGCGAGCGTCTCGAAGATCGGGGTGAGCCGCTCGACGGCGGCGTCGGGGCCGCCGATCATCAGGCAGTACCCGCGTTCGAGGCCGAACACGCCACCGCTGGTACCGACGTCGAGGTAGTTGACGCCCGACGCCGAAAGGGCCGCCGATCGGTCGATGTCGTGGCGGTACCACGAGTTGCCGCCGTCGATGACGGTGTCGCCGGCGTCGAGGAGGGGTGCGAGCGCCTCGACCGTGCTCCCGACGAACGCGGCCGGCACCATGATCCAGATCGCCCGAGGGGGGTCGAGAGCGGTCACCATCTCGACGAGCGAGCGAGCCCCGACCACGCCGAGTTCCGATTCGAGGTCGGCGATGACTCCCTCGTCGACGTCGTGGACGACGCACTCGTGCCCGTCGCGTTGGAGACGGCGCACCATGTTGGCGCCCATTCGACCGAGCCCGATCATCCCGAGTTGCATGGGCACAGACTGCCACGAACGCGGCCGGTCTACGCTCGGTGGATGAAGGAGGATCGGGAGCGCCTCGGGTGGATCGACGTGGCGACCGAGGAGCATCGGCGCCTGCTGTCGACGTTGGATCGACGCGTCGCGTCGGGAACTCTCGATGTGGCGGCGCGGTCACTGTTGCCCGACTGGACGATCGGCCACGTGGTCACCCATGTGACGCACAGCGGCGACGGCCACGTGCGCATGCTCGACGCCGCCGCGCAGGGTGATGTCGGACCGCAGTACCCGGGTGGTCGCGCGCAGCGCAACAGCGGAATCGAGCAGGGTGCGGCTCGTCCCGCGGCCGAGCAGGTGGCGGATCTGCGGCGAGCGATCGACGCCCTGGAGGCTCGCTGGGCGTCGATGCCGACGTGGGACGGCGTCGGGGCGTCGTTGGGCGGCGAGGTCGCCATCGCCGACCTCCCGTTCCTGCGAATACGCGAGGTTGCGATCCACCACGCGGACCTGGGGATCGGCTTCACGTTCGGTGATCTCCCCGGCGCGTATCTCCGTGAGGAACTCAGGCGGATGGAGATGCTCTGGGCGTCGCGTCAACCGATGGGCATGACGACGCTGCCACCGCTCGCCCTGGCCGCTCCGCCGTCCGATCGTCTCGCCTGGTTGATGGGCCGACCCGCGATCGACGGACTCGACCCGGCAGGGGTCCACTGAACGAACTCACTCCTTCAGGGCGTCCATTCCGGGCATCTTCCTGATCGAGTTGAGGTGGGCGTCGAGCAGGGGCACTTCGGCGGTGATCCAACGTTCGAACGAGCGGACCTTGGTGACACGCGCGTCGAGGTCGGTCTCGTCGTCGATCTCCTCGAGGCGCCGTGCCATCTCGTCGAGCTGACGTGGACTGATGGATTCCATGCCCAACTCGCGCCGGACCCGAGCGTCGCCCACCACGACCGACACCGCCGTCATCGTGATCAGGTTGTGCGTCGTCGGGCCGAACAGGCCCTCGGGCATGGTGTCGGGCTCGACATCCGCCACGAATTCCGTACCGACCCGCACAGCTGTCGCAACGACGGATCGCACGGCAGGTCCCCCGCCGAACGCTCCGGCAACCGTCGACAGTCCGAATCCGAGCGCTCCGCCGAGCCGTCTCCGGCGCCCCTCCTCGGCGACCGCTTCGGCCATCAGGGTCGCTCCTTCGGTTCGGGTCGCGTCCACGAGGAGATCGGCGAAGTCGGCCACGTGCTCCACGCCGGTGAGAGTCCCCACACCTGCACCGAGGTCGGTGACCGTCTGCGTGGTGTACGCACTCATCGCCGGCCCGATGGCCGCCTGTGCCGTGGGCTCTCGCAGAACGACGCCGAACAGCCCCACGAGCTCGTCGTACGTGCCGAGGTCGATCTCGGCGCCGTCGACGGTCACGACCGACCTGATCGTGGTCTCGAAGCCGAGCACAAGCGCCAGCGTCGGGATGTACCCGGCCATCGAACCGGCGACACCGACGGCCATGCCGGGGGTGATCCCGTGGTCGAGCGGGCCGTTCGCGATCGTCGTGAGTGTGGCGAGCACCCGGTATCCATCGGCGAGCCTGCCCGGGTCGGCTTCGACCGCGTCGTACAGTCCCGCGAGCACGAACTCGGTGACGATGTCGGTGTCCAGCCGTTCCCAACTCGCGATGCCGTAGAGCACGGCCGGGTCGAGGAGGAGGTCGAGGCACGCGGCCGGTTCGGCCAGCAGGCCACTCAAGGCCGTCGACAGCGATGCTGCGTATCCGTCGAGATCGACGGTGCTCTGGGGGCCGTGCGGCCACATCATGGCGGTGACGACGCCGGCCAGGAAGGTCGCCGGGAAGGCGGCCCGACCGGTGAGGTTCCCGACGAGTGTCGTGGTCGAGGCGAGGGCGATCAGTCGATCCGCGAATCCCGGGTCGCCGGCGACCCGCAGCGCCAGCTCGCGAGCCAGGACGTCGAGGTCGATCGCGTTCGGCGGCAGTCGGTCGGCCCAGGCGACGTAGCCGATCAGGTCGTCGTCGGTCAGCGCCGACAAGGCGGTCCACTGGCAGACATCGGGCGTTCGCAGAAGACCGGGAACAGGCGCTGCCGACAGTGGTCGACCACCGGTCCACCAGCCCATCGGATGGTCGAGTCGGGCCTCGGTCCACGACACCATCGCATCGCTGCGGATGATCTGGAGGATCGCCGGCATCCAGAGATCTTCGAGGTTGCGTCGGGTCAGCCGAATCGCGCGCAGGGCCTCAGCGGCTGCGGGGTCGTCCGAGCGGATCGATCGGAGCCCCTCGATCGCGTCGATCGTGCGGTGCGAGAGCTCCCGCAGGCGATGGGGGTCGTAGCCCGTGTCCACGTGGGGCTCCTCACCCGGCCAGGCCGACCCGAGCGGCGGCGATGGCGTCGAGTTCCGCGGCCTGTTGCTCGAACCGGTGGGCATGCGTACGAAGGTCGTCCGCGGCCGAATGGAGCTGGCGTTGGTTGAGGACGAGCGTCGAACGGCAGAGCATCGGACGCGGTCCGCGCCAGGTGTCGTCGTCGGCACAGCCGTCGAGACGCATCACCGCGAGGGACTCGATCGAGTTCGCGAGCCCGCGGAGATGCGAGGCCCGTCGACGTAGTTGATCCGTGTTCATCACCCGCCAGTGGGTGCTGACGCGAGGACGAGGGAATCTCAGAGATCGGCCAGGGCGACCGTGCGGTCGGCGACCACCGCTGCCTCCTCGGGGTCATGGGTGACGAGGAGTGTGGTGACGGGCTGCAGGAGTTCGGCGAGGTCGACGGCGAGGCGGTCGTGGAGCTCGCGGTCGAGGCCCGTGAGGGGCTCGTCGAGCAACACGACGGTGGGATCGGCGGCGAGCGTTCGAGCGAGCGCCACCCGCTTGGCTTCACCGCCAGACAGACCGGTGACGTCTCGATCGTCGAATCCGGTCAGGCCGACCCGGTCGAGCCACTCGCGCCCGGCGGCGTTGCGTTCGTCCTTCGACACCCCCGCCAGCTTCGGACCGAAGGTGACGTTGTCGAGCGTCGAGAGATGTGGAAACAGCTGGTTGTCCTGGAACACCATGCCGACACCACGTCGATGCGTCGCCACGTGGGTGACGTCGACCCCGCCGACGACGACGATCCCGGCGTCGGGCGCGACGATCCCGGCGATCACGCGCAGCAGCGTGCTCTTGCCACTGCCCGATGGGCCGAGCAGGGCGACCGACTCGCCACTCGCCACCTCGAGCGAGACGCCGTCGAGGACGACGAGTTCACCGAACGCGACTCGAACGCCGTGCACCTCGAGATTGCTCATGTTCCCGGCGTCCGATCGGTCTCGGTCTGCGCACGTTCGACGGCGACGACCAGCAGCACCGTCACGGCGGCGAGCATCGTGGCGAGCACGTATCCCTGTGCCTGCAGCGTCGTGCCGGTGCGCCCGAGCAGCTGCTCGATGGCGATCGGGAGGGTCTCGCCGCCCGAACGCGAGAGGAAGCTCGTGGCGCCGAACTCGCCGAGTGAGATCGCCGCGGCGAGTGCAGCGCCGACCCCCAGCGGACGCCACACGTAGGGCACCACGGTTGCCCACCATGCCCGTACCGGCGAGGCGCCGAGCGTGGCGGCGGCGTCGGTCATCGCCGGATCGACCGAGCGCAGCACTCCGACGCAGACCCGAACGACGAAGGGAACGGCGACGAGCGCATGGCCGACGGGCACGAGCCACCACGACGCCCGCCAATCGAACGGAGCGACGTCGAACGTGATCAGCATGCCGAGACCGATCGTGACGGCCGAGGTACCGAGCGGGAGCATGAGTCCGCTGTCGATCAGTCGACCGTGGCGTTTCGCCGCGGTGATCGCCAGGCTCGCAACACCGCCGAAGACCACTGCGAACAGTGTCGCCCACGCGGCGTTCACGAGGGAGTTGGCGATCGCGTCGACAGGATCGACACCGACTCGCAGCCCCGGCCGGATCTCGTCGCGACCGAGGTGCGTCCACGCGTTCGTCGACCAACCGCTGGGCGTGGAGAACGATCGCACGACGAGGGCGGAGAGCGGGACGAGCGCGACGAGCGCTGTCGTGGTCGCGGCCGACCCGACGAACCATCGTTCGCCGCGCGTCCGAGCTCGTCGGCGGGGCGCCACCGGCCGCAACGCCAGAGCCCGGCTGTGTGTCCGCTGGGTGATCGTCGACCAGGCGAGGACCACGGCGAGCAGCGTCAGCTGCAGCAGCGCGAGCACGGTCGCGCCGCCGATGTCGCCGAGCTGGGTTGCCCGGCGCCACACCTCGACTTCGATCGTGCGCGTCCCGGGTGCGCCGAGGACGCGGATCACCCCGAACGAGGTGAAGGAGAACAGGAAGACGATCGTGGTCGCTGCGACGATCGCCGGCCGGACGAGCGGGAACGAGACCCGGGTGACCACGTGCCAGCGTGACGCCCCCAGCGATGCGGCGGCGTACTCCATGTCGGTCGGGAGGTGCTCCCAGAGCGATCCGACGACGCGCACGACGACGGCCACGTTGAAGGCGACGTGGGCTGCGATCACCGCCCACACGGTGCGATCGAGGGAGTCCGGCAGCAAGGCCAGGAACGCGGCACCCATGACCACGGTGGGCAGGACGAAGGCGGCGGTCAGCAGGCCGATCAGGACACTGCGACCCGTGAAGGCGAACCTGGCCACGAGGTAGGCCGGGACCAGGCCGACGACGATCGTGATGACCGTCGACACGACCGCTTGCCACAACGTGAACCACACCACCTTCCAGGTCTGTGATCGCCCGAACGTGTCGGCGACGGCCGTCGCGTCGAGCGCCTCGACGAGCAGCGTCGTGAACGGCCAGACGTAGAAGATCGCGAGTGCCACGACCGGACCGATCGCGAGCGCCGCGCCACCGCGGCAGGCGGTTCACCCGAGCACCAACTCCGTCCACTCGTCGATCCAGACGGACCGGTTGGCGTCGATCACGGCCGGGTCGAGCGATCGGGGCGTCTCTGGCCGCACGGCGAAGTCGATGAACTCCTGGGGCAACTCGACGGCCTGGTTCGCGGGGTACACGAAGAGGTTCAGCGGCAGCTCGGACTGGAACTCCTCACCGACGAGGAAGTCGACGAGTCGGCGGGCGGCGTCGGGCGAGTCGGTGCCGCGGAGCACGCCGGCGAACTCGATCTGACGGAAGCACGTGTCCTCGATCACCCCGGTGGGGGAATCCTCGCGTGGCGGGTCCGCGAAGATCACCTCGGCGGGTGGGCTCGATCCGTAGCTGACGACCATCGGCGTCGGGCCACCGCCGGCCCAGGTGAACCGCTCGTAGTAGGCCTGGGTCCAGCTGTCGACGACCTCGACGCCGTTGGCGCCGAGCGAACTCCAGTAGCGCTGCCAACCCTCGAGGCCGTACTCGTGGATCGTCGCCAGCAGGAACGCGAGCCCGGGGGACGACGTCGCCGGGTTCTGGACCACGAGCATGCCGGCGTAGGCGGGGTCGGCCAGATCGGCGAGCGTCGTCGGGGGTGCGAGGTCCTGCTCGGCGAACCAGCCGATGTCGTAGTTGACGCAGACGTCGCCGTAGTCGACGGGCGTCGCCTCGCCGTTGGGGACGAGTGTGGTGAAGTCCCCGTCGATCGTCACCGAGCCGTCCGCGATGCCAGCCGCCACGTAGGGCTCGAAGATCTCGTCGGTGACGGCTCGCGAGAGCAGTGTGTTGTCGATGCCCCACATCACGTCCCCCTCGGGGTTCCCGGCGGTGAGTGATGCCTTGGAGAGCATCGTGCCGGCATCACCCGCGACGAGGATCTCGACGTCGATTCCGGTCTGCTCCGTGAACGATGCGAGTGCCCCGTTGAGCGTCGTGTCGGATTCGGGGAACGAGTCGTAGGTGACGAGGGTGATCGTCTCGCCGCTCGGCGTCGGGTCCGTGCCGCCGGGACCCGTCGGGGGCGGGCCGACGGCGACGGAATCAGGGCTCGTGCCGTCGCTGCCACAGGCGCTCGCCCCGACGAGCACGGCCACCGCTCCGGCGATCGCCATCCATCGCGAGGAACGAGCGCGTCGTCTCCGGGTCGCGTCGCTCATCGCGCCACTGCGGGGACGTCGAAGATCGTGAGGGTGCCGCCCGACAGCGACACCTCGACGTCGACGGGTCGGTCCCCTGCGGGAACCTCGTTGCTCACACCGAGGCCGACGACAGGATCGATGTCGACCTCGGTCAGCTCCCAACGGGTGTTGCGGAGGGTCACTCGGGTGCACGGGCCGTGGAGGGCGAGCAACGACAGGGTCGAACCCGCCACGAGATGCAGCGTCGCCGACCCCGGGCCCTGTACGACCGTGACGTGCTGATCGTTCCACCACGCATCGAGCATCGGCACGCTGGTGACGCTCAACGCGCCGAGAGCGCCGATCGACGCGATGGTGTGATCGAGCCGGTCGCCGCCACCGATGAGGGTGATCCGTTCGGGGTCGAGCGATGCCGCAACCGCGAGCGCGAGTTCGGTGTCGGTGCGGTCCTTGTCGGCCGGATGCCGTTCGATCGACGCGTTGCGCGCAGCCCAGGTGACGCCGTCGTCGGTGACCGAATCGAGGTCACCGATCAGACGTGTCGGTTGGAGACCGACTGCGAGGGCGTGATCGAGGCCACCGTCGGCCGCGATCAGGACTGCGTCGGCCGGGATTCGAGCCACCACGTCGGGTGCGAGCGGCGCTGCTCCGGTGATGATGACGATGTGTTCGTTCACGATGTTCCTCCGCCGGCATTATCCGGATCAGGTTCGTGGGTCGGCGGCGGCGGTCGCCCTCTCAGCCCGCCGTTCCAGCGAGCTCCCCGTGGGTGTGCACTCGAGACTACCTCAGAGGAACGTCTGCAGGCACAGGGCCGCTGCCGAGACGCCGAGCATGCCGACGATCGCCAGGTCGAATCCACGCCCCGACACCATGTTGCGCAGACGTGTGCCGATGGGGATCGATGCGAACACGGGGATGCAGGCCAGCAGCGTGGCCGGCACCCGGCCGGCGAGTTCTCCGGTCGTGACGAGGACGACGAGCTGGGCGAGGCCGGTGATGAAGAACAGCGAGGTGACCGACAGGATGTGAGCACTCCGCGGCAGCCGGTAACTGTGGATCCACGAGCCCACGATCGGCCCGGAGATGCCGACGGCGCCCTGGAACATGCCGGCGACCCCGCCGACCAGCGGCGCGAGGCGCTTCGACCGCGCCGGGCTGGTGCGCAGGTCGGGGTGTGCGAAGAACAGCACGATGTAGCCGACGATCGCCACGATCACCGCGACGACGAGCGGCGTCTCGGGGATGCTGACGAGCAACAACGTCCCGGCGATCGCGCCGAGCACACCGACGATGGCGAGTGTCGGGAGGTCACGGGTCTGGGGATAGCTGTGGCGTTCCTTGGCGGCGAGTGTTGCGTTGGCGAGCACGTTCGGGAAGGCGATCACGACGATGGCCGTGTCGACGTCGACGAACAGCGATGCGATCGGGATGGCGATCAACGGCAGGCCCATCCCGGTCACCGCCTTGGCGATCGCGCCGATGACGACGGCGACGAGAATGATCAGGAGTTCGCCGCCGGTCACCGGTGTGGGCCCGTCACGGGGTCGGCCCGACGGCGACCGGCCGATCGGGGTCGGCCGACCACGCCGACCACGATCCGACGAACACTCGCGGCCGACCGAGTCCGAGGTGCTCCATCACCAGTGCGTTGTGGCAGGCGGTGACGCCCGAGCCGCAGTACACGATCGGATCGTCATCGGTCGCGGTGGCGGCGAAGCGTTCGGTGAGATCCGCCGGCTCACGAAAGCGCGAGTCGGCATCGAGGTTGTCGGTGTAGACGAGATTGATCGCGCCCGGGATGTGGCCGGCGACGGCATCGATCGGCTCGACCTCCCCGGCATAGCGGGCAGGGTCACGACTGTCGATCACGACGCCGCCGGCGCGGATGTGCTGCGCGACGGTGTCGGCGTCGGCCACCGCACCGGACGGCCACGGCCGCACGGCTCGATCGACCGGCTCGACGGCGACGGGTCCGCTCTCGACGGGACCGTTCCACGCGCCGAGACCGCCGTCGAGCAGCGCAGCCCGTTGGCCGATGATCCGCAGCATCCACACCAGGCGTCCGGCGAGTCCGCCACCCGCGCGGCGGTCGTAGGCGACCACGGTCATGTCGTCGCCGATCCCGAGCGCACCGAGATCGGCCGCGAAGTCGTCCGCGGTCGGCAGGGGGTGGCGGCCGCCGGCCACCGAGGGGGGTGTGGCCAACACGGTGTCGAGCGACACGTAACGAGCGCCGGGGAGGTGCCGCTTCTCGTACGCCTCCTCGGGATCGCCACCGGTCATCGACGACCCGACCTCGCAGACCACGACGCCGGCACCGTTGTCGGCGAGCCAGTCGGCGTTCACGATCGGGGGCAGAGGATCCGAGGTCGTCGGCATCGGCGTCATGGGCTCACTCTGCCACGCCGCGGAGTGTCGGCTGGATCCGGCGTGTGCCACGATGAACCGATGAGCGACACCTTCACGGCACTGGTCCTGCGCGAGACCGACCACGGCCCCGTCGGGGCCCTGGAACAACTCACCGATGCCGACCTCCCCGACGGCGATGTCACGATCGACGTCGACTACTCGTCGTTGAACTACAAGGACGGCATGGCCCTGTCGGGCAAGGGTCGCATCGTGCGCAGCTATCCGATGGTCCCCGGAATCGACCTCGCCGGTTCCGTCGTGGCGAGCGACTCGCCCGACTTCGCGGTCGGCGACGCAGTGATCTCGACGGGCTGGGGCGTCGGTGAGCGGTTCTGGGGCGGCTACACCCAGCGCCAGCGCGTGCGATCCGAGTGGCTCGTGAAGCGTCCCGAGGGCATGAGCGCGCTGACCGCCATGTCGATCGGCACCGCCGGTCTCACGGCGATGCTCTGCGTGATGGCCATCGAAGATGCCCGGGTGCAGCCCGCCGACGGCCCGGTGCTCGTGACGGGCGCAGCCGGGGGTGTCGGATCCGTCGCAGTCGCGTTGCTCGCGGGGCTCGGCTTCGAGGTCACCGCGGTGACCGGTCGCCCGGAGACCCAGGCCTACCTCGCCGGGCTCGGCGCAACGGCCTTTCTCACCCGTGAGGAGATGACCGAGCCCGCCCGGCCTCTCGAGTCGGAACAGTGGGTCGGTGCTGTCGACACCGTCGGCTCGACCATGCTGGCCAAGGTGCTCGCCCAGATGAAGTACGGCGGGGCGGTCGCCGCGTGCGGTCTGGCCGGTGGTGCGGATCTGCCGACGACGGTGATGCCGTTCATCCTGCGCAGCGTGCGGCTGCAGGGTGTCGAATCGGTGATGACGCCGACGCCGGTACGCGACGTGGCGTGGGCCCGACTGGGGCGTGACCTGCCCGCCGACACGATCGACTCGATGACCGAGATCGTTCCGTTGAGCCAGTTGCTCGAACGCGGCCCGAGCATCCTCGACGGCCAGGTCCGCGGTCGGTGGGTCGTCGACCCGAGCGCCTAGGGTGGGCGTTC
>Ga0316188_10001532_pt1 | contig 10975 bp, 8 predicted proteins | sample Phiworburrow1_MG_FD_204933 | JGI IMG/M metagenome (GOLD analysis project Ga0316188, IMG submission 204933) | Coastal sediment microbial communities from Maine, United States - Phippsburg worm burrow 1 | ecosystem: Environmental > Aquatic > Marine > Coastal > Sediment | place: USA: Maine... | reverse complement strand
CGTGGACGTGCAGGTGACGGTGATCGGTCTTGTAGTGCTTGTTGAGCCACTTTTCAAAGGCCCGCATCCGCTCGTACTCGATGCCCAGGGGCCGCCCGTCGTGGATCCAGTACTGGGTGCGCGTGGGCACCACCAGCACCCGGATGATCCGCCGCTCGACCATGCCATCGAGGTCCCCCTTCCAGGGCACCGCCAACGGGCGAAACAGCGCGACACCCACGTCACTCAGCTCAGGCTGCGGCGCCGTGGATTCCGGGACGACGGATTGTGTCTGTGCCGCCTCGCTGAGGGTCGGGATCCGTTCATCCGTGCCCGACGGCGAACAGGCCGACAGGATCGACCAGGCCAGGACGAAAGGGGCGGCTGCCGGGCCAAGCCTCGCCCACCGGAACGGCATTCTGCGGCTCATCGGCCGAGCTTACCGCGGTTGGCCCGGAAATCGCCCCCCGACGAATGAAGGGTCCGGTCAGTCCTCGCTGGCGAAGCCGAGCAGTTGCAGCAGGCTGGTGAACAGGTTGAACAGGCTGACGTAAAGCGTCACGGTCGCGAGGATGTAGTTGGTCTCGCCCCCATTCACGATTTCGCCGGTCTGCCACAGGATGAGCCCGGCCATCAACATGACGAACATGGCTGACACCGCCAGCGACAGCGCCGGTACGTGAAAGAACACGGCGGCGAGGCCGAGCAGGAATGCGGCGAGAATGCCGGCGAAGAGGAATCCGCCGAGGAAGGAGAAGCTCCTGCCACTCTTGACGGCATAAACCGACAGGCCGACGAAAGTGATGGCTGTAATGCTGAAGGCGTTGACGACGACATCGTGGCCGTTGGGCAGAAACTTCAGGTAGGCACTGATGATCGGCCCGAGCGTGTAGCCCATGAATCCCGTCAGGGCAAATACGAAGAGGATGCCGAGCGCCCGGTCAGCGGTCTTGTGTACGGCGAACAGCAGGCCGAAGTAGCCCACCATCGTGATCAACAGGCCGGGGTGTGGGAGGTTCAGCGCCATGGCGGCACCGGCCGTCAGCGCGCTGAATGCGAGCGTGGCGGACAGCAACAGGTAGGTGTTCTTCAGGACCTTGTTGGTGGCCAGGGCTGAGGTCGACGCGAGGCCGGCAATGGGCTGGGCGCTACGAGGGCTGTCGATACGATCCATGTCTGGGAGTCTCCCGGTGCTTTCGAAGGGGGCCAAGTATAGGGCGATACAATATATGAAAAAAACAACGCGAATAAAAGTTCAGTAATTATTGTAGACCAACCAAGCCCTCGGGGGTTCCCCGGTGCCTTGCGATACGCCTCGCCGGCAAGGACAATCGCGGCGCGAGACCGCAACCCGGAGAGGTGGCAGAGCGGTTGAATGCACCGGTCTTGAAAACCGGAGACCCTTCACGGGGTTCGTGGGTTCGAATCCCACCCTCTCCGCCAACTGCCTGATCCGAGGGCCCTTTCGGGACCCTCGGATCAGGCAGCGGGGCCGGGCGCGTGGACGACCGCACCGGGTTCGACGAGGCACGCCCTGGCGTGCCGAAGGACAGCGCCGCGCAGCGGCGCTGGTCCCGAGTGGGAGCGAGGGATGCGTCGTAGGTTTATAATCCAATATTGGTTAATCACTTAGAGTATATATCTAGAGATTACATTAAGTGAAGTTGCGGTAACGATCAGTCCAGCGCCCAATCCTTTGGCGTCGCGCAGACTGTGCGTGCAGACGAAGCCGACCCGGATGCGCGCTATCAATGCTGGGGCCCATAGGCAGCCGGCAACACATTGCCACCGGCAACCTTGTCTTCTTGTTTGACGAATGGGCGAGGGGCCCGCAGGCCGAAGCCGAACAGGGCGGCGGGGTTACTGCCGCGTTTACGTGCCAGCGGTTGCGTTGCCAGCGGCGAGGCAGTGGCCTGGAGGTCACTGGCAACAGCCGACCGCGCCGCTGACCGGTACTCGGCACAGACACCGTTACGTCGGCTTTGACGAGACACCGGCGGAGCGGACCTCATCGCAGCAGGACCCTCGAGGCCAATGGTGGTGTGCTCCACGAGCGGTTCGTCAGACCCGCGCAGTTTGGCAATGCGCCGGGGCTCCGCTACCGAATCGATGTGCCGTAAGCGCTCGATGCCGGGCCCCGGTTCCACGCTGTCAGCCGCCCCGGCTAGTTGATCTCGATCGCCCCAACGTCGCCAGCGGTGTTCGGCGGACGCGATGTGCCCAGCTGATCCACGCTGAGTCGCTGTACCGAGAACGCGCGACCCGTCTGTACGTCCATTGCTATCCGCGAATTCTCCGCGAGGTAGCCCGATGAGAACAGGGCTCGCCAGGCGGCGTCGCCGAGCAGCTCCGTTCCCATACCCGGGATGCCCTCGTGATCGAGTGCAGCGTCCAGTCGATGCCAGAACAAGATGTAGGGATGGTTGGCCAGTTCCCGCGGCCAGGTCTGGGCCGGGCCGAAGAAATGAGTGTCTGCCAGTGTCAGGATGGGGTTACCCGACGGGTCCAGATAGGGCTGGACCCCGGGAGTCGACGGATCGGAGTCCTGAGCGTTCAGGAACGACTCGAAGTCAGCGGTGAACCCGCTTGCAAAGCCCGCCAGCCCATAATGAGTTTCCAGTCGACCGAGCACGATCGCCAGGAAATCATCGATGCCACCGGCCTCGACCCTGTACTGGGCCAAGGTCTCGGATACATCATAGGGATCAGGTGGCACCTGGCCCAGGGCACTCCCTCGTGGCCGGTAGTAAAGAACCGCTGGCGCGCCAGGATCGACGCCTGCGGACAAGATCGTGGGTGAAGCGGCGACGACACCGGCCAGGTCCACCAGTTCGGCGAGTGCGAGGCCATCGTCATCGCCGGGCTGCGGGTAATGCTTTCGGCTCAGCGACTTCCAGTCCCATTCGCCGACGGGTACCAGGATCTGGCTGAAGTCGAGCGCGCCAAGCCGGTTATACCCGGCGCTACGGAAATAGAACAAGGAACCCGTAAACACGTCGTGGGCATAGCGACTGCCGCCGATCTCCTGCACGCTGTTACCAGCGACGATGGAGTGGCCCAGTAGCAGGTCTTCCGTCGCGTGCGCATTGCCAACCGTTGCGGCGATCCCGCCTGCGAGGTTTGTCCTGCCAAGACTGTCTGTCCTGGGCACGCCGCGAACCTCATTCTCCACGACGGTGCAGCTCTGGATCTCCATGTAACCGTTGGACATGTATATCCCGCCGCCACGCCAGTATCCGATCGCGAGCAGGAAGCCAGGCAGGCCTGGCGCCGGCTCCGCGAGGTTGCCTGCGATCGTGCTGTTGGTCAGTCGCATGGTCTTGCGTTTACCGATTCCTCCGCCATCGGAGTAGACACCGGCCCCATAGGCGTAGAGACCGGCGATACGATTGCCGCTGATCGACGAACGGTCGATGGTGGAGACGGTCTCGAGACTCTCGGCGCCACCTACGGAGTACACGCCACCACCAGCCGCTCCTGCCCCGGTAGCCGAATTGCCGCTGACGACACAACGATGCATGTCCACGATGTCAGCGTAGACGGCGCCGCCGAATGCGCCGCGATCGCGCGATGAATCGAAGTCGCCCTCGACATGGTTGTCATAGAGCCTGCAATCCTTAAGGTGAGCGGTGCCCCATACCGCGATGGCGCCACCGCGAGCCAGTGTCCACGGCTGGGGATACTCGCCGGTGGGGGTGAGGGCTGCGGCGACGCTGTGTCCACCCGTGATGACGACATTGGTGAGCGTAAGATCTCCGTCCACAGCCAGAATCCGCGCCCCGGGCTGGACATCGCGGTCCCAGGAGAGGGTAATGCCGGAGGGAAGGCCCGATGCGTCAATGATGACATTCTTGCGGGCCAGCAGTGCCGATCGTCCGTAGTCGCGGTCGAACCAGCCGACCAGGTAGGACACTGGCCCGCTCGGTTCATTCCTGATTCCCATCACTTCGCCCGTCAGCGTCGTGTGCTCATCGGCGACGATTGACAGCTCGATGACGCCTCGATCGAGACGCGGATCGAACGTGATGCGTTGGCCGGACGCGGCAGCCGCAAGGGCCGAGCGGAGCGTAATGGATCCTGCTGGCGGCTCGGCGATATCGGCGAGCGTATTGACGACGATGGGAGATGCAGGCGGTTCTGGACCCCCTTCATTGGATCCACCACCACAGGCTGTCAGCATCAGGACCGCTGCCAGCAGGACCAGGTTGGCGTGTTTCTTCAAACCAGGTTGCCTGCTTCCCTTGATGCTTCAGATGATAGGTCAATACGTCAGTGGGGAGACCCCTGGAATCGCGAAATTCTGGCTGAAGCCCAGTTCGATAGTGGATTGAGTCGGTGCCAGTGGTCCGCTCTTGATGCTGGACCGACTCCGCAGGCGACATGCACCAACCTTGCGGCAAGAGACCCTTGACGGGGTTCGCGGATTCGACGAGGCCTGCGCTGGCGTGCCCAAGGACCGTGTCGCGACGCGGCGCTGGTGTCGACCAGCTTTGGCCAATCTTCGATTCCGGTCCGAATATCAGCTCGTTAAACCGCACGCAGACGGCAAACCCAGGGAGCGGACTGAGCCAATTGAACGCTTATCAAATACATTAAAAAACATATTATTACATCGAGATTTTGATGTGGATTATTGCTGAATTACATGGCACTGTACTGACCGGGTCCGCCGCACTGGCTGTCCGGGTCGCGCCTTTTCAAGCGGTCGCACCGATGATCGGGTCCAGGTTCTCTTGGCAGGCATGCCGCGAGGAAGCAAATGTCCCAGCAAACAACGGCTGGTACCGATTCACCCTCCAGCGGCACCGGAGCGGCATCAGCCGCCGATTTCGGTGCCGTGACCCACGAGGTCATCAACCAGCCGACCCCCCTGGTCGACTACAACCTGTTTGATTCGGACCTTGCGCTCCGCGAGGGTATCTCGCGCGAAGGGGCTGGCTGGGCCGAGGATGCGCTGCGCGCGTTCGGGGCGCGTGTGGGCGCCGCCGAGTACCTGGAACTTGGCGAACTGGCCAATCGCTACCCGCCGGAATTCGATACCCATGACCGTTTCGGGCATCGCGTGGACCTCGTGCGGTTTCACCCCAGTTACCACCGCCTGATGCGTGTGGCCATCGAGGAGGGCCTGCATTCCTCGCACTGGACGGACCCGGGCCCGGGGGCGCAGGTCGCCCGGGCCGCCAGGTTCTACATGCAATCGCAGGTCGAGGCGGGTCATGGCTGCCCGATCACCATGACCTCGGCCGTCGTCCCTTCGCTCAGGACGGAACCGGCGCTGGCAGCGATCTGGGAGCCGAGGATCACGTCCCGCCACTATGACCCGCGCAACGTTCCCGCCGTCGACAAGCCCGGGATCACCACGGGTATGGCGATGACGGAAAAGCAGGGTGGCTCTGATGTTCGCGCCAACACGACCCGGGCCGTCCCAGTCGGCATCGAATCGGGTGCGCCGGCCTATGAACTCCTGGGGCACAAGTTCTTCGTTTCGGCGCCGATGTGTGACGCCTTCATGGTCCTGGCGCAGCTTCCCGGCGGGTTGACCTGTTTCCTCATGCCGCGTTGGCGGCCGGACGGCACGCTGAACGCGATGCAGATCCAGCGACTGAAGCGAAAGATGGGCAACCAGTCGAACGCGTCCTGCGAGACGGAACTGCGTGGCGCGCTGGCCTGGCGGGTCGGCGTAGAGGGCAGGGGCGTCCGCACGATCATGGAGATGGTCGCGATGACCCGCTTCGACTGCATGATCGGTTCGAGCGCGGGCATGCGCATGGCAGTCTCGCAGGCCCTGCACCACTGCGCCCGGCGCAAGGCGTTTGGCCAACTGCTCGTTGACCAGCCGCTGATGCAGAACGTACTGGCCGATCTTGCCGTGGAGGCTGAGGCGGCGCTGGCCATGACGATGCGAATCGGGCGCGCCATGGACCATCGCGACGTCGAACACGAGGATCTGCTGGCACGCCTGTGCACAGGTATCGGCAAGTACTGGATCTGCAAGCGGACCCCGCAGCACGCCTACGAGGCCATGGAATGCATCGGCGGCAGCGGCGTGATGGAGGATTCGCCGATGCCGCGGCTGTTTCGGGAGTCGCCGGTCAACGCCATCTGGGAAGGCAGCGGCAACGTCCAGTGCCTGGACGCGCTGCGCGCGATGCACAAGACGCCGGCTGTCATCGATGCGTTCTTCGCCGAAGTCGGTCTTGCGCGCGATGGTCATCCGGCGCTGGATCGGCATGTAGCGGCGCTGCGTGACGAGGTTGGCAACCCGGTCGACCTGGAATTTCGCGCCCGCTCGCTGGTCGATAGAATGGCGCTGGCCCTGCAGGGGGCCTTGCTGGTCCGGCATGCGCCGGACTTCGTGGCCGATGCGTTCTGTCGCTCGCGGCTGGAGAGCATGGGACAGCATCAGTACGGTGCACTGCCCCGCGGGGTAAGCTGCCGGCGGATCATCGACCGGGCCATGCCTGGCAGCAGCTGATGCAGGACGATCGGACGGGGTCTTCAAGGTCAATCGCAGAGGTCTTCATTGAGCGAACAGGTGGACTACGACTGGGTGATCGTCGGTTCCGGCTTTGGCGGCAGCGTGTCCGCGCTGCGTCTTGTCGAGAAAGGATACAAGGTTGCGGTGCTGGAGGCCGGGCGCCGCTTTCGCGACGAGGACTTCGCGAAATCGACCTGGAACGCCCGGCGCTTCCTCTGGGCCCCGGCGCTTGGCCTGAAGGGGATCCTGCGGCTGACGCCCTTCAAGGACATCTTCATTGCCAGTGGCGCGGCCGTGGGCGGTGGCAGCATCGTCTATGCCAATACGCTCTATCGCGCCAAGCCGGAGTTCTTCGCCAATCCGCAGTGGAAGACACTGGAGGACTGGTCGAAGGTCCTCAAGCCGCACTACGACACGGCCGAACGGATGCTCGGCGTCAACGTCGTGCCGCGCGAGAGTGACGGCCAGAAACTACTGGCGAAGATGGGCCAGGCCTTCGGGGTTGCCGAGACATTTCGGCGGACGCCCGTCGGCGTCTATTTCGGCAAGCCCGGCGTCGCTGCGCCGGACCCGTATTTCGGCGGCGAAGGTCCCGAGCGGCGCGGCTGCACCTTCTGCGGCGCTTGCATGGTGGGCTGCCGCGAGGGCGCCAAGAACACGCTGCTGAAGAACTATCTGTGGTTTGCGGAGAAACGCGGTGCGGAGGTCGTGGCAGAGACTACGGTCGTGGATATTCGTCCGCTGGGGCGGGGCGACGGCAGCGAGGGTTACGCCATCACGACAGAGCGTTCCGGCGCCTGGTTTGCACGCCATCGCAGGACGATCATCACCCGCGGCCTGGTGGTATCGGCCGGGGCGCTGGGCACCAATCGTTTGCTGGCTCAATGCAAGCTGAAGGGTTCGCTGGGAAGGCTGAGCGACCGGCTGGGGAAACTCGTGCGAACCAACAGCGAGTCGCTGCTGGCCATCACGATGCCCAAGGGTCATTCGCGGCCGTGGAATGACGTCGCGATCGGCGCAAGTATCCACCCGACCCCCGACACGCACATTGAATTCGTCACCTACGGGCGGCACGGGGACTCGATGTCGCTGTTCAGCACGCTGTTGACCGGCAACGGCTCCCGCCTGACGAGGCCGTTGCGCTGGCTCGGCAACGTGCTGGGTCATCCGCTCACGTTCCTTCGTTCGTTGTGGCCGTTCGGCTGGTCACGACGCAGCCTGCTGTTGCTGGTCATGCAGAGCCTGGACAACGCCATGTCCTTCGAGGCGAAGCATGGCCTGTTCGGTCGCGTCTCCCTGTCCACGCGCCAGGATCCCGACAAGCCGAATCCCACGTTCATCGAAGTGGGCAACAAGGCTGCCGCCTGGGCGGCTGAGCACACGGGTGGCTACGCCCAGTCCGTCCTGCTCGAGGCCCTGGGTAACGTGCCCTCGACGGCGCACATCCTCGGTGGCGCGGTCATCGGCGAGGATGCGCAGAGCGGCGTCGTCGACCGCTATGGCCGCGCTTTTGGTTACCAGAACCTGCTGGTCTGCGATGGCTCGATCATGCCGGCGAACCCGGGCGTCAACCCATCGCTGACCATCACCGCGCTGGCCGAGCATGTCATGAGTCATGTCCCGGCTCGCACGGTCGGCATCGAGCCGGTCCCCCGCCGCGAGCCCATCGGTGCGGCGCCGGAGCCTGTGCTGGCAGAGGCCTGACAGGCCATCGGTCAGCCAAGGTCGGATCGGCGAGAATGACTGTCCACAGGTCCCGCAAGCGATGCTGCCCCCACATGAAGCCAGGGACGTCCACGTCGCGTGCGGCTATCATTGGCAAACCACGTCATGACTGAATCCATGCACAAGGAATACGCGAACCTGCGCCGCCGGCCGTTTCTCACGCCTGTCTGGCTCACGGTTCTCGGTGCACTCGTCTTGCTCGTGCTGCTGGCCTGGGGCGTCCTGTCTGCTTCCACGACCACGATTTTCGTTCTCAGGCACGCCGAAGCGTCGGCGGAAGAGGGCAAGGACCCATCGTTGTCGCTAGCCGGCCAATTGCGCGCCGAGCGCCTGCGTCAGGTCTTTGGCGAGACTGGTGAACTGGGGCTCGATGGCATCCTGGTGTCGCAATACCAGCGCAGCCAGGAGACGGCCCGCCCACTGGCGACGGCGCTGGGCATCCCGGTCATCGTCGAGGCGGACGCGGATCCCGCCACCGTTGCACGGCGCGCCCTGGCCGACTTTCGTGGCAAGCGGGTGATGATCATCGGGCATGGGAATACCGTGCCGGGCATCGTCGAGGCCCTGTCCGGGCACAGGGTGCCGCCGATGGACGAAACCGACTTCGCGACGGTCTACGTCATCGCCCGGCCGAGATTCAGCCCCGCCTCGGTCAGCGTACTCCGGCTGCCCTGAGCAGCGGGTTCCGGCGACGGCCGCCTCAGCTTTTCCCACCCCGGGCCGCGATGGCGGCTTCGACGAACTCGCGATGCCGCCCGATCCGCAGGTCGGCCAGCACGGCATCGAGTATTTTCTGTTTCGCGTCGATCAGGAACGTGGCGCGGCGCACGCCGATGCCCAGCGGACCGTCCACGCCGTAGGCGCGGATGACGCTCTTGTCCTCATCCGAAAGAAGCGTGAAGGGCAGGGAATGCTCGTCACGGAATTTGCGGTGGCTTTCGGCAGATTGCGGGCTGATGCCGACGACTCGAAGCCCGGCGCCGAGAATCTGGGTATGCAGGTCCCGCAGGTCACAGGCTTCGCGCGTGCAGCCCGGTGTGAAATCGGCCGGATAGAAATACAGGATCAGCGCCTCGCCACCCAGCAGGTCGGCCAGCTTGCGAAGCTTGCCCTGCTGGTCCGGCAGGGTGAAACCTGGTGCCTTGTCTCCCTTCTTCAGCATTCAAATCCCTCCTGGATTTCGGTTGTCAGGTCTCGCGATGGGATGCCGGTCCACGAAAGACGACTTCCATCACGTCGTAATTGGTGGGATGCATGCCCAGGCGGGCGTATATGTCGCGTGCCCTGGCGTTGGCTCGATCGACGTACAGGCGCAGCCCGCAGACGTCGGGGCTCGCCTCGGCGAGCTCGGATACATGGCGGTACAGGGCCGAGAATACACCTTTCCCTCGGTGGTCCGGTTCCACGAACACCGACTGGATCCACCAGAAGACGCCATTTCGCCAGTCGCTCCATTCGAAGGTGAGCATCAGCTGGCCCAGCGCCTGGCCGCCCGATTCGGCGATGAAATAGCGCCCCAGCGAGCGATCCTGAAGCACCGCCAACGTTCCGGGGCCCACCAGTGCCGGATCCAGATCGATGCTTTCGGTCTCGCGGGCCATGACAGTGTTACCCCGCACGATAAAGTCCAGGTCCTGCGGGCAGGCATCGCGCAGCGTCAGCTTCATTCCGGTTCCAGTGCGGCCAAGGATCCTGTGCCTTACATGATAAGGCCGGCGGGTGCCGGCGTCCCATACGGTCCACCAAGGATTGCTTGCCCCCCCGGCGCCGCGTCTTTACAATCCGCGCTCTTCATGGGGCGGTAGCTCAGCTGGGAGAGCGTCGCGTTCGCAATGCGAAGGTCGTGGGTTCGATCCCCATCCGCTCCACCAGATCGATGTTAAGGCCAGGGCTCTGCCCTGGCCTTTGTGTTTTCGGATCCTGATTGCGCCTTTAGACATTGACTTGCGGCCGGATCGCGCCGTAGCGTTCAAGTGCGCGTCACGCTCGACGCGCCGTTAGCAGAGGCCTGTGAGGAAAAAAACCATGGCAGCGAAGAAAAAGGTCGCCAAGAAGGCGTCCAGGAAAAAGGCAGCTCGGAAGGCGACCAGGAAGCCGGCTCGCAAGCCTGCAGCCAAGAAGGTCGCCAGGAAGCCGGTTCGCAAGACAGCAGCCAAGAAGGCCGGCGCAAAGAAGGTTGCCAAGAAGCCAGCGAGGAAGACTGCCGCCAAGAAGGCGCGCAGGACGACCCATCGTAGCGCGAGCGGCAAGAAGCTCTACGCGAAGCGCGACGCCGGTGGTCGCTTCAAGGACATCCAGACCTACGCTCGTGCCCACGCGGCGGACTTGCGCAAGAAGTCCAAGGAAGAGACCGACAAGGCGGGTGCCACGGTCAAGAAGGCCGCGAAAAGTGCCGCCGTGAAGGCCAAGTCAGCCGTCGCCAAGGGCTCGAAGACGACCAAGCAGACGGTGACGACCGCCAGGCGCAAGGCCAAGACGGCCATCCGCAAGGCGGCTGCCGGGGTCCGCAAGGCGACGACCCAGGTCGAACGCATGGCCGAGAAAGCAGTGGCCAGCACCGCTGAGGCGGTGAATTCCGCTGCCGATGCGGTCGACACGGCCGTCACGGAAGCGGCCGACAAGGTCTGAGCGTGTAATCCGGGTCGGTCTGGGCCGCTGGGTCCAGGCTGACCGCGGCCACTTCAGCAACCGGTGCTCCAGATTGCGGAGCGCTTGCGGTAACATTTGTGCCTGGCCCCGGTAGCTCAGTGGATAGAGCGGCCGCCTCCTAAGCGGCAGGTCATAGGTTCGACT
>Ga0316188_10001530_pt1 | contig 10978 bp, 10 predicted proteins | sample Phiworburrow1_MG_FD_204933 | JGI IMG/M metagenome (GOLD analysis project Ga0316188, IMG submission 204933) | Coastal sediment microbial communities from Maine, United States - Phippsburg worm burrow 1 | ecosystem: Environmental > Aquatic > Marine > Coastal > Sediment | place: USA: Maine... | reverse complement strand
TGCCGACTCGATCGCGTTCATGGTGCTGCGGAAGGCCTCGCCACCGGGCAGCGCCCGCACGGCCCAGCCGATGTGCTTGCGCGCGGTGCGCACGCCCAGATGTTCGCCGTACAGGCCGTGGTGGTCGCGCAGGTGCGTCAACAGCCAGCCGCGCACCTCGTGCGTGGCCGGCGGCGGCAGGTGCTCGCCGGTGGCCAGGTAATGGGCGATCTCGCGAAAGATCCACGGCCGGCCCTGCGCGGCGCGGCCGATCATCAGCGCGTCGGCGCCGGTATGGCGAAGGACCGCCGCTGCCTTCGCGGGGGAATCGATGTCGCCATTGGCGACCACCGGGATGCGCAGGGCGGCCTTGACGGCAGCGACGGTGTCGTACTCGGCCTGGCCGCCGTAGCCCTGTTCGCGCGTGCGGCCATGCACGGTCACCATGGCCACCCCGGCCGCCTCGGCGGCGCGTGCGATCGCCAGCGCGTTGCGCTCGGACGCGCACCAGCCGGTGCGCATCTTCAGCGTCACCGGCACGCCGTGCGGCGCGCAGGCGCGCACCACCGCGTCGACGATGGCCAGCGCCAGGGGCTCATCCTGCATCAGCGCCGAGCCGGCCCAGGTGTTGCACACCTTCTTGGCCGGGCAGCCCATGTTGATGTCGATGACCTGGGCCCCGCGGTCGATGTTGTAGCGCGCGGCGTCGGCCATCTCGGCCGGGTCGACGCCGGCGATCTGCACCGCGATCGGCGCCGACTCGCCGTCATGGTCGGCCCGCCGCGAGGTCTTCAGCGAAGTCCACAGGTGGCGCTGGCTGGTGACCATCTCGCTGACGGCGTAGCCGGCGCCGAGCTGCTTGCACAGCATGCGGAAGGGCCGATCGGTGACGCCGGCCATGGGGGCGACGAACAGCCGATTCGGCAGCGCGACGTTGCCGATCATCATGGCGACAGGGGTGGGCTGGGCTGCTGAAAAAGAAGGCAAAAGTATAGCGGCGACGGGGCGTCGATAATCTCGCCCAATGGACGATTGGCTGCGCTCGCTGCTGACCGAGCTGGCCCTGCCCCAGTTCGGCCTGAGCACGGTCTTTGTCGTCTCGACCCTATCGGCCACGCTGCTGCCCCTGGGCAGCGAGTGGGTGGTGGTCGGCCTCGTCAAGCTGAACCCGTCGCTGTTCTGGCCGGCGGTGTGGGTGGCGACCGCCGGCAACACGCTGGGGGGCGCCATCAGCTGGTGGATGGGCTACGGCGCCGAGCGTGCCTACGAAAAGGTCGCGCAGCGCAAGCCCGGCGAGGCGCGGGCGCTGCAGTGGCTGCAGCGCTTCGGCCCCAAGGCCTGCCTGCTGGCCTGGCTGCCGGTCGTGGGCGACCCGCTGTGCGCGGTGGCCGGCTGGCTGCGGCTATCGTTCTGGCCCTGCGTGTTCTACATGGCGATCGGCAAGTGGCTGCGCTACGTCACGATGACCTACGCCCTGCTGTGGCTGTGGCCCACGTCGTTGAACCCCTGAACCCACGAAGAAGCTGTACCCATGAGCACTCCTGCCTACGACACGATCGCCGCGACCTACACGCGCATGCACCACCTGGGCCACCTGGGCAGCATCGCCGGATGGGACCGGGCGGCCAACATGCCGCCCAAGGGCAACGAGGCGCGCGCTGCCGCGTTGTCCGAACTGGCCGCGCTGCTGCATCGGCTGCGCACCGATCCGAAGCTGGCGGAGCAGATCGAGCATGCAGAGCAGGAGCCGCTGAGCGAGATGCAGCGCGCCAACCTGCGCGAGATCCGGCGCGACTGGCGGCACGCCAATGCGCTGCCCGAGTCGCTGGTCCAGCGGCGCCAGATCGCCAGCTCGCGCTGCGAGCATGCGTGGCGCAAGCAGCGGCCGGCCAACGACTGGGCCGGGTTCGTGGAGAACTTCCGGCCCGTGCTGGCGGTGGCGCGCGAAGAGGCGGCGCTGCTGTCCGAGCAGACCGGACTGTCGAAGTACGACGCGCTGATGGACCGGTTCGAGCCGGGCATGACCAGCGCCACCGTCGATCGTGTCTTTGGCGACGTGCGCCAGTGGTTGCCGGGCCTGATCCAGCGCGTGCGCGGGCGCCAGGCGCGGGAAACCGTGGTCGCGCCGGTCGGCCCGTTCCCGGTCGACCGCCAGCGCGCCCTGTGCGAGCAGGTGATGCGGCAGCTGGGCTTCGACTTCGAGGGGGGGCGCCTGGATGTGAGCACTCACCCCTTCTGCGGCGGCGTGCCCGAGGACGTGCGCATGACCACGCGTTTCGACCCGGACGGGTTCCTGTCCAGCCTGATGGGCACGGTGCACGAGACAGGGCACGGCCGTTACGAGCAGAACCTGCCGCGCGACTGGCTGGGGCAGCCGATGGCCGAGGCGCGCTCGATGGCGCTGCACGAGAGCCAGAGCCTGAGCTTCGAGATGCAGCTCGGCGGCCACCCCGGCTTCGCCAAGCTGCTGGCGCCGATGCTGGCACAGGCGTTCGGCGACCAGCCGGCCTTCGAGCCAGGCAACCTGCACCGGCTGATCACGCGCGTGAAGCCGGGGCTGATCCGCGTCGATGCCGACGAGGTCACCTACCCGGCGCACGTGATCCTGCGCTACGAGATCGAGCGGCCCCTGATCGAGGGTGACATCGAGCCCGACGACATTCCGGCGCTGTGGGACGCCAAGATGCAGGAGCTGCTGGGCCTGGACACGCGTGGCAACTTCAAGGACGGCCCGCTGCAGGACGTGCACTGGCCGGAAGGCCTGATCGGGTACTTCCCCTGCTATTCGCTGGGAGCGATGTTTGCGGCCCAGTGGTTCGCCGCCATCCGGCGTGCCGTGCCCGACCTGGACCAGCGCATCGCCGCGGGCGATCTGGCACCGGTGTTCGACTGGCTGCGCGAGAACATCTGGACCCAGGCCAGTCGCTGGACGACCGACGAGCTGGCGCTGCGCGCCAGCGGCGAGGTGCTGAACCCGGCGCATTTCAAGGCGCACCTGCAGGCGCGCTACCTGGGTTGACCGCGGCGGCTCAGCGCGACGGGTCCGCGCCGCCGTCGCGCTGCAGGCCGGCCACGGCCATGAACTCGCTGTGGCTGATCTCCTGGATCACGACCGTACGCGTCATGTCCATGCTCGGATCCGCCTTCTCGAGCGGCGGCAAGGTGATCTTGGGCGCCACCGGGCGGCGGGCCCGGTCCAGGCGGGCCTGCAGGCGGGTGTGCAGATCGCGCAGTGGCAGGTCGTCCTCGGGCAGCGGCAGGCTGCACAGCTGGGCGTGGATGCGCGCCAGCCAGGCGGGTGGCACGGCATCCACGGCCGCGGCACCACGCTTCAGGAGGGCGCCTTCCAGCGCCGCCAGGTGAGGCAAGGCATCGCGGGCGCCCGGCACGCGGTCCAGCAGGGTCTTCAGCGACGTCTGCATCAAGCGCCCGCGAACCCTGTCCGCGCTGTCGACCGGCGCGCTGGCAGGAGGGGGGCTGGAAGGCGTCGGCATGGTGTCGTCGGGGTGCGTCCCACGGATATCGGCCGCCGACCGGCGGACTTGAACCGCCGCCGTCCAGGCTGGCGGGGCCGGGCGCTGTCAGGGCAGCGAAGGCGCCGGCAGGGCTGCAGCCAGGTCGTCCAGCACGCGGTCCAGCCGCCGCAGCGCACGCGCGGCGCGGGTCGCCGGGCGCGGGCCCGGGACGATCAGATGACGCCGTGCATCGTCCAGGCGGGCGGCATTCAAGGTGATGCCGTGCCGGGCCAGCGTGGCGGCCAGGGGGCGGCGGCGCGCCCGCAGGTCGGCCCGGGTGCGCTGGTAGGCGTGTTCGGCCAGAAGGCGCCGCTGGCGGTAGCCGAAGGTATTGGCCAGGAACATCGTCGGGTCGCGGTGGTCGGGCTCCAGCAACACCAGGTCGGTGTCCGGATGGCTTCGCTCGTAGCCTTTCAGGCCGAGCTCCAGCCGCGAATGGATCAGCGAGCGGAAGGTCTGGCTCATCACCACCGGCAGGCCGCCGTCCACCAGGCGGGGAATCGGCGTGTCGTCGCTACCGGGCACGCGGCGGTGTTCGGAGTGGCTGGCGTCGAACGGCACCAGCGGGTTCAGGCACAGCACCAGGTCGAGATCCATGTCGAGCAGCACGCTGGCGTGCAGCGTCTTCTTCAGTGCGCCGTCGACGTACCAGCGGCGCCCCACCGCCACCGGGGTGAACAGGCCCGGCAACGCGGCGCTGGCCGCTGCCGCCTGCGAGATGGGCACGGCGTCCCAGCCCGGCAAGCCGAAGGGGGCGGCCGCGCCGCTGTCCAGGTCGGTCGCCACCAGCACCAGCCGGCGCCCGGTGGCGCGCCGCAGCGCGCCGAAGTCGTTGTATCGGCCGGGCTGATCGAGCACGCGCCGCAGCTGCGCCTCGATCGGCGCCGGGTCGAAAAGCCCAGTGGGCAGGGCGCGCGCGAGTCGCTCGGACGAGGCCAGCAGCGACTCGCGGCCCCGCGCCGCGTGCCACAAGGTCTGCAGCAGCAAACCCGGCACGGCGGCGCCTCGGCGCGCGAACTCCGTCCACGCCGGCCGCATGAAGCTGGCTGGCGTGATGTGGTCGGCGCGCAGGCCGTCGTCCTCGATGAAGGCCGCGCACATCTGTCGCGGGGTCAGGCCATTGGCCAGCCCGGCGGCGAGGAAGCCACCGGCCGATACGCCCACGTAACCGCCGAGCAGGGTCAGGTCCAGGCCCTGCAGGCAGTCCTGCAATGCGCACAGGGCGCCGATCTCGTAGATGGCCCCCAGGGGCCCACCGCCCGCCAGCGCGAGACCGACGCGTGACAGTTCGTCGCGCGGGCCTGTTTCAGGCCGCCGGCTTGCGCGTGCCACGCTGGGCTGCTGCCTTGACGGCAGGCTTTGTCTTGCGCCCGGCCGCAGCAGCCTTCTTCGCCGGCGCCTTCTTGGCCGCCGCTGGTGACTTGTTCAGCCTGGCCACTGCCGCGGCCAGGGCGTCGACCCGCTTGACGAGCTCGTCCACGTCCTTGGCGGTCGGCACGCCCAGCTTGGCCATGGCCTTGGCCGTGCGCTGCTCGAAGATGGCTTCCAGCTTGTCCCAGTTCTGGCCGGCGCGCGAGGTGACGCTGCCTGCCATGGCGCTCATCTTGCCGGTGACCTCGTTGATCTTGTCCTCGGCGATGCCCTGCGTCTTCTTCTGCAGCGAGCTGCCTTCCTTGACCAGGGCCTCGAAGACCTTGCCACCTTCTTCCTGCGCCTTGGCGAACGCGCCCATGCCGGCCAGCCAGATCTGCTGCGCCGAATCCTTGACGGCACCGGCCAGCTGGCTGTCCAGCAGGCTGCCGGAGGATGCTGCCTGCTTGGCCGACAGGCTCCTGAGTTTCTTGACCATGATGTGTGCTTCCCTCTTGTTCGATGCAGGACGCATGTCGATGCGACGCACCCTGTCGCCTGCAATATAGGAGCCTTGGCTGGGGCGCGCAGCCTAGAAGCCTAGGGGCACGCGTCTAGCCGGCCTCGGCGCGGCGTTCGGGAAACCGTGCGACAACGCCTGGTCGTGACTGGTAAAGAATGCATGCTCGGCAATAGGCAACGTGTACGGGGAGGTCTTCCATGCAGTATTTCGTGACCGGCGCGACCGGCTTCATCGGCAAACGGCTTGTCAAGGCGCTACTGGCCAGGCGTGGCGCCACCGTCTACTTCCTGGTGCGGCCGGGCAGCGAAGGCAAGGTGCGGGACCTGCTGGACTACTGGGGCACGAGCAGGCAGCGCGCGGTGGCCGTCAGCGGCGACCTGACGGCCAAGCGGTTGGGGGTCGGCGCCGATGACCTGAAGGCGCTCAAGGGGCGGATCGACGCCGTCTACCATTTGGCGGCCGTGTACGACCTGTCGGCCGACGAGGACAGCCAGGTCCGCGTCAACGTCGACGGCACGCGCAACATGGTCGAGTTTGCCAAGGCGATCGACGCCAAGCACGTGCACCACGTCAGCAGCATCGCAGCCGCCGGCCTGTACGAAGGCGTGTTCCGCGAAGACATGTTCGAAGAGGCCGAGGGCCTGGACCACCCGTACTTCAGGACCAAGCACGAGAGCGAGAAGATCGTGCGCAAGGAGTGCAAGGTGCCCTGGTCGGTGTACCGCCCGGCGATGGTGGTGGGCGACTCCGCCAGCGGCGAGATGGACAAGATCGACGGGCCGTACTACTTCTTCAAGCTGATCCAGCGCCTGCGCCAGATCCTGCCGCCCTGGTTCCCGTCCGTCGGGCTGGAGGGCGGGCGCGTCAACATCGTGCCGGTGGATTTCGTGGTGGCGGCGCTGGTGCACATCAGCCACAGCAAGGCGGCGGTGAGAGGGGCCTGCTTCCACCTGGTCGACCCCGTGGGCTATCGCGTGGGCGACGTGCTGGACATCTTCTCCAAGGCCGCGCACGCGCCGAAGATGAACCTGTTCGTCAACGCCGCGCTGTTCGGGTTCATTCCCAGGAGCGTGAAGAAGGGCCTGCTGGCGCTGGCGCCGGTGCGCCGCATCCGCAACGCGGTGATGAAGGACCTGGGCCTGCCGGAAGACCTGTTCCAGATGGTCAATTACCCGACGCGCTTCGACCGCCGGGAGACCGACGCGGCGCTCAAGGGCAGCGGCATCGAGTGCCCCAACCTGAACGACTACGCCTGGCGGCTGTGGGACTACTGGGAGCGGCACCTCGACCCCGACCTGTTCATCGACCGCAGCCTGAAGGGCACGGTCGGCGGCAAGGTCGTGCTGGTGACCGGCGGCAGTTCCGGCATTGGCCTGTCGGCGGCGAAGAAGTTCGCCGAGGCCGGCGCCGTCACCATCATCTGCGCACGCGACGAGGCCAAACTGGCCGAGGCGGTGGCCGAGATCGTGGCCCATGCCAAGGACAAGGGCGTGGCCGCGCCAACGGTCTTCAGCTACCCGGTCGACATCGCCAGTGCCGAAAGCTGTGCCGCCTTCGTGCAGGCGCTGGAGTCCGAGCATGGCGGGGTCGACTTCCTGATCAACAACGCCGGCCGCTCGATCCGGCGCGCCATCGAGTCCAGCTACGACCGCTTCCACGACTTCGAGCGCACGATGCAGCTGAACTACTTCGGCGCCCTGCGCATCACGATGGGCCTGCTGCCGGGCATGAGCCAGCGGCGCCGCGGCCACGTCGTCAACATCAGCTCGATCAGCGTGCTCGTGAACGCACCGCGGTTTTCGGCCTACGTGGCCAGCAAGGCGGCGCTGGACGCCTGGACCCGGTGCGCGTCGAGCGAGTTTGCCGACCAGGGCGTGACCTTCACCACCGTCAACATGCCGCTGGTGCGCACACCGATGACCGCGCCGACCAAGATCTACGACAGCATGCCGCTGCTGGCGCCCGAGGAGGCGGCCGACCTGGTGGTGCAGGCCTGCATCCACAAGCCGGTGCGCGTGGCCACGCGGCTGGGGGTGTTCGGGGAGGTGCTGCACGCGGCGGCGCCGCGCATCACGCAGATCATCATGAACACCACCTTCCGCATGTTCCCCGACAGCGCCGCGGCCAAGGGCGAGAAGGCGCCCAAGGCGGCGTTGTCGCCGGAGGCCATCGCGATGGCGCAGATGATGCGCGGCATTCACTTCTGAGCAACCGGGCGGCCCCGGCAGGCCTTGCCGGCCGGCCCTTCGCGATGCGCCCACGCGCCGGCAAGGGCCGGTCCGTGCGAAGGGCCCGCCTCAGTTCGCCTTCGTCAGCGCGGTCACCGTGTACTGCCCGCCGACCTTGGCGATGTCGACCTTGACCCTGTCGCCGGCGGCCACGCCGTCCAGCAGCTTGGCGTTGCCGACGCGGAAGACCATCGTCATCGGTGGCATGTCGAGGCTCTTGACGCCGCCGTGCTTGAGCGTGATCTTGCCCGCGGCCAGGTCGACCTTGCGTACTTCGGCGTCCGTGCTCTGCGCCAGGGCGGGCAGGCTCAGCAACGCGGCCAGCGCGAGGGCCATGGGCATGCGGAACTTCGACATCAGCGGATCTCCCTTTGGCCATTCAACGCGCGAAGCGTGCCAACGGTGCACGCGGGCATGTTGCATTGCAGCAGCTTACCTACAATTTCGCCATTCCACCAAGCCGGAGCGTTCATGCCGACGTCGACCGACCACCCGCTGGACCACATCACCCCGCGTGACCAGGCCGAGATCCTGGCCCAGGCGCTGCCCTACATCCGCAAGTTCCACGGCCGCACGCTGGTCATCAAGTACGGCGGCAACGCGATGACCGACCCGTCGTTGCAGCAGGACTTCGCCGAAGACGTCGTGCTGCTCAAGCTGGTCGGCATGAACCCGATCGTCGTGCACGGCGGCGGGCCGCAGATCGACGAGGCGCTGACGCGCGTCGGCAAGAAGGGCACCTTCATCCAGGGCATGCGCGTCACCGACGAAGAGACGATGGAAGTCGTCGAGTGGGTGCTCGCCGGCCAGGTGCAGCAGGACATCGTGGGCCTGATCAACGCCGCCGGCGGCAAGGCGGTGGGCTTGACGGGCCGCGACGGCGGCTTGATCCGCGCGCACAAGCTGAAGATGGTCGACAAGGACGACCCCAACGTCCAGCACGACGTCGGCCAGGTCGGCGAGATCAACAGCATCGACCCCAGCGTGGTGAAGGCGCTGCAGGATGACCAGTTCATCCCCGTCATCAGCCCGATCGGTTTCGGCGAGAACAACGAGAGCTACAACATCAACGCCGACATGGTGGCCAGCAAGCTGGCCACGGTGTTGAAGGCCGAGAAGCTGGTGCTGCTGACCAACATCCGCGGCGTGCTCGACAAGGAAGGAAACCTGCTGGCCGACCTGACCTCGCGCGAGATCGACGCCCTGTTCGCCGACGGCACGATCAGCGGCGGCATGCTGCCGAAGATCGCGGGCGCACTGGATGCCGCCAAGAGCGGCGTCAACGCGGTGCACATCATCGACGGCCGCGTCCCGCATGCGATGCTGCTCGAGATCCTGACCGACCAGGCCTACGGCACCATGATCCGGTCGCATTGAGCATGCGACGAAGGGGTGGGGCCGCCCCGAGGCCGGCCGAGCCCCCGTGGCCGGGGGCGCCGTCGCGCAGTGGCAGGGCGGGCGGCAAGACGGTCTGGCTGTTCGACCTCGACAACACGCTGCACAACGCGTCCCTGAGCGCATTCGGCGAGGTCAACACGGGGATGACGGCGTACATCGTCGAGCATCTGGGCCTGGAGGTCGCCGCAGCCGATGCCCTGCGGCGCCAGTATTGGCTTCGCTACGGCGCCACGATGCTGGGGCTGGTGCGCCACCACGGGGTCAAGGCGCTGCACTTCCTGCACCAGACGCACCGCCTGCCAGGGCTGGAGGGCCGCGTGCACGGGCACGCGCACGACTTCGCCGCGCTGGCGCGGCTGCCCGGTCGGCGCTACGTGCTGACCAACGCGCCAGCCGACTACACCGCTCGCGTGCTGGACGCCCTGGGCATAGGCCGCTGGTTCGACGGCGTCCTGACGATCGAGGACATGCGCATGTTCGGCCAGTGGCGCCCCAAGCCCGACGTGCGCATGCTGCGCCGCCTGGTGGCGCGGCTGCGGGTGCCGGCGGCGTGCTGCGTGCTGGTCGAGGACACGCTGGAGCACCAGAAGGCAGCGCGGCGCGTGGGCATGCGCACCGTGTGGATGCAGCGCTGGACGCGCCAAGCCGGCTGGGGCGTCGCGGCAGCGACCCGTGTACAGCGCCGGCCGGCCTATGTGGACCGTCGCATTGGCCGCCTCGGGCAGCTGAATCGTCGCTGATGTTGGTGTTTACCTGCACCGGGTGGCGCATGGACCCTGTGCCAGAATGTCCCGAGGGTGGAGAACAAGATCGACAGCGCCGAGATGTCACCGACCGATGCCACGCCGGCCGAAGAAGCCTTGGCGCCCGACGGACCCGTGAGCCCGGCTGCACGCAAGCGGCCCAAGCCGGGCGAGCGCCGGGTGCAGATCCTGCAGACCCTGGCCGGCATGCTGGAACAGCCCGGCGCCGAACGCATCACCACCGCGGCCCTGGCGGCCCGGCTGGAGGTCAGCGAGGCGGCCCTGTACCGTCACTTCGCCAGCAAGGCGCAGATGTTCGAGGGCCTGATCGAGTTCATCGAGAGCAGCGTCTTTGCGCTCGTCAACCAGATCAGCGAACGCGAGCCCGCGGGCGCGGTGCAGGCGCGCAAGATCGTTCAGGTGTTGCTCCAGTTCGGCGAGAAGAATCCGGGCATGACCCGGGTGATGGTGGGGGACGCGCTGGTGTTCGAGCACGAGCGGCTGACCGCCCGCATGAACCAGTTCTTCGACCGCTTCGAATCCCAGCTGCGGCAGAGCCTGCGGCAGGCGGCCGAAGCCAGCGGGTCGGCGACGCCGAGCGTGGACGCGAGCGCCCTGGCCTCCACGTTGACGGCCTACAGCGTGGGCCGCCTGCAGCGCTACGCGCGGTCGGGCTTCAAGCGCATGCCGACCGAGCACCTGGACTTCGCGCTGGCCCATCTGAGCGCGTGAGCGCCTGAGCGGCCGCCGGTGGAGATCGCGCTCGCCGGCGAGCGGATGCACCTGCTGGCGGGCCGTGCAGCCCACCTGCCGGCCCACGACATGCTGCTCGTGGCCGACGCCCACATCGGCAAGGCGCACAGCTTCCGTCGCCTGGGCGTGCCGGTGCCGCAGGGCACCACGGATGACATGCTGCAGCGGCTGGACGCACTGTTGCATGCGAGCGGGGCGACGCACCTGGTGTTCCTGGGCGATCTGCTGCACTCGGCACGGGCCCGCTCCCCTGCCACCTGGGCCGCGGTCCAGCGCTGGCGCGACCAGCAGCCGGGGCTGCGGCTGACGCTGGTCCGTGGCAACCACGATCGCCACGCCGGCGACCCGCCGCCGGCCTGGGACGTGCATTGCATCGACGAGCCGCTGATGCTGGGGCCGTTTGCGCTGTGTCACCATCCGGCGCCGCAGCCCGGCGCCTACGTGCTGGCGGGCCACCTGCACCCGGCCGTGCGGCTGGGCGGGCGGGCG
>Ga0316188_10001529_pt1 | contig 10982 bp, 9 predicted proteins | sample Phiworburrow1_MG_FD_204933 | JGI IMG/M metagenome (GOLD analysis project Ga0316188, IMG submission 204933) | Coastal sediment microbial communities from Maine, United States - Phippsburg worm burrow 1 | ecosystem: Environmental > Aquatic > Marine > Coastal > Sediment | place: USA: Maine... | reverse complement strand
CGGCTGTACCGCCGGTTGCGGTTCCTCGTGTGGTGGCGCTCTGGTTGCCTGATGCTGACTCCTCAGCGGTTTCCTTCAGTGACAAGGCCTGCCGTTTTCGGCAGGCCTGTTTACCTGGTTATTTGGCCCCTGCTGTTGAAAACGGCCCTGGACCAACGCGCCAATATTCAGTCATCAGTGCCGAAATCGGGGCCGCCAAGACACTTGTTCTCCCCTCTGCTGGCCATTTTTACTTAGTTCATCTCCGGGGCAAAGAACCCCGATTAACCCTGGTTTAAGCCATTAGCCTGATAGGATGAGCAAAAGAATCTTCTGCCTGATCTAGAGGGAAAATAGGCCTTGGTACGTTTTTATATGGCAGCCGATCGTAGCGCGGGGTGCAAAGTGCGCCACTGTCACAAACAATCACTTGTCCAGCGATCGGTTCAAACGCAGCGCGGAAGTGTTGCATCGATTTTAACGCCACGACACGCTTGCCCAGAGGATCAATACCAAAGGCTTTGAATTGCTGTAAATCAAGTATTTGGCGGGGGAGGGTGACCACCAATATCTCTATACCGCCGACACGTAGTACCGCACTTGGGCCGAAACTTCCATGGAGGCCATGGATCATTGGCCCATCCCCGGTAAAATGACCGTCACTGATCGACACGAGTTCACCCTCAAGGGTGAGGGGGGCACCCCCGTAGAGTGGATCGGTCTTACCTCCCAGCGCAACCTGAATTCGTTCGCCCACAACCGAGGAGTGCAATTCCTGCACGACCCCGCTATCCACCATGGGGCCGAAACAGGCATTTGTCACCCCCGCCTCAAGCAGTGCAGAGAGCAGCTCCGTTGAATCACCATAGCCACCTGCACCGGGGTTGTCGGCATAGTCGGCAATGATTAAAGGCCCTTTTTCAGGCCGGTATGTTGCTGCAATCGATGCTGCCTCAGCAACGCTGAGATAGTCATTCAGCACCTCAAAGCGTCTGTTCCAGATGTCATTAGCGATCGTTTCGGCAAAAGCACTGTGTGCTGTGAAATCCCCCTGCCCGGTCACCAGCACAGTTGGACCGACTTCGACAACATCGGCGCTGGCGAAACCGGCATTGATGCTCACGGCAAAGACGTCCGCCTGTTCCTCATACGTCCGTGCGGATGCAATACGCTCGATCATTGGGCCAATATCTGTGCGCCCGCCATTGACCTCTTCAAGCATGGGCCGACTCACGCGGATCGTGCTCGGCTGGATCTCACCAGTCATCGTCCGGTGCAAAATTTCGCCGGCATGGCGACCGGTGTCCCGCATATCAATATGTGGATAGGTTTTGAACGAAACAATGATGTCTGCCAGAGCACACATCTGTTTGCTGACGTTTGCATGTGGATCAAGCGTGATAGCAATCGGCATCTCTTTACCCACAACGTCGCGCAAGCGCTGAAGTAATTCGCCTTCTCCATCTTCACAGAAATCGAGGCCCATCGCGCCATGCAACCCGAGGAGAAGACCGTCGAAGTGGTTTCGCCTGACTGTAGAGATTATCGGCTCACAGAGCCAGTCAAACGCTTTACGCCGGATTTTTCCGCTAGGACCGGCCGCCGCACTGATAACATGCTGCACTTGCCAGCCATGCGCACGACCGGTATCGAGGAAACCGGCAAGCTCCGTATTCTTGTCACCGCGCTCGTTAATTGCCGCCGAGCCCATCAGGGCGTAACGAGCCATAAAAGCCTGTTTGCCCGTTTTGTGCAGGCTGAAAGAGTTGGTTTCATGCGAAATTTCTGCAGTCAGAACATTAAAGCTCATTAGTTGAGTCCGAATAGAGAGGGGAAGAAGAGATCTCTTATCTATTAGGGTAACACGTCTTCTTGCTTTTCTTTGCAAGAGTTAGAGAAGAGACCAAACAATTCTGCCTCGGGGTTCTTTCCGAACCGTCGTTGAGCCTTTTGTGTTATACTCTAGCCAGATTCGTCCTGATGGGAATCCTCCTCACGGTAATACAACTTAGTAGGGACCACTCGTTGACCTTCGGCCAATCCTGGCTGGCACGATCCCGTCGCTTCCTCTGAGCTTTAACTCAAAGGAACGGCTATGCTGGTAATCCCACCCGTCTTATCTTCAATTTCTCCTGTAACGAACCTTAAACCAATCACCAGGAATGGTAACACGCAGTCTGCATCGTCCCGACTTGCCACCGCGATCGTCTATTGTGAAGCCAACTTCGGCGCCCTTGACGGGAAAACCGCCAATGGGCTTATCAGGCGCTCGGAGAAATACGAAATTCTTTCGGTGATCGACAGCAAGCAAGCTGGTCTTGATACCGGCATGGTACTCGACAACAAGCCCAACGCCATCCCCATCTGTCGAGACCTCGATGACTCCCTGGCACAGGCAGGATCCGTGCCCGATTCCTTTATTTTTGGGATGGCGCCATCCAGTGGCATGTTGTCGAAGCACGAGCGCGGACTCGTTCTTGAAGCGATGAGTCATGGCATGAACATCGTCAACGGTCTGCATGAATTCCTTAACGATGACCCGATCTTCGCCGCGGCGTGTGTCGCGAACAAGGTGACGATCACCGACGTACGAAAACCCCGAGACAAGAAAGATTTGCGCCTGTTCAGCGGTCGTATCTCCGAAGTCACATGCCCGCGGATTGCTGTGCTTGGCACCGACTGCGCCATTGGCAAACGCACGACGGCAAACATATTGACCAAGGCTCTCAATGATCGCGGCATAAAGACGGTTATGATCGGAACCGGTCAGACCGGTTTAATTCAGGGCGCGCGCTACGGCGTCGCGCTTGATGCAATCCCGTCACAATTCTGCGCTGGAGAACTGGAAGCAACGATCGTCGAAGCGTTTGAAAATGAAAATCCTGACGTGATTATCATCGAAGGGCAAGGCTCACTGAGCCACCCGGCCTTTTCATCCACATCTTTTATCCTCCGTGGCAGCTGCCCCAACGGCGTGGTATTACAGCATGCTCCGCGGCGCAGTAAACGTTGTGACTTCGAGGAGATGTTGATGCCGGAGCCCGCGATGGAGATCAATCTGATCCAGACCTTTTCAGACACGAAAGTCATCGGCCTGACCATCAACCACGAGGAGATGAGCGACAATGAGGTGAGCGTGGCGATCGCGCAGTATGAGCAGGACCTTGGCATCCCGACCACCGATGCCTTGACTCGTCCCCCCGAGCGCCTGGTGGAAATGGTCCTCTCGGCTTTCCCGGAACTCAAGGGGCAGTTGACCGCCAACGCATGATGCCAAGCCCACGATTGGAAATCGACCTCGAAAAAATCTACCATAATGCCGACGTACTGGTTAAGCGACTGGCCAAGCGGGGCATCTCGGTGACAGGTGTTACCAAGGCAACCCTTGGTTCGGTCGAGATTGCAGATGCGTTGCTACGAGCCGGGGTGAGTGCCCTTGGCGACTCCCGCATCGAGAATATCGAAGCCATGCGTCTTGCCAAGGTGCCTGCAGAGATGACTCTGATTCGCTCGCCGATGCTCAGTCAGGTAGAGCGAGTCATCATGTGTGCTGATGTGAGTTTAAACAGTGAAATCGAGGTCATCAGGCAACTTTCACGAGCAGCGCAGAAGGTTCATCGTACGCATGGGATCGTTCTCATGGTTGAGTTGGGAGACCTTCGTGAAGGGATCATGCCCGACGACCTGATAGAAACCGTAGGCGTGACGTTGAGTCTGCCTAATCTTGTGCTTAAAGGGATCGGCACCAACCTCGCCTGCCGATGCGGAGTCTCTCCAGACGCCAGCAACATGGCCGAGCTTTCCGCACTTGCAGATTTAGTTGAGGCAACCTTCGACCTGAAGCTGGAGATTATATCGGGTGGGAACTCGGCGAACCTGGAATGGGCTCTGAGTGGTGCAGAGACAGGCAGGATCAACGATCTCCGCCTGGGGGAGGGAATTCTGCTCGGCTGCGAGACACTCCATCGCCAACCGATCAAAGACCTCTTTCCCGATGCTTTTACGCTTGTCGCCGAAGTAATTGAAGCGAAGGTCAAGCCATCACAACCCTCGGGCACAATTGCACAAACTGCATTCGGAGAGGCCTCACCTGCTACCGATCGGGGCCTGGTCACGCAATCGATTCTCGCCATAGGACGTCAGGACATCGATCCACACGGCCTGCTCCCACCTGATGGAATAGAGATTATGGGGGCCAGCAGCGACCACCTCATCCTGGTATCCGACAACTGCAACCTGTCGGTCGGCTCGGAAGTGGCGTTCCAGTTAAACTATAGCGCATTAGTCCTTGCGATGACCTCACCCTTCGTTACCAAGATTGTAAAAAACTCAGATTGGCAGAAATGAAAAATCTTTACTGACCCTAACAAAATACGAAATTCTTGCTCCCCCCGCAATACACAAAAAGCCCCCGATCCAAAGGTAGAATAAGCGATTTCAGCGTCCGCCTGATCTGGTGGTTAGCTGGGCTTAGTCGCACTATAGAGCGCCATTGTTCCAAAGATAGTATCGAAAGTTTGCCTCTGTGACACTTCAATAAACCCGGCTTGCTCAAAGAGTGTGGGGATTTTGCCCGATACGTTATCCTGCGTGTTTTTGAAACCGTCGAACAGTTGTTCTAACAGAAACACACCGCGCATCAAGAGATTGGTGGCGCGACCCCAGTCCGCGACATGCAACTCTGCACCCGGCTTGAGAACTCGGAACAGCTCTTGCGCAGTAGTTTTTTTTTCCTCCCAAGACAGGTGATGAAAGAACAGACTGGAAATGACACGATCAAATTGCTCGGCTTGATAAGGCAGGTTGAAAGACAGTGCGCGGTCGAATTGCACCGAGACGTTGGCTTGTTGTGCCTTATGAATCGCAAGGGATAAAATAGCCGGATCAGCATCAACCCCTATTACCGTGGCTTGTGGCTGGTATTGTTTGATCCAGATAGCCAGGGTCCCCGTCCCTGAGGCCAGATCAAGCACCAGTTGACCTGGCTCAAGGTCGGCTTGCTTGATAAGAGCCTGCTTGAAACTGCGCTCTCGAATCGTGGCTCCAGCTATCACATCGTAATACGGGGTTAGCCAGTGAAAGCGTAGCGCCGGCATGTATTTCGGTTCAGTCGGTTGCGGCATCACAACTCCTGTTTTGCCCCAGCTAACATTAATTCTACAGCGAGTACGCTTGAAATCGTCCTGTGCAGGCAGTTGGTAAAAGTTTGTGCTTCAAATCCCGCCATTGACACACTTCACTTCGCTTCCGGATGAGTGTTAATACACTGTTTTTATCTCCTCGCAATCCACGTCATCCGAACAAGAATCTTCCTGTGTCTGTAAGACGAGTTCTTTGGCTGGCTCCAAGATGTTTAAAGTCTGCTTTGAAGATGAAGTAGTGGAGGGGAAGCGACATGACCTGTCCAGGTAGTTCATGACTGCATTTCCCCCGCTGATGAGTTGAAGATGCTTTTGCTGTTCAACCAGGAGAACTGGAATATGCTTTTGGCCAAGAGAGCTCATGAATGCCCTGTTGACACTGATATCGTAGTGCTCGTTGGCTATCACAGTTGTTAAAGGAAATTTCGTAACCCTACTCACTGGATTGAAGCTGACCGTGCAGGTTGTCCCCTGCTGCATCGATTTGATCACTTTTTCACAGTGCGGACAGGATGAAGAGAAGAACAGGGCGAGCCTCGGTTTATTCTCCTCTCCCGGAAGGACCGCATAAGCCCCTTTTTCAAGATCATTGATACTGATGACGGTAGATTCAGATGTCGTCACCTTGAACTGCAAGGTCGAGAATGCGATCACAACCGAGACGAATATGGCGGCACCGGTCACGGCATGGTGCAGACCGTGCAGGAGATTAAGCAGGATTACCAGTGAAAAAATAATCAGGCAATAGGTACAGAAGGTTTCGACGACAAAGTATTGAAAGGAGACCAGCACACCCTCGGCGGCCAAACCGGCAAGCAGAAGCATGCGAACGTAGAATTGCAATTCCTTGCTTTTTCGTCCAACCCAAACACCCCAAAAGACGGACTGAAAGAAGACCAGCCCGAAAAAGTTGAACAAAAGTGGCGGAATCGTGGTCTGGCTGTCGACAATCTCGCAGCCTCCGCTGAAGCAGATGCCATCCAGTCCGCTCTCCAGCAGGATGATCTGTATCAGGGTGAGCAGGCTCCCTCCCAAAGCGACCAAAAGCGAAAGCTTGGTCGCCAGGGGGAGCTTTTGAAACTGTCGATATAACTCAAGCATGTTCTTGCTCCCATCGTGTTTAACCACCAGGCAACTGACATTTACAGCAATATACGTCTATCAACCGTAGACGTCAAAATTCAGGAGGGCTCAAAAATTGTTCCAGACCGTTTGAGCGTGATAAAGCCGGCTTATGTGTACAATTCATCAGAACCCCTGATAAATAAGAAATGGCCACCTGATAACGGATGGCCATGAGTGAATTTCGTAAATCGATAAGAAGCCCTATACAACTTCTCTGCGTTCAACGCCATGATAAGCGCGATCGTTCTTCGGGTCTCTCAGCTGGTCTTTGCCAACGACAACCCAGCCGTCAGACCGTTTGAAACGGGTTATCCCACCATGTGCAAGGAAAACCTTAAGCGCCGGCTTGGCCATTCGACAGGAAGTCCCCTCTTTTAGTTCGACAAGAATGAGTTCTCTTTTAGCCATAATGTTAATCCAAGCGTAAAATGATCATGCCGCCTCGTAACGGACAGGATATCATATGAAAAATTTGCACTCACTGTAAACATTAAAGTGCTTTACTCGTCAACAACATCTGCTCATAGGCACCGAGACGATCTTCCCATGTTAAAATGTGACCCATCGATTTGTTGGCTCAATTTTTCAACACTGGATTCAGGAGACCTTTTATAACTCTTTGTCGCCGAGTTAGCTTAACCAGATGACAGTCGGAACAAAAGTGGTTGGATGCTCAAACCATCTATGTAAAAAAGGCTGATTACAATAACCGATCATCTCCTCTGCCTGTCGATAATACCTTCTTCTTTCTGGCTTTTCACGTCGTCTGCAGTCAGTCACATTTTATTCTGAAAATTTTTCCGGAAATCCCTTGACAATTCTGAAAGGCTGATTATATTTAGGCCTGCTTTTAGCACTCGCAAGCCTAGAGTGCTAACGAGTCGGACCCGCAAGTTATCTCAATGAAAACGAGAAACTTTAAATTCAATGTTGTCTGGAAAGGAGAACAAAATCATGAACATCAGACCCCTGCATGACCGGATCATAGTTGAGCGCCTCGAAGAGGAGACCACGACAGCTGCCGGCATCATCATTCCCGACTCCGCCAAGGAGAAACCCCAGCAGGGCATCGTCAAGGCCGTTGGCAAGGGCAAGGTGACCGAAGAAGGCAAAGTAATGCCGCTTGACGTCAAGGTTGGTGACAAAGTGCTATTCGGCAAGTATGCCGGCACTGACATCAAGCTCGATGGCAAGGAATACCTGATGATGCGTGAGGACGACGTCCTCGGCGTCGTTGAATAAGACCATTACCCGGACCTATAAGGAGGAACGATAAAAATGGCTGGTAAAGAAATCAGATTCGGGCAGGAAGCCCGTGCATCAATTCTGGAAGGGGTGAACGCCCTGGCGAACGCTGTCAAGGTCACCCTCGGCCCCAAAGGCCGTAACGTTGTTATTGACAAAAGCTTCGGTGCTCCACTGATCACCAAGGACGGCGTGACTGTTGCCAAGGAGATCGAACTGGAAGGCAAGTTCGAGAATATGGGCGCCCAACTGGTCAAGGAAGTTGCTTCCAAGACTTCAGACGTTGCCGGTGACGGAACCACCACCGCTACGGTACTGGCCCAGGCCATCTACCGTGAAGGTGTCAAGCTGGTGAGCGCCGGTCACAATCCGATGGAGATCAAGCGCGGTATTGACAAGGCTGTTGACGCTGCGGTTACTTCCCTGCAGAAGCTGTCCAAGCCGGTCAAAGACCACAAAGAAATTGCTCAGGTCGGCACCATCTCCGCCAACTCTGATGAGACCATCGGCAATATCATTGCCGAAGCCATGGAGAAGGTTGGCAAAGAAGGTGTTATCACTGTCGAGGAAGCAAAATCGATGGAGACCTCCCTCGAGACTGTCGAAGGGATGCAGTTTGACCGCGGCTATCTTTCACCTTACTTCGTGACCGATCCCGAGCGCATGGAAACGGTCTTGGAAGACGCATTGATCCTGGTGCATGAAAAGAAGATCAGCAACATGCGCGACCTGCTGCCGATTCTTGAGCCGGTTGCCAAGCAGGGCCGTCCACTGTTAATTATCTCTGAAGACGTCGATGGCGAAGCCCTGGCCACCCTGGTGGTCAACAAACTGCGCGGCACCCTCAATATTGCCGCTGTCAAGGCTCCCGGTTTTGGTGATCGTCGCAAAGCGATGCTTGAAGACATCGCTGTCCTCACCGGTGCTCGCGTAATCTCCGAGGAAGTCGGTCTCAAACTGGAAACCGCCACACTCGATATGCTCGGCTCCGCCAAGCGCATTGTCATCGATAAAGACAACACCACGATTATTGATGGTGCTGGCTCCGAGGCGGATATTGCTGGCCGTGTCAAGATGATTCGTGCACAGGTTGAGGAAACCAGCAGTGATTACGACCGTGAGAAATTGCAGGAGCGTCTTGCCAAGCTGGTCGGCGGTGTTGCCGTGGTCAAGGTCGGTGCTGCCACCGAAACCGAGATGAAAGAGAAGAAAGCTCGCGTCGAAGATGCGCTGCACGCAACCCGTGCTGCCGTGGAAGAGGGCATCGTTCCTGGTGGTGGTGTGGCCCTGATTCGCGCTATTGAGGCCGTTGCTAAAGTTGAAGTTACTGGTGAGCAGAAGTTTGGCGTAGATATCGTCAAGCGTGCTCTCGAAGAGCCGCTGCGCCAGATTGCCGCCAACGCTGGCCAGGAAGGCTCGATCGTGGTCAACGAAGTCAAGAAAAACAAGGGTGCCTATGGCTTCAACGCAGCGACCGACGAGTACACCGACCTGGTGAAAGCCGGTATCATCGACCCGACCAAGGTGGTCCGCTATGCCCTGCAGAACGCCGCTTCGGTTTCCGGTCTGATGCTCACCACAGAGGCCTGCGTCGCCGACAAGCCTTCCAAGGATGGAGGTGGTGGCGGTATGCCCGATATGAGTGGTATGGGCGGTATGGGTGGTATGGGTGGTATGGGCGGTATGATGTAACGTCTGTCCACTTAACAGGTTAAAGCAAAAAGCCTCCCGGTTTTCCGGGGGGCTTTTTTTGTTCATATTCAGAGTTAGAACCAAAGTTGGCGGGGTGCGATCCGTCGGTTTCGCTTGTTTACTGATAGAGCTTTTCCTGAAGGATACCCATTAATCAGACAATCAACTTCTGTGCCTCTTCCCGAACCATTGGCACGACTGTAAAGCGCTGCTCACCTCCCGGTGCTTCTGCCAATATTTCAATATCTGGCTGATCCTTGCCCTTGCCGTATGAAGCAAGTATGGCACCGGCCGTTTGCAGATCATGATCAGACGGTTCTCCTGAGACCAATCCTAGCGGACCCGCCACGCCCGGGGTGCGAAGCAGGACGTGCGTTTCGTTTGCGGCTTCGCGGATCGCCTCGTTATCATTCTGATGCCTGCCGAGGGTCAGCTTGGCACGTTCCGAGAGACGGAACTGCCGACCGATCTTGAGCAGCTCGACGTCATTGACCGAACATTCGGGCTGGTGGTCAAAAAGATCACGCAGACGGTCGGAGAAGTGTATTTCGGTCAACAGGCAGCCTCCTCCCGAGGAAGGAAAATCAGTCAGCTGCCATTCCTTCGCCAGGGCCTCCTGGGGTTTCCGTGAGCGCCCCTGGATGTCGAGCAGCAGCTCACGGTCGACCAGGCCCTGTTCCTCCATCGGAGTGATTTGCAACAGCTTGGCGCTGAGTGGCCGGAGAATCCGGTCGGGATGGCCTGAGGAGTTGGCGACCGAGCGGAGTGCGTTGGCGTTCTGGCTCATCGGGCGCTGGCCGAGGACCTCGCCGGAGAAGAGGAAGTCGAAGCCGCGTTCAAGCATGACTTCACCAGCCAGACGAAACATCATGGCGTGGCAGTCGATGCAGGGGTTCATATTCTTGCCATAGCCGTAGCGTGGTTTTTTCACCATGTCCAGGTGAACTTCACTGATGTTCTCGACAATCAGCGGGATATCCATCAAACGGGCGGCCTGTTCAGCTTTGCTGCTGCCGAAGAACGGGGTGACGAAAGCAATCGCGGTGACCTCGATCCCTTGGCGTTTCAGGCACAGGGCGGCCAGGCTGCTGTCAAGTCCTCCGGAGAGGAGCCCCAGGGCTTTAATCATAAATGTTGTCTCCATGCTTTCATAGTTGGATGAGGCGAGCAGGATAGCACAATGTTACCGCGAATATCAGGTTCGAATCCAGTCCCTCCGAGACTGGCAATCAGCTTGACTTTTGCAAGGCTCGTCTGCAAGAATGACGAGCTTTTTGATGTATAGATTAAACGAAAACAAGGACCTTCGATGGCGCAGATGGCGAAAATCGACTCGCTGTTCAAAATGATGAAGCAACAGGGCGCAAGCGACCTGCATATCTCCACCGGTGCGCCGCCCCTGTTCCGTTTGCACGGCGAGATGGAGAAGCTCAATTATCCTCCACTGAGCGATCAGCAGGCCCGCGGATTGCTGTTTGAAATCCTGACCAAGGAGCAGCGTGAAGAGTTCGAGGAAACCCGGGATCTCGACTTTGCCTACGCCCTGCCAGAGGTGGCCCGTTTTCGCGGCAACCTGATGGAGACCCATCGTGGCATCGCCGCCGTTTTCCGGATCATCCCGAGTAAGGTCCTGTCCGCTGACCAGCTTGGTCTGCCGGAAGGGGTCCGCAAGTTGACCATGCTGAAAAAGGGGCTGGTCCTGGTCACCGGACCGACCGGAAGCGGCAAGTCTACGACCCTTGCGGCGATGATCGACCTGATCAACAGGACTCGCCGCGAGCACATCCTGACCCTCGAGGA